>Ga0180431_10002424_pt1 | contig 24983 bp, 22 predicted proteins | sample SS_ome_11_FD_132459 | JGI IMG/M metagenome (GOLD analysis project Ga0180431, IMG submission 132459) | Hypersaline lake sediment archaeal communities from the Salton Sea, California, USA - SS_1_MS_1 metaG | ecosystem: Environmental > Aquatic > Non-marine Saline and Alkaline > Hypersaline >... | reverse complement strand
GGCCCCCAAAGGGAGAATCTGCAACCCTTATTAGGACGGCAATCACGTATCGGGCCGCGGAGAACAGAGACCGGAGATGACGATACTTGAGTTCGTTAAGGAGATTCGGAAATGCGGTCGTGACCCATCCTAAGACGGTAATAGTCATACTACTGGCATTTACAGCGATGATGGGTTACTTCGCCTCTCAGGTTGAGTTCTCCTCAAGCGAGGAGGATTTCCAGCCCGAGGACGAGGTAGGCCTCGCGAATCGAAGGGTTCAGGAGGCGTTCGGAGCCCAGGAGGTTTCGGTCAACGTTCTCTTCCTTGCGGATGAGAATGCTATCGATCGGGAGCCTCTACTTGCCCAGCTGGAGTTGCGTGAGAGTATCTCCGAGAGCGAGATAACCAAGGAAGGGCTGGCAAGTACTGCCGAAAACCCATCTGGGATGAGCTCCCCTGCAGACCTCATATCTCAAGCCGGCTTCATTACCGAGCTCTTGGATCAGACATCAGGGACGTTTTCGGGCGGGAACGGTTCTTCATTCGGCCCGCCCCCGGGCGTATTCGGTCAGATCATGGCCAGATCCGGGAACCTGTCAATCGACGAGAAGCGAACCATACTGGAGGGGGGGTCACTGGACGTGCAGTTTGAGGGATTCCCTATGCCATTTGAGGTCGTGTTCCAGGCCTACCAGCCCTCGATGCTGCCCAGATACCTTGAGAACACCCCGTACAAGGGGGTACTGCCATTTCTGCTCTCCAAGGACTATGAGGGATCTAGCGCACGAGACGCCATCTTCAACGTTATCCTGAAGGGAGATATGGATGCCGACGCCACGCTCGCGGTGGAAGAGGCGATCCAATCCATGGCTGAGGATATAGATGCTTCACGTGATTCTCTGGACGTGCGGGTTCTTGGGAACCAATTGACTAGCAGGGCAATAAGCGAGTCATCGGGAGCCACAACCGGTATCCTGATGACCATCGCCCTGACGCTGGTTGTGGTCACCCTGGTGATCGTCTACAGGAGCTTCACCGACACCATCCTGAATATCCTGACCTTGATCTTCGCGGTAATATGGGTATTCGGGCTGAGCGTGATTCTCGGCTACAGTTTCAACCCCGCCATCACCGCGGTTCCGGTCTTGATCATTGGACTCGGGATCGACTACGGTATACACCTCACGAACCGCTATCGTGAGGAGCTGAGGAGAGGCAAGAGGGTGATAGAGGCGTGGACAGTGAGCGAATCGTCGGTTGGGTTCGCGATTCTGCTGACCACGATAACAACACTGCTCGGCTTCATGAGCAATATCACCTCGTCCGTTGCTTCAGTGAGGCATTTCGGTATCCTGTCCGCGGCGGGAGTCGTGAGTGCCTTCATACTCATGATCACCTTCCTCCCAGCGGCCAAGGCGATACTTGATGGACGGAAGGAGAGGGCAGGGAAGCAGGTTATCGGCGAGAAGAAGGACGAGGACCGAGGCTGGGGTTTCGCTAAGGATAAGGTGGAGGCCACTAGACCAGAGATGCTCGACGAGATGGTCTGCGCCTCCGGCCCCGCCTGCATAAACAAGGGGTTAGGGACAGGTGCGATAGTGGCTCGCCATCCTGTGATCGTGCTTCTTCTGGTCGGAGTGATAACCACGGTCGCCCTATTTGGGGCTGTGCAGCTCGAGCCGAGATTCGATTTCCGAGACTTCCTCCCCAAGGGGCTCGAGGTATCCAAAACATTCGACCGATTCTTCAACGATTTCAACTTCAGCGGCGAGTCGGTCTTCATCTTGGTGGAGGGCGGGATAACGGACCCTGAGGTGCTGAGGGCGCTTTCCAAGGTGGAGAACGATGCGAGGGAGAGCCCTTACTTCTCTCCAACCAGCTCTATCGAGTCGCCCCTGGAGCTGGCCAGAAGCCTCTCTGATCCCGGCTCTTACCAGTACGACGTGGACTTTGCGGATTTCTGGAGCGACCGGATCGACCAAGATGGAGATGGAATGCCCGACTCCGATCTGGTAGCGGAGGACATCTCGGCTCTCTATCAACGTCTCGTCCAGAGCGATGAATCTCAGGCCAGGAGGGTGCTTCACCGCTCTGACAGTGATTTCGCATCCCTGCTGGTGAGAATTCCGGTCAAGAGCACCTCCGGGAAAGAGGTGTTGGATCTGGCCGATGATATGGAATCGGCGGCAGGCCCCCTCGAGGAGCTTGAGGGCACGGTGGACAAGGCCACGGTAACCGGGTCGCCGATCATCTCCGCGATCACTTTGGAGTCGATCGATACCGATTTCGTTCGTTCGGTGGTGATCACGTTTGCGATCTCGTTGCTGATATTGACCGTGCTGTACATACGGGTCAGGAGGTCGTTCTTCCTAGGAGCGGTGGCGCTTCTCCCCCTGATATTCGTCATCACTTGGGGCGCTGGAACGATGTACTTCGTGGGAATTCCGCTGAACGTGGTAACGGTTACCATTCTGGCGATAACGGTGGGCCTTGGAATCGACTACGGCATACACGTGACCGAACGATTCCTCGAGGAGCTGGATCGATTGGGTGATGCTGATTGCTCGATCTGCGTGGCCGTTAACCACACGGGCAGCTCGCTCTTCGGCTCCGCCACCACTACGGTGATAGGCTTCGGGATCCTCTCGCTATCGATAATTCCCCCGCTGGCTCAGTTCGGGGTGATCACCGCGATAACGGTGACCTTCGCCTTCCTGGCAGCGGTCTTCGTGTTGCCCACATTCCTCAGACTATGGTTCATTCTGGGACCGGGCAGGAAGCGCAAGGGTTGATCGATCTCAGGGGCCGGAGCGAAACGCCCGGCCGCCGCATGGGTCAGCCGTCGTGTGGCCTCGCGAACTCCCTCGACGTGAGGAAGCCGTCTAGCCTCCTGAGGGGAATCACCCTGAAGTAGTCGCGGCCCTTGGTCTTCCACTCGGGAAGATCCTTGACGTGACCGAGTCTCTTGACGAAGGCGATCTCGCTGGCCCTCGGGTGGCGGTTCTGGAAGTCCCAGAAGGCCAGCCCGTCGGCACCGGCATCGTAGTAGCTGATCGCGATCTCGCGGTACTTCCGAGGGGGCATTCTGCGGGGATACATATCGGCGAAGACCCTGGTCGATGTGTTCCTGGCGAGCTGGGTGAACTCCCTTATCCTCGGCTGCATGTAGGTTCCATCGTGTTCCTCGTACATGTGTATGTGCAGTACGAGGTAATCGACGAGATCTCTACCGATCCACTCCCTGACATCAAGGGCATTGAAGAGGCACTCGCCAAGGCCGGTGCGGGATGCGTCCTCGGGCAGGTTGGCCGGGGAATTCTGGATCGGAACCAGATAGCAGCTCGATATCTGCCTTCCCTGTTCTCGACCGACATCGTCCAGCATTGATCGAATCTCCCGCAGGAACTCCGTCACGAAGGTGGCGCGGGTCTTCTGGGATCTCACGTCCTCCGGCGGGACGCCGGACATGTCCTCCCCGTAGATCTCCTCAAACCTCGCACGGACGGGTTCCTCGTAGTAGACGAAGGGAAAGGAGCGGCTGAAGATCACGTTCACCCCATCCGCCCCGTAATCCTCCACCCACTCGCGCATGAGCCTCACGTGGAAGTCCCTCACCCCTTGGAACGCAAGTGAGAGATGTCGAAGCGGTTCGTCATCGTGATATGTACATCTCCACTCGGGGTGATCCTTCATCAGCTTCCCGCCGAAGTCCTCCAACTGGTGTCTGGTGGGTATCCCGACTCCCACCAGCCTGTTCTGCGGGAAGAGCTTGAGCCCGCACTCGTGGGCCGCCTCTATGACCTCGGCAAGGGGGTCACGCCCCCGTCGGACGCACTCGCGCAGGATGCGGCCACCCCGGTGGAATCCCTGGGGTCGGACGAACTCCCCGACCCTGGACGGATAGAGGGTTATCGTCCCTCTGGCCATCGCATGAAGGACGATGTCGAAGTCGCTGTCCCGAATCGCCTGAAACTCGGATAAAAAATCCTCCCTGGTGCAGCTGCCGCGTCTCCTGATATTCCCTCCGTCGAAATTGGCTATGAGCCTGTGCGTTTCCGGGGTGGGTCGCTCGGCTGAGACCCCCTCGACCGCGCCCTGCTTCATGGGCACCAGCCTCACGTAAGCCAGGTTCGTCTCCATCCCGCACTCCTCGCCCTTCGGGGGGCGGGCGATGATGATATCCTGCTCGGTCAGGTCGGCGGATTTCCAGAATACCTCGGCCAGGTCGAACCATCTGAGGGATTTCCACGGGTAGTGTCCGTCCTTCCTCTCGACGTAGCTCTCCCTATAGAAGCGGGTGTAGGCGGCGTCCCCGGTCAGCCTGGCGAGGAGAACTCGGTCCTCGACCGTACCCGCCCCCATGCCGTAGAAGATGCCGATCCTGATCTCGTGCCATCCGTCGACGTCGATCGGAATCCGGAGTGGAGGTGCATCGGAGCCGGGAACTCCGAAGATCATGACCCCGCTCCCATCGAAATGAGGGCAAGGTTCCGCCTGGTAGTCAACCGCTATCCACTCCCCAGGGGATCCGTCGCGGCCTATCGCGTTCCGAGGTTCACATTTACTCAGGTCGGAAATCCATCTTTCCTTCAATATCGTCTCCCTCAACGTGCTCTGTGCTCGGTCAAGAAGTTGTCGCCGATTCGGCCCTTTCTCGATAAAATGGTTGTGTCTATGGGGCCTGGACCGGAGCATGTGGGGTAATGAGCGCAAATAGTTAATACCGGTGGCCGGAGCGGTCCCACAATGAAGACGTATCGACGGGTCCTGCTTGCGGGGGATTCCATCAGTTTCGGATATGGCCCAAAGGTCGCGGAGCTCCTCGTAGATGAGTTATCGGTGGGCAATCTACCTAGGAACGGCGGTACCAGTGAGAACCTTCTGGATCATATAGGAGAATGGATGGTTGAGCCGGGTTACGACATCATTCACTTCAACTGTGGGCTGCATGACCTCGCGCTCGTAAGGGAGACGGGTCTTCACCGGGTGCCCCCGGAAAGCTACAGGAGGAACCTAGAGGAGATGGTCGAAATCCTGGCTAGGGAAACCGAAGCGACCCTGGTCTGGGCGAGCATCACGCCCGTTGTCTACAATCGACACCGGGCTCACAAGGACTTCGATAGAAGGGAGAAGGACGTTCTCCGTTACAACAAGATCGCCAGGTCGGTGATGGTTGGGCAAGGGGTAGTTTTGGACGATCTTCATCGAGTTGTCGAGGAGGCTGGCCGTGAGAGATGCGTGGGTGAGGATGGAGTCCATATGACCGAGAACGGCTATGATCTGCTCTCACGCGCCGTGGCTAGATTCCTCCGCGATCTGGTGGGGGATTAGTCAGGGCTGGCCGTATCAGCGGTGGGACAGGATCATTGCACACGCATCTCCGGGGAAACAGATTTGATCCCCGTCCGTTGGGTACTACCAGCGAGCTGGTATACGGCCATGGACCGTCCAAGAATAGAGATCGGAATCGATCTTGAGGGGATATTCAGATCGAGGCCCAATCGCTTCCTTGGCCTGGTGGAGACTGACGAGGGCACCTTACAGTGTCACGTGCCAAACCCGGGCAGGATGTTTGAGCTTCTCTATCCCGGGTCCCAGGTCATGCTTTCGCGGGCTGTCAACCCGCTGAGGAAGACATCATTCGATCTGGTCGCGGTCGACTGCGAGGGGGAGGTGGTCTCGGTAGACAGCAGGTTGCCGAACCGGCTGGTACATTCGGCGCTGGTGATGGGCTGGCTCCCCCAGTTCGACGGGTACACGTCGATCCTGAAGGAGTATCATTTTGGTGAATCCAGGATCGATTTCCTGCTACAGAACGGTAAGGACTGCCTGTTGGAGGTCAAGTCATGCACCCTGATCGAGGGGAAGAGGGCGCTCTTCCCAGACGCCCCGACGGTTCGCGGCAGGAGACATCTATCGGAGCTAGTCAGGGCAAGGATGGAGGGGAACCGGTCGGCGGTAGTCTTCGTCATCCAGAGGTCTGGGGCGGGCCGCTTCTCACCTAACTGGGGAACCGATCCCGAGTTCTCTCGGACGCTACAGAGGGCACGGGAGCTTTGCGTCGAGGTGTACGCCTACGGGTGCGAGGTCGACAGGGAGTGTCTGACGATGGGACCGGCGGTGGAAGTCGAGATTGGAACCGATGGCGGTGTCTCGTGATGTGTGCTCGGAGTCGGTCCAAGAGGGGCGATTGGCGGTTGATCTGGGAGAGTGGGGGAGATATCCTGCTCATTCGGGACTCTTCGTCCTCGTCGGGAGGGGCCCTGTGCCCCAAGTGCCGCGCGCCGATGCTATTCTTCGGAGAAAGGGCCTGCTGCTACGCATGTGGAATGAATTTCGAGAGAACCTCGAACGGACTGGTATCGGTCTTCGGAAGACACAGCTGGGACGACACGGAATGTGGCAGGACTGTGATCTATGACCCAGACCTGGGAAAGCAGTACTACGAGGGCCTCAGCCCCGGCGAGGTCGATGATCTCGCGGGGCAGTGAACCTAGATGAGAAACTTGCCGTCACTGTAGATCAGTTCCCCATCTCCATAAACCTTTCCCCCGTTCTTCATATCCGTGATGAGATCCCAGTGTATCCCCGACTTGTTCTCCCCCCCGCACATCGGGAGGGATCCTCCGATGGCTAGGTGCATGGTGTGGCCCAGCTTCTCGTCGAAAAGTATATTCTTAGTGAATCGGTCTATCTGCTCGTTGGTCCCGATCGCCACCTCCCCGACCCGTTTGGCCCCCCCGTCCACGGTGAGTATGGCTTCCAGCAGGTCCTGTCCCTTCGTGGCGCTGGATTGCGTCACATTCCCTTTCTCGAACTCCAGCCTAACCCCTCTGACTTCCCGGCCCTGGAAGATCCCGGGGTAGGTGAACCCGATCTCGCCCTCGACGGAGTCCTCGACCGGCGACGTGCATACCTCGCCATCGGGCATGTTTATGTGGCCGTCGCAGTTCATCCAGGTTCTCCCTTCGAGGGAAATGGAGAGATCGGTGACCTCGTTCACAAAGCGCATCTTCCTGATATTGTTCAACCTGGCGACTATCTCGTCCTGCCTTTTGGATACCTCCTTCCAGGACTCGATTGGATCGGGCTGATCGACGTGGCAGGCGGAATAGACGAAGTCGGCGTACTCCCTCGCTCCCATCTCCGCCTCCTGGGCCATCGACGGGGTTGGGTAGGGGAGGATCACCAGGCGGCCGTTTTCACTAACGAAGCGGTCCTTGAATAGCTCGAAGAGCGGGCCGTGCGCGGCGTTCCTCTTCGCCTGGCTCTGGGGGTCCACGGATGAAAGCTCCTTCAGATTGGTGGAGCTGAATACCTGTATTATCCTGTCGAGGTTCTCGATCTCATACTTGGAGAAGGGCGAGACGTGGGTGAGTTGGTCATCAGCAGCAAGGCTGTAGAAGATCTCCTCCTTGTCGGAGAAGGTCATCATCACGTGGCAGTGGGCGCCCTTCTTGATAATCTCGGAGTACATCTCGGCCACCAGCGGCTCAGCCACGGTTGGTGCTTGGATCCCAACCGTCTCCCCTTCGTTCACCTCTATACAGTAGCCGGTCGCTAGCTCGGCCAGTCTCCGGTGATTGAGGTCGGACATGAAGATCCGGAAGCCGGCGCGCATTATAAGGGTATCGCTCCCGAGCTCACCCGTGCTTCTGAACAACATTGATATCTATGAACACAGGGGCATTGCCGATGGATGCATATGACCGGACCGTTGACGTGGTGGTTATCGGCTCGGGAATGGCCGGCGTGTGTTCCGCCATCCAGGCGGCCAGGCTTGGATGCTCGGTAGCGCTGCTGGAGAAGGACGAGGTGCTCGGGGGGAACTCGAGCCCCAATCTCGGCGTGCATGTGTCGGGGGCGCATAGCTTTCATCCCTATGCCTGCGAAACCGGGATAATCAACGAGATTGAGGAGGAGGCGGCTCGTCTTAACGCGAAGATCTTCACACACGGCTATCACTACAACATTGCCCGACAGTGGGACTCCCTGCTGATGTGGATGATGGATCGGGAGGGCGTTGATGTCCGTCGCCGCACCTATGCGAGGGACGTCGTAATGGATGGTACCAGGATAGAGGCCGTGATTGCGGACGACATGGCAACCTACACAACGATCAAGATCAGGGTAGGAGTGGCCGTGATCGATGCCTCCGGTGATGGACAGATCGCCTGCTCTGCGGGCGCCGATTTTCGTGTGGGAAGGGAGGGTGCATCCGAGTTCGGGGAGAGGGGGGCACCCGGAAAGGCGGATGCGATCACGATGGGCACCAGCGTCACCGCGCTGGTGAGGAAGGCGGGGCACCCGGTGGATTTCGTTCCACCGCCCGGGACCCCCCCGTTCGAGGTCGGTTACGGCTACGGCAGGGACGAGGTATCGGACGATTGCCTGCGTGCGCACGCGGCATGGAACCCGGACCACGATCTCTGTTTCCTGTACCACACCGAGACCGGCGGCGAGATGGACACGATAATGGATGAACATGAGATATACGAGAGGCTTATCGGCCAGCTCTACAGCGTCTGGAACCACATAAAGAACGACGCCCACCCCGAGGAGTCGAGGAACTGGGAGCTGGTCTGGGTCAGCCCCAAGGCGGGCAAGCGGGAGAGCAGGAGGTTCATAGGGGATTATATTCTCACCCAGAACGATGTGGAGTCCGGCCGGATCTTCGAGGACGAGGTGGCCTACGGCGGATATGCGGTTGATGTCCATGACCCCGTTGGCCGTCAGGCCAAGGTCAGGTTCCACTCGGTCCCGCCGCTGTATAGCATCCCGTATCGGTGTATCTACTCGCGCAATGTGGAAAACCTCCTCTTGGGCGGAAGGCTAATCAGCGTGAGCCACATGGCGCTGGGAACCGTCAGGCTCCAGAGGACCTTGGCCTCGGGGGGGCAGGCCGCGGGTGCGGCGGCGTACCTGTGCAAGAAGCACCGATGCACCCCCAGAGAGGTCTACGTCAGGCACATTGAGGAGTTGAAACAGCTCCTGCTCAAGAACGACGCGACGCTCTTGGGAACCGGGAACCGTGACGAGATGGATATGGCCAGACGGGCCGAGGTGCGTGCCAGCAGCGAACAGCGGTTCGAGTGCATCGAGTGCGAGGGGATGATCCCTCTCGACCGTGCCAGGGGGATCATCTTCTGGGACTGGCCGCGTTCCCTGGATGAGATCTCGCTGTACCTGAGGAACGGGACGGGAGAGACGATCACCGTACCGGTTGACCTGCAGTTCTTCGGCGTTGACAGGAAGTGGAAGAGCACGGACGAGAACGTGAAGCCCGACCACCTACAGGGGCACTTCAACAGGATGTGTTGGGGAGGAAACACCGATTTCGACAGGTTCTCCCCCCTGGGATCCAGCGAGTCCTCGATCGAGCCCGGCCGTGAGGGTTGGGTAAGGTTCGAGTTCGACGGTCTGGAGCTTCCCGAGAAGGACCCCTGCCTCGACGAGGAGAGGCTCCTCTTGCGCGTCCCGGAGCTGGAGGGCCTTAGCTGGGGCAGCCGGGCGGTTCTCATGGACATAGGCGTCCGTTGCTGGGCGTCGCCAGATGATGGGAGATATGTGACCGAGCCCGAGATGCATCTGTTCAAGATCAGCCCCCGGCCGGTGTACGGCGAGGGGCTCAACGTCATCAACGGTCGATCGAGGCGGTACTCCACGAATCCGGTGAATATGTGGATGTCCCGTATAGGGGAGATGCTTCCCCAGGAACTGGTGCTGGAGTTCGGTGAGCCGGTCGCTATCGATGAGGTGCACCTGACCTTCGATACCCTTCACCGCGCCTATCGCGATATGCCGTTCAACAGCCCGGAGAGGCGGGCTTCGGGGATGTGTGTCTCGGACTACCGGCTGGACTCCTTCTCGGACGGTCGCTGGTGGGGGATCGAGAACGTGAGAGACAATTATCGCAGGTTCAGGGTTCACAAGTTCGAGGAAAGGGTCGTGTCAAAGCTCCGGCTCTCGGTCCTGGCCACGGCCGAGAATGGCTGGGAGGCGAGGGTCTACCAAGTCAGGGCCTACGGTCCACCCCGACAGGAGGGGACCTGACCAGTAGTTCAGATTCCTTCAGGGCCACGTATACCTCCGACTCGAGGAGTGTCTGCCGCCAAGCCACCGGAAAACTGGGCTCCCCACCTTCATCGGAGAACTGTTGATGCTCATGCTCAGGATCGCCGGATGCGCTGTCGCGACGGATGTGGGCGAGGATTGATCGTAGGAGCACGTAGAGGCCGTAGCATTCCAGCAGGGGCTCTTCCCTCCTGCCCAGACGGAGGCAAACCGCTATACTCCCGATCTCTGCCCATACCTCGCCCAGGTTGTACGAGTGGAAGAGCTCGTGTGCGAATACATGTGCACTGGATACCGCATTCATATCCGGGCTCAGGGAGATCTTGTGCTGAACCGGGTGATACATGCCCCCGATGGGCAGTCGGAGCCGGTGGGATAAACGGAACACCAGGTCCGTGAGAGGCGATCTGTGGATCTGAACATCCGCAGCTCGATCCTCTCCCAGTATGCGGGAAACCAGCTCGCGTATCTCTGAGTGCCTATCGGTTGGAACCGGTAGCCCTTCCGCCTTCGTGGCTATCCTGCGGGCGGAGAAGGGCGGGTGAATCCCGGCTCGATCCGAGCACTCCTTCAGGAGTCCCGATATCAGATCCAGGTCCTCCCTCGCGGCCTCAATCGAGAGACCGCCCCTGGCGATCGGTATCGGTGAGATATCCATCCGAGTCCTTCGATTCCGGAGCCTCGAGACTAGGATTCCGATAAGGTTGATGAGTACAATGATCAGGAACAGGAACGCCGGGTAGTCGAAGGGAGAGTTGGCGGTGAACTGAAGCGAGGTGAGTATCCTCACCAGGTTCTCCAGCGTCGGCTCCCTCAGGATCTGATGGATATCTGAGAGTATGAAGAAGGTGAAGGACAGCAGAAAGGAATCGGTAATGGTCGGCAGGTACGCCAGAGGAGCCGATCCCTTCATACGATCAGCTTCGGTCCAGCACGAATTCCAGCCTCTTCCTTTTCTTCCCCTTGCTGCGCGTTCTGTCGACCCTGAAACCGACCAGTTCGCCGGTTTCCCTGACGTGGGTTCCGGCGCAGGCGACCTCGTCGATCCCCTCGATTGAGACTATCCTCAGCTCCTTCACGGTCTTGGGCAGCCGGTCGACCCTTGTCCGGTCCTGATCGAGTTCCGCCAGAGCGCGGCTCCGGTCCATCATCCGGATGGTGACGGGGATGTTCAGCTCAATCCACCTGTTCATCCGGTCCTCCGTGCCCCGGACCATCTCGGGTGATAGCCGTGGGATATCGAAGTCGATCGTTCCACGGTCCGCCGATATCCGGTTGCCGGTCGTTCGGGCGCCGTACCTGTCGAGGAAGTGGGCGGAGAGCAGGTGCTGTGCGGTATGATATCTCATGTGTTCGTATCTCCTCTCCCAGTCTATCTCCCCGTGCACCCCCTCCCCGGGGCCGATACCCGGTTTCGAAACGGTGTGGAGGACTGCGGGGCCGCTCTTCCTCACATGGGTCACGGTGAATATCCGAGAGCCGCCGGCAAGCGTCCCCGTATCAGAGGGTTGCCCCCCGCCCTCGGGGTAGAAGGCGGTCCTATCGAGTATCACATCCGTGCCCCTCACCTCCGTCGCTCGGGCATCAAACTGGGAAACATAGCTGTCCTGGAAGTAGATGAGCTCGGTCAAGTAGGTACAGTAAGATATCCCTAACGATATAATTGTTAGGCGTGCCAGCCTCCGGATGGCTGGTGCCATTTTTCAACCGGTTCCCGGAACCAGTGGCGACGAAGAGGAGAGAGCTTTGGAGTTCGAGTCCTACCTTTGGGTGCCCACGAAAGCCGGATACGTGAAGGGGGATGAGAAGCCGAAGGTCGATTGCATACTCTGTTCCATAAGGGATCAGGACCCCAGGGTCAGAAGCCTCGAGGTATGGCGGGACGAGTCGAATATCGCGGTCCTGAATCTCTATCCGTACAATCCGGGCCATGTGATGATCTTCCCGGTCAGGCATGTGACCCGATTATCGGAGATGGACGGGGATGAGTTCGAGGCGCTCTTCGACTCCATCAAGCTGTCGATCCGGGCCATAGAGCGTGCGTACTCGCCCGATGGATTCAATGTGGGATTCAACATCGGCGAGGGCTCGGGTGCCAGCATCGAGCACCTTCACGCGCACGTGGTACCCAGATACAAGAGCGAGCTCGGTTTCATAGACATTATCGGCGGGGGAAAGATAATGGTTGAGGACCCCGAGATATACCTCGATAGGGTAAGGGAGGCGTTCCGGGAGACGTTGATAGAGTGAAGGCAGTGGGCATAATCGGATACAAGAACGCGGGAAAGACCTCCGTCGTTGAGGATCTAATAGTCTTTCTGAAGCAGAAGGGGTACAGGGTTCACACCGCAAAGCACTCCTCACACGAGATAAACCCCGATGCGGATACCGAGAGGCACTTCTCCATGGGGGCGTCGAAGGTGATTTGCGTCGATCCCAATTTGTATCACGTCCTGCAGAAGAAGGACGATCTCTGGAGGGAGCTTCTGGGCTGCGACTTCGCCATACTGGAGGGGTTCAAGAAGCTCAAGGGGTTCCTCAAGGTCCTTGTCGCGCAGGACCCGAAGGACCTGGATCTGATAGACGATTATACGTTCATCGTAACCGGGAACGAGGATCTCGCCGAGGATGCGAGGGAGCGGGGGGCGGTGTTCATACCGGACTCGGAGGAGCTGTACTCCAGGATAGAATCCACCGCATTCCGGAGACTCCCCGAGGAGAACTGTCGCAGGTGCGGCAGGCGGGGGTGTAGCCATCTGGCAAGGGAGATATTCGAGGGCGAGGCGAGGGACGAGGAGTGCGTATACCTGACCGATAGGGTACTTCTCGAGGTCGACGGAAAGGAGGTAACACTCTCACCATTTATACAGGACCTCGTCGATAATACAGTGAGAGGATTAATGAGCAGCCTGAAGAACGGCGAGGGCAAGGAGATCAAACTCGAACTGAGGTAGATGATGATGGGAACCAAGGGATTACTCCTGATATTCGATGGAATGGGCGATAGGCCGGTCCCCGAACTCGGGGAGAAGACGCCGCTCGAGGCGGCGGACTCCCCAAACCTTGATCGGGCGGCAAGCGATGGCGTCAACGGGATAATGGACCCGATCGCACCCGGGGTCAGGCCGGGCAGCGACACGTCTCACCTGGCGTACATAGGCCTTGACCCCTACAGGGTGTACTCCGGTCGAGGCCCCATCGAGGCGGCTGGAATAGGCCTGGATGTCAAACCCGGGGATATCGCCTTTCGATGTAACTTCAGCACCGTGGACGAGGACATGGTGGTAACGGACAGGAGGGCTGGACGCATAGTCGAGGGCACGGATCAGCTCGCGCGGCTCCTGGATGGGATGGAGATAGAGGGCGTGAAGGTGATCCTGAAGGAGTCGGTTGCCCACCGGGGGGCCCTGATCCTCAGAGGGGAGGGCCTGAATGCAGATGTCTCGGATGTCGACCCCCATGAGGAGGGGAGACCGCTTCACTGGGCCAAAGCCCTGGACAGCGGGTCGGAGAAGACCGCCCGAGTCCTCAACGAGCTTGTCAAGATCAGCCACGAGAAGTTCTCGGAGCACGAGCTCAACGAGAAGAGGGCCGAGGAAGGCCTCCCCCCCGCCAACGTGCTTCTGCCAAGGGGAGCTGGCAAACTGAGCCAGGTGCGAACCTTCGAGGAGAGGTACGGTATCAAGGGCGCTGCCATAGCCGAGGTGGGGCTGATATACGGGGTGGCAAGCATAGGCGGGCTCGATATCATACGCGTTACGGGATCCACGGGGGGTCTCGATACGGATGCCATGGAGATGATCAAGGCTGCGATCAGAGCCACGGAGGATCACGAGTTCGTGATGATGAACATCAAGGGCTGCGATATCGCCGGCCACGACGGGGACGCCGAGGCGAAGGTGAAGATGGTCGAGAAGATAGACCGGGCGGTCGGATATCTCCTGTCCCATAGTACCGACGATATGTACGTGGTGCTCACCGCTGACCACAGCACTCCGGTCTCGATCATGAACCACTCGGGGGACCCGGTTCCGGTATGTATGCTGGGCCGTGGTGTCAGGGTCGATGACGTGAAAGAGTACGGCGAGAGAAGCTGTTCGAAGGGAGGACTGGGAAGGATAAGGGGGAGCGACCTGATGGATATCCTTCTCGACCTCATGGACAGGGCAGAGAAGTTCGGCGCCTAGGCCGTTCTCGATAGGTAGCTTCTGATGCCGGCCAGGAGCGTCCTCTCCTGCCGGAGCCAATCGGCCGCGTCGAAGATGAACACCCCATCGGTGTGGACGATGCCGGTTGCGATCTGAGTGAGACCTGTGTTGTGGGCAAGCAGTTCGGCATAGCCCAGGGCCTGGACCAGGTTCTTGTAGAGCCGCCACTTCCCGGTGCCGGCCCAGGGATCGGTGAAGTCCGAGGGATACGACTTGACCTCCAGCGCGAAGAGGGTGTCGATCTCCTGAGGGCAGATGAGGCAATCCAGGTGGCCCGTGAGCTGAGGCGAGTAGAGAGGCACCTCGAGGGCTACGAATCCTCCGTTCAGCATCAACTCCCTCTGTATGTCGTCGTGGCCGTAGCCGAGCCTCTCCCTGCAGAGGACATCCACGATCCGGTCCGGGACTCCCCCGGACACCACGTGCTTCCGGGTGTGCCGGTTGACATGAAGCATGGTCGGTGCCGACCTGACGAATCTCCTGGCTATGAAGGGGGCGGTCCTGACCTGGCGCGCGAGCCTATGGCACCTTAGCTTATCCGGGGTGAAGAACTGGTTCACCTGGGTGGGGTCGTTGAAACAGGTCTGAAGATACCTCGATGCCGCCCGGCCTGCCTCGGTCGGGCCCTCCTCCCGGACCCAGGTGCAGTTGTAGGTGGATACGGTGCCATCGGGGTTATGTTGGATGAATGCCAGGTTTTCCATCCGTGGATCGGAGATTCGATGGGCTTCGCTCTCCAAAGTCGTCTGCATACCTCCGACCCTGTAGAAAATACTGAAAAATCGCCTTCCACCCCCGATCCAGTTACTTGACACCGATCTCCGCTCCAACGCAGATTTTTCAGAAACAACCCATATCTCCAATCGTGAGGCGCGTATACAGCGGGTGCCTGGTCGGTCTCCTGTTGATTCTGGCCGTATCTCTGCCGGGGTACTGCCATGTACCGGGCTTCCCGACGGGCAACGACGGGATAGATTCGGCAACGGTGATCGACGACCCGGCAAAATCTGTGGTTATCTACTCAGAACTCGAGTCAGGGGGAGAGGCCGAGTACTACAGATCGCCCCTGAGCGCAGGGGAGAGGCTAAGGGTTACCCTGATAGCGAGCACGCGCTCCTACTCACGGGGCTTCAGGCCCCGGATGGCGCTTCTGGTCCCGAAGACGGGGCTGGGCGATGCGGTTCCCGGCCAAATGGAGGTTCCCGAGGGGTACTCCGTGGTCGAGTCGACGCCACTCAAGGGGGATGCCGTGTACGAGGGCTTCTCTCCCAGCGCCTTTCATAGGCTCTTTACACTAAACCAGGAGCAGTCAACGGGCGGGGATTACTACATCGTGGTTTACGGGAATTCAGGTGGTGGCAGCTACGGGCTTGTGGTCGGATATGTGGAGTCATACTCGATCTGGGAGTGGTTGCGACTGCCGTTGGACCTGGTCTCGATCTGGAGATGGGAGGGGCAGGGCCTGCTGGCGATCTTTGCCCCCTTTCTGCTCGTGGTAGCACTCGGATTCCCACTGATACTGAGGAGAATCTCCCCGAGGACGAGGAGAGGGTTCCTCTCGATACTAACCTCGCTGGGTGGGCTGCTTATCGCTGGAAGCGGGTGCATGACTCTCTACCAGATGGTCTACGCACTGTCGGAGGCAGGGCTATCGGCGGAGGTTGTGATCACCGGAGTGATCGTTTCGGCCCAGCTAGCGATCGGTACGGTGCTTCTGAGGACGGGGCTGTCTCGGAGGGGAGCGGATGCGGTGCCCCGGCTCCGTGTATTGATGTTGGGCTTGCTGGGCTTGCTGGCATGGGCGGGTTTCTTCATCGGCCCCGCCCTGGCATTGATCTCTGGGCTGGTGGATCGATAGAGATCAGGTTGGGTACGTTTCTACACGATCGGTATCAGGCAGAGAAAAGAGAGGGTCGAATCCCCGTCATTCTTGAACTGGTGGTCCTCGTTCGGTGGCACGAACACCACATCTCCCCTCTTGACGTCCACGTACTCGCCGTCCCGGTAGACGCTTCCCCTTCCGCCCACCACGAAAACCTCATGCTCCCACGGATGGGCATGCCTGGGGGTGTACCCACCGGGTGCAACCTCGAAGAGCCTCATCGCGAAGTTGGGCGCCCCGTCGTTCTCGTCTATCAGCCAGCGCACGGTCACGCGCCTGGCGTCCTCCTCCGCGACTTCCTCGGACCCGATTTCCGTATAGTTCATCACCTTCAAGCTATGGATCCCTCTCTAACTGTGATGAAAGGCGTTAGATAAGTATCTCGGTCCTGTTCACATCGACATCCTGGTGACCGAGACCTCCCTGTACAGGCGGCGTCGTATCATCAGGGTCCAGAGTGCGAAGCCGGCGATGAGGGAGACTCCGGTTACCGCCAGCCACTCGATTATGTAGATCCAAAGCAGGGCCCGGTCCTTGAGCTTCAGGGCCCGCTCCCGCAGGGTGACTATCTCGGAGAGGGCCAGATCCATGGTCGAGGAGGCCTCACCGTAGGACTGCTCTATGTACAACTGACGAGCCTGCATCTCGGTATCGGATATCTCGCCCATGCTCTCGACGACCGGGTTGCTGTTGGCGCCGAACCTGTCGATGAAGTCGAGAAGCGAAAATATGAAGCTCTTTGATTCCGCGAAATCGGTGAACTTGTTTCGCAGGCGGTGGACAGTTACCACGTCTTGGGGTAGCTCCCGTCCCGTGCTGAAGATTATCTCCGCCATCACCATGTCGGGCGCGTAGGGGTTGTATATCGTGTTCCAGTACTGGCCGAACATGTCCTGATGGGTACAGGTTATGCCCTCCCCGTACTTCCAGTACATGGACTGCGGTATCCAGCCCGGGTTCTGGAAGCGGGGATCGGCATATGCGCCGGCGTATCCGTACTGGTACGGCCCGACGGAGTAGGAGACCACGATAGCCCCATCCTTCGGTATGGCCAGATTGGTGCCGTAGGAACCACCGAAGGAGTACTCGACCCCGGGAAGGTCCTTGTAGGGTCTGTAAATGGGAGGGACGTTCTCATTGGTGTTGATGATCACACGCATCGGCGCGTCATGGAGCCTGTAGTCTATGGCAACCACCGCGTCGGCGTCGTTGGGGAAGGCGTCGGAGAGCACGGAGTCGGCCCAGGGTATCGAGATCCCGGTGTGCATGCTCATCACGCTCCGGGTGTTCATCCCTCCGAGGCCCTCCAGAACGGCATCGTGAAGCATTTTCTGCTGCCTGTTCGTGAAGAGCCAGACCTCGATCTGGGCCAGGACCATATACTCGTAGGTGAGAAGGTCATCGTACGTTCTGGGAAAGTATATCCTGATAAAGCGATGGAGTTCCTCGGGCGTGAACTCGCTGTCCTGGGCCCGGGCCGGTATCACCCTCGGATCCGTCAGGGGGTCGATCTCGAGCCAGGCCGACGCGAACTTGATCTCCCCGGTCAGCCCGGCCACCATGACCTTGACCTGGTTCTCAAGTGCAATCGAGGAGGGAGCGGAAATCAGCAGGACGATGATCCCTATCATCAAAGGCTGTTTGGCCTTCATTTTTACACCCCTCCAGTGTATCCGGTATTCGTAATAAATATCTGTGGGCGGGAAACGGCATGGGATCGGTAACAAAGATCAATGCGATCGATATGGATGGAGGCAGGTGGATAGATCTTGGTGATCCCGGGTGGAAGCGGCAACGGAAGGCTTGTGGCCATCGTTCTCCTGGCTGCCTTCCTGGGGTTGCCGGCCGTGTTGGGCCAAGGGGCCCGCGTTAGGGTGCTCTACGTCGGGGATCCGTACCCCGGCAAGACCCCGTATATATACATGAAGGTGGAGCCGATGCTCCAGGTGACCCCGATTCAGGCCTCCCGGGACTACCTCTGGGGCCTCATCTCCGGATCCGAGATCAAGAGGGCCATGCGCCTCTACATGCCCCGCAGCTACCGTTCGATGATCCAGATGTATCACGTCGTGATCATCAGCGACGCGAACGTTGGTAGCTTCACCGATGAGCAGCTTCGCTGGGTAAGGACGGGGGTTTCTGAGGATGGGCTGGGAATGGCGATGATGGGTGGCCACGAGACCTTCGGCACCAACGGGCACCACCCGGATTGGGGGGCGACCCCGGTTGGGGATATCCTGCCGGTGGAGACGATGTATGGCGGTTACGAGAGCGGAAGACTGCGTATTCTGGATGAACAGAACGAATTCATGAGCAGCCTCCCTTGGAGACCCGATCTCCCCTTTCTCCGGAACTACCCGTCAAATATGGTGAAGCTCAAGAACGGCGCCGAACTCCTGGCAAGGACCACCGTTACCCCGGATATGGTCTATGATCGGAAGTACTTGAACTGGCAGAATCCCTTCTTCTCGACCTGGATATACAACTCCAGCGGCAGGGTCTTCGCCATGACCGGTGACTGGACCCCCGGAGGCGGGGCGATCTTCATGGAGTGGGACTATATCCAGGACTTCGCGACCAACCTCATGCTGTACTGTAATCAGAGCGAGATACCCAAGGATCTCAACCTGGTTCATAGCGTCAGAACCAGGATGACCGAGATGGCCTACCGTAGGATGCTGATAACATCCCTGATAGACTTCGTGGAGAGGTTCGGGGCCGATTCGACCAAGGTGCTCGAGGCGGCTGAGGTGGCCGACGAGGCCGGCGATAGGTCGAGAGGCCTTTACCTAGAGCAGGATTTCGCCTCCGCACTGGAGGAGGTGAATGAAGCCATCGAGTTACTCGCCGAGGCCGAGGAGCTCGCCGAGAACGTGAAGAACAGCGCACTGCTCTGGATCTATGTTTCGGAGTGGCTGGTCGTGACCAGCTCCGGTCTGCTGTGCGGTTTCGTGATCTGGAGCCTAATGGTCAAGAGGAAGCTTTACAGGACGGTCAAGACCACGAGGCTCGGCAGATGAGCTGGGAACACGGCTCCGTGTCTTACGTCCGAGGGATCCTGAACTGCTTCTTGTCCCGGAGTTTCTTAGAGACCCTGATTAGGTCATGCTTTCGCCTTCGACCGGCGGGACTGGTGGCCGAGTTCCGATATAGACAAGTATCCCCCCGATACTGACAAACACGGCACCGCCGGCGAGGAGTATGTAGGCGATCATATTGAGCAGTGACGGTATGCTTATGTACATCTCGGCGTCCGCGTCGATGTTCGGTGATCCATCGGAGTTCATCAATACGATCCAGTACGTGCCAGACTCGACCTCCCACTCCAGCGTCCGACTGCCATCGCCGTACTCCATTATCTCCCAAAAACCCGCTTGAGTAGGATCGGCCGGTGTTCCCTGCCCAGGGAACCTCTCGTATTGGAAGTCGGCGTAAGTGGTTCTGAAGGGCGACACCTGGGTCCACTCGGAACCGATAACCTCGTCGTACTCCACATCGGCGAGGTAGTCCGATGCCTCGCCCTCCTCCGCAAGTCCGACGAAGAACTCCTTGTCCTCATCATTGGAGTGCCCGGTAAGTGTCAGTACGGCGAAATCGTCCGGTCCTATCTTGAGCCCGTACTGCTCGAAGTCCTCCCCCAGGCCGATATCCACATCCTTGAGAACGATCGCGCGGGCATCCGTCTCCAGACGCTCGGGGTCGATCTTGAACCCTCTCTGGCCCAGGTTGTAGACCAGGATACCGGCTATCAGTCCCATGATCCCCAGTGCGAGGAGAATTGCACCCACCACTACGAAGAAGATCCTCAAATCAACTACCCTCCATCTCTGTCAATGTCGCTGGAATCGGGGCCCATCAGAGATCTGGGCCCTGTCCATGTCATAAACACCACTCCCTCTTAAGCATTTGGCCCTTCGCCTTCGGCTCCCGCTACGACCAAGCTGATTGGATGCGTCCTCCTGAGTACCCACTATTTCATGTCATAGACGGCTCCGAAAGGGATCAAGAGGGACCGAGGTTTGAGATACTGCCGGTGCCAACCCCGCTCTCAAGCGGTTCCGATCGGCGGACACTTGACCTCTGGATCCGCTTCCGGCGGCGTTCAGACGATCAGAGTCGGGTTGACAGAGGTTGGAATGCGAGTGGATGAAATGCTCCGACCGGGATTTGAACCCGGGTCCCGGGCTCGATTGGCTTCCAGAAAAAGGATAAGGCCCGAATGAATGACCTGAGAGGATTTGGCCACTACACTATCGGAGCTTGGATTTGAGACGCCCGGTAGGCAAATAAATCTTTTCAGGTGATGTTTTCGGCGCTCTCACGGGAGGGCGTGGGTCACGGTAGTTCAGCCACGTATATCTGAGTGCTTCCGGTCATATCCGACGTGAAGAGCACCTCGTCCCCCCTGGGACTGAAACAGGGGTGAGGGTGAGCATCTCGACACCTGGATTCACAGAGGAGGGTACTCTGACCCTCGGATACATCCACGATCTGTATCCCTTCGTCGGGCCAGTTGGTGTCAGAGACCACCTGGGAGCAGTCCCGGTTGGAGGCGCAGTGCCAGAAATTGCCTCCGTCGACCACGGTTTCGTAGTATCCGGTGAAGGGGTCGATGCGCCGTATGGAGAAGGAACCGGGCCATCGCGTGAAGGGTCCGGAGGTGAACACGATCCATCTGCCATCACCGGACCACGCCTCGTGGGTCACGAGCTCGCCCAGCGCCTGGGGATAGATGGGCTCCATATGCCCGGTTCCCATTTCTATCCTCCAAAGCCTCTGTGGTGATTCCCCGATCACGCCCAAGTTCCACGCCGCAGAAAGGGTACCTGGTTCGGTTGGCGAGGGCACTACGTGTGTGATGTATCTTGGATCGCGCCTAACCGACACCACCTCTCCCCCACCTCTGGGCACCTTGGCTATCTCGGTTCGATCGCTGTATCTCACACCAGCCACCAGCCATCTGCTGTCCGCAGTCTCCCCGACGATGCCGAGGCCACGGGAGCCGTCTGGAAATTCGGCTACCAGCCGGTCATCATCACCGTCCAGACCCGCCTCCCTGATGGCTCGGTCGCGGGTGTAGATGACCGATTCCCCCGCGAGGGATACCACCGGGCAGGATGCTCCCCCCTGCGTTACCTGTTCAATATCGCCGCCGGGCCACTCGCAGAGGAAGGCCTCGCTTACGCCGGTACGTGTGGATCTGAAGACGAAGCCGGTTCCGTCTGGCAGCCATACAGGGTGGGTGAAGTACGTATGGGAATTGGCCCCGGTCTCGGTCATCCGCCACACGGATGTCGATCCCCGATCGATCTGACTCATCTCCTTGGCCACTGTTATCACCCTTCCTTTGCGGAGAATCGGGTACTCTGTTGGCTATCAGACTTCCTCAACGATGAACTGCATCAGGTGTCTCCGGGCCAGCAGGATCCCCTGGTATCTCAGCTCGCGCCGCCATATGGGAGCATGGGGCTCGATATTGATATCGCCATCGTAGCGATGATGGTAGAGCACGGCCATGACGCTTCCCCAGTCGATCTGGTCAAGGCCGGCGGGCGGGTCCTCGAGCCTCTCACCGGCGATCTCCAGCCCGCCCTTGGCATGGAAGTGATAGATACGCTTTCCCCAGTCCCTCATCTCCCGGAGGTAGTCTCGTCCGTCGTAGAATGGGTGGGAGGGATCGTATTTCAACCCTAGGTCCGGTATCTTTGGCAGTATCTTCGCCCAGCTCTCCGGGGAGAACGCGAAGTTTGACCAGTGGCAGTTGTAGAGCAGAACCTTAACCGCGCGATCCCGCGCGTAGTCGACCAGGTCGCCGAAGAACTCGACCGCTCGGTCTATGTTCTCGTCGACGTTCCTATCGCCCACTTCGCCTGCACCTGTGACGAAGTAGGGAGCACCTATCTCCTGGCACATGTCCACAAGCGCCTTAGCGTCCTTTAGGTTCTTGGCCCTCTCCTCCTGGTCATCCGAGATGTGATCTCTACCGAAGAGGGCCAGCATCGAGAACTCGACGCCATACCTGTCCATATAACCCTTCACGTCGTCGAATCTGTCCAGGGCCCCCAGATCACCGGAGAACATGGCCTCCACGCACGGTATCTTCCACTTGGCAGCAAACTTGAAGTCCGATTCCGACAGGTCCGTGATGAAACCAACTCTCAACTCTGTCACCCGCTGATGTAGATGACTCGCATCGCGTGGGAAGAAAAAGGTTTGGGAATCGAGATCACGCCAGGTGGGCAGTGAGGCCGCGTGGACGCTACGCGTTACCTAGCATCATCTTCCATACAACGGCTACGCAGAATGCGATACCCAGACCCCAGAGTGCGGCGAGGGTGGCGAGTCGTCTTGCTTCCCTCTTCTCCCGGGACCGCTCTGCCTCCTCCTTCAGTTCCTCGTATCTCTCCTTGGTATCCTCGATGCCCTGTTCCAGGTCGGATTCCACGAACTGCGACCGGGTGTTGGTCGACGCCCAGAGGACGGAGTTCGTGAAAAGCCTCACGAAGTTCTCGTCCTTGGCGAGGTTACCGTAGTAGACATCGACCCTGGGTACGTTGACGACCATGATGCCCGGGAGGGCCACGGATCTCCCGCCCCTCGAGCTCTCGTGTGTGACCAGCAGGGGACATCCTACCTGAGCGTCGCTGTAGACAGCGGTGTGGTCTCCGGGTATCTCGAGGTAGTTACCATCCTCATCCGCACAGTAGTAGGTACCCATGCTGAGGACCTCGAACGAATCGGGCAGGCCGGAGGCGATATCCATACCCTCTTGGAGAACATAGGTCCTTGTGCGTCTCTCCCTGGGACTGAGCTCCTTCTCGGTCGCATTCGCGTTCACGGGGAACACCCTCTGTGCCAGCGCCCCCGCCGAGGGCTCGAAGCAGGCTTCGGTCAGCCCCACCAGGCCACCGCCCTCCCTGAAGAACGGGATCAGCGTCTGATCGAGATCTGTCAGGTGTGCCCAGTTATCGGCGTAGATGACAAGGCATTTGATGTTCGGCAGGGCAGCGGCAAGGCTTACGCCCTGCGGTGTAGAGACCGTCAGGGTATGGGCCTCGATCCGGGTATCGTTCTCTATCAGCCCCGCAAGCATATCGGTCAGTTCCCGATTACCCCCAGCGTAGACGACGATCCTCGGGGTAGCAGCCGCCCAGGCGGATGAGACCGTGAGCAGAATCACGCCGATTAGTGCGGGGATCTTGATGATATCATGCCTCCTTCCTGATCACGTTGATGACCGGCCTCTGGGCCTCGCCGTCAACAAGGACATCTATCACCTGCACGCTCGCGATCGGGCTAGACGTGGCGCTGGGAACCGATCTGGTATCGAACGTGGTTATCACGCTGATGGTGTCGTCCCTCTCAACGGATTGATAGCTGACGACCCCCCTTGGGGCCTCGGAAAGAGGCAACAGCCCTGAGCCCTCGAAGATCTCATCCTCGGGGACGTATGTCGTCTCGTTCTCATTGTGGGAGAACATCAGCCTCTGTATGTTTCTGTTCGGCCTGACGAAGAAGTCGTTGCCCCCCTCGAGCCAGAGAAAGTATCCAGTTTCATTCATGGCGACGGCATATGCGAGAGATATGTTTGCCGTGGCCCCGGTTCCCAGCAGGTGGGAGATGATATCCGTGTAGTCGATACAGGTTAAGCTGAAGTCCGAATCCTCCAGGGTGATGGTGGCGTTGAGGGTCCTGGGCTCGAGGCCCATGCGGGAGAGCTCCTCCCCGTACCACTGTAGCCTCAGGTCATTGCCCAGTACGTCATAGGGCGTGCTCGATTCATTGTACTCCATCTTGGGATCGATCAGCCACCCGGTATTCAGGTCGCGGGTGGTGAGGGTGATCGATCTTATGTCCACCCTCTTGATAGGACGTCTGGCCGCGATCGAGAGGGCCATCGTCACCTCTCCTGAAGGGAGAAGGTCGGGATACTCGTTCGTCAACACGTCGATCGGGTTCTCGCTTCGCTCCTCCGCGAATGAGAATACCAGCAGCCCGGAGAGAGTGATCGATACTAGGGCAAGGCCGGCTATCCTCCTGTCCATAGAGACCATCGTTGTCTACCCTGTCCTTCAGCTTACCGGGATACTTCTCGAAGAGGCCCCTCTCATAAATTGCTTTCGGCCCTGCCGCCCCGCGATATCCGTGGTCATCCAATCTCTTGGGGGCCATCCACAGCAATGGTTCCATGGTTCCATGGTTCCATGGTTCCATGGTTTCGTTGATAGCGACCATACCGATCTTCCTGCTCCTGCTCAGCACCAATTGCCGTGGGTGGAGAGTTGAGTAGAGGACTCTACAGGGTAGGGTGAATCGAGAGGCGTACACTCTGTCGCCCGGGCCCGTCACCCCATCGAGCTGACCAGTATCCAAGCTCTCCTAGTGAGATCTTTGACCTCTTCCATCGCCGGTGGCGCCCGGTCCCAGTCGTGCCACATCTGCCATATCTCCTCGAGAACGGAGTTACCATCGTCCGGGAACCGGTCGAGGTACTCGTCCAAACAGCTATCCATATGATTCGCGTAGTGCCCTATCTCGTTGAGGCACGCCCTTACGTACGCCCAGGCGGTGTAGAACAGGTTGTAGGCGAGGGCATCAGCTGGGTTCGCGGTGTCATACCTCAGGAAACCCGTCATCTGCCTTCTCCATGATTCTGCATCCCCCTTGACCGAAACCGGGTCATGGGAAGCCAGGTTAATCCAGTTTCCCAGGTTCAGTTCCTCCACCATCTCCTCATGGGGCAGTTCGGCGACCCTCGCCAGGTCACGGAGTAGCTCAACCGATGCGGATCTATTCTCGTGCCCGGCCGATATAAGGTCGTCCGCGGAATTCTCCCG
>Ga0180431_10002423_pt1 | contig 24983 bp, 18 predicted proteins | sample SS_ome_11_FD_132459 | JGI IMG/M metagenome (GOLD analysis project Ga0180431, IMG submission 132459) | Hypersaline lake sediment archaeal communities from the Salton Sea, California, USA - SS_1_MS_1 metaG | ecosystem: Environmental > Aquatic > Non-marine Saline and Alkaline > Hypersaline >... | reverse complement strand
CGGGTACCCCTCGGCGTGGATGTACGAGATCTCCTTCAACTTCAGCGCCCCCTCCAGCGCCGAGGCCATGTTCACCCCCCGCCCCAGATACAGGAACGACGCGCACGCGTGGTAACGCCTCGCGCACGCCCGGATGCCCGCCGCGTCTTCCTGGCGGACGGCGACGTCATGGCTCTCGGCTTCCCGCGCCTCCGATCGATCCTCGATGATGTGCGGGCGGCCTTTCCTCTCGCTTCCCGGATCAGTCTCTACGCCAACGGGCGATCGATTCTCGCCAAGAGCAAACCCGAGCTGGAAGAACTTCGGCGGCGGGGGCTCCACACGCTCTACATGGGTCTCGAGAGCGGCGACCAGAGCCTGCTCGATGAGGTGAAGAAGGGGGAGACGGCCGAAGAGATGATCGCCGCCGCCGGGCGGGCACAGGCGTGCGGGCTGCGGATGTCGGTCATGATCTTGATCGGACTGGCCGGCCCCGAGCGCTCGGCGGCGCATGCCGATGCGACCGCCGATGCGCTCAATCGGATGCAGCCGCGTCTTCTCTCCGCACTCCGGTTCATTCCCATTCTCGGCACGGAGCTCGGGGACCGGGTAATCTCCGGCGAGGTGCCCGCCTCGAGTGAGGACGAGGCAATCTCCGAACTGGGGCGCTTGATCTCGCGCCTATCGTTGAGGCGGACCGTTTTCCGCGCCAATCACCGCTCGAACGTGATCCCGCTCGAGGGCCGGCTGCCCCGCGACCAGGCGAGCCTCCTGCGCCGGCTTGGGGCTAGTCGTCGAAGTCTCCCTCCGGCCCCTTGTCGGACTTGATCCCTTTAGCCGCCTCCCGGATCTTCGGCTCCGTCCACTCGGCGGGATCTTCGCGACGCGTTCCCTTCGGACCCAGATCGTGGGAGCCGGCCTTGAGGATGGCTTCCACGCCCAGGGGCGCGCTGTCGGCGGCATTGAAGACATCGCTCAGCAGTCCGTAGATGAAGTCCTCGACCCGCTGCACCATCCGCTCTCGGATCTCGGCCGGAAGGCCCAGCAGCTTGTTCTCGAAGGCGAGGTTGAGCTTCTTGTAGTCGCCCTTCTTCCAGCCCTGGCTGTCGGCGTAGGCGACCATCTCGGACCACATCTCTTCGGTCATGCCCTGGCCCTTCTCCTTCACGAACGCCCCGCTCTCATCCAGGATCGCGTTGCCGTAGTCATTGACCTGTAGGCCCCAGGAAATCATCTGCAGCGCGGTGGCGACATTCGCCTTGGTCGTGTGCGTCTCAGCGGCGATGCTGCGCAGGCGCGCCGAGCTGTTGCCCGAGGTTCCATGCTGCGCACCCGAGAGCCCGTACGGTTGGAGGGCCTTGTGGATCTCGGCGGTGAGCTCGACCTGGATGCCGGCGTCACTTGCCTCGATGCCGTGGGTCGTCCCGTTGTTGAGTGCGATCCAATCGGGGAAGATGTCGTGGGCGTTCAGGCCGCGGATCAGGAAGAGCGCTTCCTCGACCGTCGAGAGCCCGGCCTTGCCCTTGATCTCACCGACCTCGGTTTCGAGCCCCGCCCAAGCGGGCACGTAGGGGTTGAGGGTGAGGTTGGCCAGCAGGTTCTCGTCATCCGGAAGATGGGATGCGTCGATCGCGATCGACGTGATGCCGGCATCGAACATCGAGGGGATTTCGGTCTTGGCCCGCTCGACATCGGCCGGGCCTTTGATCCCGTAGTGATCGGCGTGAACGGCGATCGGCACCGTGATGCCGAGCTCGTTGGCCACGGCGTCGATCTGGCGGGCGATGTTCCAGTAGTTGACCGCGCAGTAGGCGCTGGCGCCCCCTTCCGACTTGGCGATCTCGATCAGGAGGGCGGCATTGGCCTTCTGCGCCGCCCGGAGCGCGCCGCGGATGACGAAGTGGCTCCGCCCGTTGGCGGCGATGGTCATCGCCTTGCCCTTGGCCGAGAGCGCACGATCGATCACCTTGCCGCTTACGATCAAAGCCTTGGAATGGGGGAACAGGCGCTGGATGTTGGGTGGGCGCCCGACTTGCAGCGCCTTTTCGAAGTCCGATGACATGGTGACCTCCTCCTTGGTAAGCACTGTGTTTGTCGGATCGTGACACAGCGATCCCCGGAATCAAGGAAAACTCGAAACCGGCGTTGAGGTTCCCGCGGGATCCCCGGGCTGGCGGTGCCGGAGAGCAACTTCTCCACGCACAAGCAATTGAGCGGACCTGCGCTCGCCTAGCGCTCCGCCAGCATCCTCAGGCACTCCTCCACGCCCGCCTCCAACTGCGCATCCCGGCCGCGCAGGTTCTCCTCGGGCACGGGCTCTACCAGCAGGTCGGGCTGCACGGGCTCGTTTTCCAGATTCCGACCGTCCATGCGGTACCACCCGGTGCCGGGGATGCGAAATCCGGTGCCGTCGATCAGCGTGACATCGTTGGTGCCGATCACGGCGCCGAACGTTGGGGTGCCCACGATGCGCCCCAACTGCAGCGCCTTGAATCCCCAGGGGAAAATCTCTCCATCGCTGTAGCTGCGCGCGTTGGTCAGCACCACGATCGGGCCATCCCAACGCCAAAGGGCGTCGTACGTGATCTCGCGCTCGCCGCGGCTGCGCTGGTAGATGTAGGGGCGGCGGCTCAAGAAGGTGAGCACGCGGTCGTGGATCGAGCCGCCATTGTTATCCCGCACATCGAGGATCAGGCCCTCTTTCCCGTAGGCCTTGGAGAAGACATCTTCGATGAACCGGTCCCAGTCCTCGTCCCCCATCGCGGCCATGTGCACATAGCCGACCCGGCCGCTCGAGAGCTGTTCCACCCTTCCCCGGCGCGCTTCATTCCGCTGGCGATAGTGGAGCGTCCAGTTGCGGTCCCGGCTGATCGGCACCGCGGTCACGGTTCGTCCGCCGCGATCGAGCTTCAGATCGACCTCTTCATCCACCTTATGATTGAGTAAGGGGTAGTAGTTCTCCCGGGGACCGATCTCGTGGCCATCGATCGCGAGAATGACCTCCCCGATCGAGACGCGCGATCCTTCCTGATCGAGCGGCCCGCGTCGCAGCACGGAGGCCACGCGCACGCCGGGACCGTCATAGGCGTCGTCGGGGGTGAAGCCGAGCCGGCCGGTTTCGTCCCCGCCGGTGGGATAGGGGCCGTAGGCGCTCAAGTGGCTCGCGTTCAGCTCGCCGATCATCTCCTGCAGGACATCGTTGAAGTCTTCGGTCATCACGGCTTCGAGCGCGAGGGGTTCGTACTTCTCCCGCATGGCCGGCCAATCGATCCCGTGGAAGTTCTCGTCGTAGAACCCGTCGTGGAGGAGCCGCCATGCCTCATGGAACTTCTGCCCCCGGCGGGCGCGCGCATCGACCGTGAGCTCGACGCTGTACTCGTACGTGGTCGGCTCGGCGCCGTCCTCATTGACGATCTCTCGGATGCGGCCACCGCTCAGGTAGCGCACCTTCTCGTTGTCTTCACTCCAAGTCATCCGGCTCGGATCAGCGCCGCCGCGGGTCATCCGGCGCAGGTGATCTCCGTCCCAGTCGACCGTCCACAGCTCCATCTGCTCGACGACGTCGGTACGAAGTGAATAGTGCTTGCCATCCGGACTCTGGTCGTAGTCCCAGTAGTAGCCGCGTACGGTAGCCACGGTGCGAATGCGATCAGAGATATCGTCCCAGTCGATAAGCACATCCGGCGGGGCATCCTCTTCCTCGTCGAGCTCGGTCTTCTCCTCTTCCCGCTCCCGCCGAGACGCGCTCTTGTCTGCCTCCTCGGCCGTGAGCCAGAGGTACTTGATGTGGTAGAAACCGTCGCCCGTCCGGCTGGCCCAGGAGAGCCGCTTGGCGTCATTGGTCCAGAGGGGGTGGAAGTCATCATTGGGGTGGTTGGAGACATTGACCGGTTCACCTCCCTCGACATCCAAGATGAAGATGTCCTCGGCGTATCCCAGGGTCATGACGCTGTAGGCGACATACCGGGAGTCGGGGGACCAATCGGCGTGGAGCACCTGCGGCACGTCGACCAGGAGCTTCTGACGGCTCCCGTCTGGTTTCATCGTCCAGAGGAACTTGGTGTCCCGGAAATAGAGAACCGTTTGGCGATCGGGACTCACCTGCGGCCGCTGCTCGGTTTCGGGAGAGTCGGTCAGGCGCACCTCCTCGCGGTAGCGGCTTTGGCTGAGGCGGGGCTCCTCTGGATCGGTGCTGCGGAGAAGGAAGATGTCGTCGGTCCCGTGGCGATCGCTCACGTAGAGAAGCGTCTCTTCGTCCAGCCAGGCAAGGTCCTTCTCGCGGGCGTCGGTTTCGGTGAGCCGGATCGGATCGACCATCGTGCCGTCCTTCACGCGGGCGGCGTAGAGCTCACCCTCGACCACGAACGCGAGATCCTCCTCCCCGGGCGCGAACGCGAACTCGGTGGCGCCGGTGGTCATCAGCCGGCGCCTGATCTCGTTCTCCTTCAAGTCCCCCGGACAATCGATCTCCACCGCATGGGGTTCACCGCCGTCGGTGGGCACCACGTAGAGCCCCCCCTTCCATTCGAAGGTAGCCCAGCGCCCGTTGCGGCTGACCTGGAGATACTGCAGCCCGTCCTCCGTGAGATGGGTGATCCGAACCGGCTCGCCGGCCGGCTGCGGGCCCCCGGGGCTAGACTCCAGGTCGAGCCGGTAGAGGTTCATCACGCCATCGTCCCGCTCGCTTTGGAAGAAGAGCGCACGACCGTCGGCGCTCCATTGCGGGCGGTCGTCATCCCCTTCCCACGAGACCAGTCGCCGACTCTCGCCCCCCTCGAGGGGACGGACCCAGATATCGCGGCTGGCCGGGCCCCGGTAGTGCTTGCGCCACCAGTTCGTATGGCCCCGAACATAGGCGATCCAACGCTGGTCGGGGCTGATCGCCGCGGCCCAGGAGCGGTCGCCGGTGACGCGGACCGGAAGCCCACCGGCGCGCGGTACGGCATGAATGGAGTAATAGAGCCCTTCCCGGTAGCTCTCGAAATAGATCCTCTGCCCATCGGGGCTCCAATCGCCGACCCAGTCTCCGTTGCTGTGGAAGGTGAGCCTCTCGGGTGTTCCCCCCTCGGCGGCGACGACGAAGACGTCGAAGTTACCGTGACGGTTGCTGTGGAAGGCGATATCGCGTCCATCGGGAGACCACCGGGGATGCGCATCATGGGCGATGTGATCGGTCACGCGACGCGCCTGCCCCCCTTCCATGGGCACGATCCAGATGTCTCCCCTCCAATCGAAGGCGAGGCGGTCGCCGTCGGGGCTCAGGGCCGGGTGGCGGGCTCCGAGGGCGGGAACCGCTCGGGCCGGCGCGGCGAGGTTGCCGAGCCCCAGCAGCACGGCGAAGCCGGCAAGCAGCGTATAAGTCACACGCATGACAACTCCTTGAAGGATGTCCCCGGATGGCTGTCATCAGCCACCCCCGGCAGTGTGCCGGTCCTTGGAGCCGTGTGCAAGGCCCGTGCGGACTCCAGACCGGTTCAGGATCCACCGATTCTTGATAAGGATGTCTTTGATCTGGTGATTCGCGAGGGGCGCGCATGTTGGGGCTATTACGTTGCCTGCATCGAAGCTGGCAGGATCGATGGATCGGCGGCGCCCGCTACCGCCTGCTCTTCGACCGTTCCAATGACGCGATCATCCTCCACACCGTGGAAGGCAAGATTCTGGATGCCAACCGCCGGGCGGCGGATCTCCTCGGGTTTGCCTCGGGCACCCTGCGCCGGATGCACATCTTCGATCTTCACCCGGCGGGAGAGATGACGATCTCGCGGGAGGCGCTGCGAGATGTCCAGGCGGGCGGATCGGTCCGATTCGAGAGCCGATTCCGACGGGCGGATGGATCGATCGCCGATGTCGAGATCAGCTCCTCCCTGGTTGGTGACATCGTCCAGGGTCTTGTGCGGGACATCAGCGAACGCAAGCGCCACGAGGAGGTTCAGCAGTCTGCCCACCAGGCGCTCGAGTCACGGATGGCGGAGCGGACCGAGGAGCTGCGTTCCGCCAACGAGAGATTGGAGCTGGAAGTCAACGAGAGAAGGCGGGCGGAAGAGGAGGCGAAGGCGGCCAACCGCGATCTGGCCGAACTCAATCAACAGATCGAGGAGGCGATTGAGCGCGCCAACCATATGGTGCTCAGCTCGGAGTTGACCACCGCCGAGCTCAGCCAGGTCTTCAACGCGGTGGGGGACGGCCTCTGCGAGATCAACCACGACTTCACACTCCGTCGGGTCAACCGATCCTTCCTGACCCTGGCCGAACTCGAGCGGGGTGAGGCCAAGGGGAAGAAGTGCCACGACGTGCTGGCCAGCGAGCACTGCCACACGCCCGAGTGCCCCCTGATCCGCATCCAGCGCGGAGCGCAGCGGGTGGAGTCTGAAGAAGAACGGATCCGCGCGGACGGCTCCCGCGTTCCCTGCATGGTGACGGCGGTACCCTTGGCGGAGCAGGGTCGGGGGATCGTGGTTTCGCTCACCGACATCAGTCATCGGATGCGCGCCGAGGAGCTCCAGGCCGCCAAGCTCGCCGCTGAGGCGGCCAATGAGGCCAAGACGCAGTTCTTGGCCAACATGAGTCATGAGATTCGAACCCCCCTGAACGGGATCATGGGGCTGGCCGAGGTCCTGCGCGATACCGGCATGAGCACGGAACAGAATGAACTCCTGGATACGATCTTCGCCGAGGCGGAGATCCTGCTGGAACTGATCAACCGCGTTCTTGACTTCTCCAGGGTCGAGGCCGGTCGGTTCGACCTGGACGAGATCCCGTTCAATCTGCAGATCACGGTGGAGGACGTGGCGGGAGGTCTCTCGCGAGTCGCCGAGCAGAAGGGGCTCGAGTTCCTCTGTTACCTCTCTCCCGAAATTCCCCCCCATGTGATCGGAGATCCGGGTCGTCTTCGTCAGATTCTCGTCAATCTCGGCGGGAATGCGATCAAGTTCACGCCGCAGGGGGAGGTATCGATCGTCGCGGAGTTGGAGGAAGATCGGGATCGGGATGTTCGGATTCGGTTCGCAATCAAGGATACCGGAATCGGGATTCCACCCGAGAAGTGCGACCAGATCTTCGATAGCTTCGTGCAGGCCGATGGATCGACCAGCCGGCGTTTTGGCGGCACCGGTCTGGGCACGTCGATCGCCAAGCAGCTGGTCGAGGCTATGGGGGGGGAGATCGGTGTTTCCAGCCAGGAGGGCCAGGGAACCGCATTCTGGTTCAGCATCCCGCTGGCCAAGGATGCGACCCAGCACCAGGCGGTCGTGTCGACCTCGGGCGGCCTGGCGGGGCGACACGTTCTGGTCGTCACGCGATCCGTGGCGCGAACCCATCCGGAAGGCGAACGGTTACAGGGTTGGGGATGTCGCGTGGAGGCGGCCTCGACACCCACCGACGCGCTCCACCGCTTCGAGAGCGCGGCCTCGTCGGGGGATCCCTTCGATCTGGTCCTGGTCGATTGCCAATCCCGATACACGGCCGCCTTCGAGCTGGCGCGGCAGCTCCGCTCCCGGGAGGACATGCCGGTGGTTCCCCTCATTCTGCTCGCCGCCCGGGGCCGGAAGGGGGACGGGAAGGACTGCCGCGAGATCGGTGTCGATGCCTATTTGACCCGGCCGGTGCGTCCGGAAGAGCTCCGCCGCGCCATCGAGTTGGTTCTCGATCGCCCGGCGGCATCTGCGGGACTGGTGACGCGGCATACGGTGGCCGAGATCTCCCGGCGCAGGTTTCAGATTCTATTCGCCGAGAGCTACCCGACCAATCAGCGGGTCGGCCTGCGTCACCTGCGGAGCGCCGGGTACCAGGTGGACCTGGTCAGCGACGGGCGCGCGGCGGTGGAGGCCTGCCGCCGCAAGCGCTATGACATGATCCTGATGGATATCCAGATGCCGGAGATGGACGGGTATGAGGCGACCCGGGTGATCCGTAAGATGGAGGCGCGCATCAACACGCTGCGGGGTGGGTCTCCTGAGAGCGTCACACCCCGGGTTCCGATCATCGCGATGACCGCCCACGCGCTCGCCGGCTACCGGGAAGAATGCGTCACCGCCGGGATGGATGACTACATTACCAAGCCGCTCTGGAAGCGGCAGCTATTGGCCATGGTCGGCAAGTGGGTGGAGTTGGGGGGCGCCGAGCCGGGAGACCGTCCGGCATCGGATCTCGGAGGCCGTGAATCTCCGGCCAGCGAGATGGATGCCCCCATGCAGGAGACGCGCGCCCTGCAGGAATTCGACGGAGACCGCGCGTTCCTGATCGATGTCCTGCAGGAGTTTCTCGTGAAGTTGGGTGCTCAGATCGCAACCATGCGCGAAGCCATCGGCCGGGGAGATGCGGAGGCTCTCCGGCGGGAGGCCCATGTCGTCAGGGGCGGAGCGGCCAACCTGACCGCGATGCCCCTGTCCCGAGTCGCCCGCGATCTGGAGCGCGCGGCCGAGGCCGGCGATCTCGCCGATGCGCCCGCACAGCTTGACGCCCTGGAGCACGAAGTGCATCGGCTCGGAGCCTTCGCCACCCATCTGGCCAAGAAGTCGGCGTGAGGGACCACGCGGATCCGGACGGTCGACGATGAACGGCTGAGCCGGCGGCGGACGTCACCTATCGGTCCCCGCGCGCGCGGTTGACGAGTTCCACCCGGTTCCGAACCCCCAGCTTGCGGAAGATCCGATGATTGTAGTCCTTGACCGTTTGTAGGCTGAGGAAGAGAGCATCGGCGATCTCCTGGTTCCGTTTCCCCTGGCAGATGAGTTGAACGATGTCACGCTCGCGCGCCGACAGATCGTGCCGCCGGACCAACGCCCCCCAATCGGGGTCGGGCGCAGCCGCCGGCCCGTTCCAGCTGCGGCGGAGGGCGAGACAGAAGCCGCCGTTGTAGGCCAGGATCCAAAGGGCGTTGAGGGCGAGTAGCGTATCCCGCGTGGCGGGCCAGGCGGATTGAACGCCGATCGACAGGGCGGCGAAGGTCCAGACCACCGCCAGGAAGAGGACCAGCCGCGGCAACGGTCGTCGCCGCGCGCGGATCATCGGGGCGAACGTCGCGCACCAGGCCGAAACGAGGACGGCCACCTCGACCCCTTGGTGGACGCCGACCAGAAGATGGGATTGAGGGCGCAGCCCGGCCTCCCCGACGGCCGCGACCCACAACACCGTCAGGACAGCCCCGATCCAGCGGAGCTTGGGGACGGCCGCCCATACCATCGAGGCAACCATGGAGACGTAGAAGGTGATCCAAAGGAGCTTCAGGGCGATCGAGACGGCGTGATAGGCGATGTCGAGGGGCGAGAGGTTTGTCCCGGCCTGGATGGCGTACGCGTAGAGCAGGTTGATCAACAGGAGGAGGTTGAAGCAGACGAGCTGACCGGCCAGGCCCCGGGGCCCCGACCTTCGGGGGATCCACAACGCCAAAGCGGTGCCGGCGGCCCCGATCATCAGGGCGAATAGGAAGATCACCAAGCGGGCGTGGACCATCTCGCTCTCCGAAGAAACCGGGCAACCAAAGTCGTTTTCGATCCGATCCGACTTTGGTGGCGAAACTTGCGGCTATCCTAGACCGTGAACCATGGGAAGGCCACCGCGATCCGGGAGGGATGAGCATGAGAGGCTGGTGGGTACTGGGATGGGTCGTCGTCGCGCTCTGGGGGGGTGAAGCGGGGGGGGAGGATATCGCCGCCTGGGCTGCATCCCACGCTCGGCCCATCACTACGGTCGTGCCCCAGAGCGGATTCGATGATCTCGAACCGCTGCGGCAGGCGGTGGGGGATGCCCGCGTAGTGATGTTGGGGGAAAGCCGTCACGATGCCCGCGAGCACTTCCTCCTCAAACATCGGTTGATCGAGTTCTTGATCGAGGAGATGGGATTCACCGTTCTGGCGATGGAGGAGAGCGTGCCGCAGGCGATGCAGCTCAACGAGTACCTGCACGACGGGGTCGCGGATCCTGCCGAGCAGGTGGCGCAGATGGGCGGCTGGTATGTCTGGGGCACGGAGGAAGTGCTCGCCCTCCTGCGTTGGCTCAGACAGCGCAATGATGTCCACGGGGCGGAGATCGAGTTCCATGGACTCGACATCTCGGATGCGCCGCGCGCCGCCGTTCGGCGAGTGCTCGACTACCTTCGGGGCATCGCGCCCGATCGGGTGCCCGCGCTGGAGGAGGCGATCGATCTGAGCCCGTTCAGCCGCGACTTCTGGCCGGAGACGCTGGAGAACTACGGCCGCCTCGCGCCCGTCGCCCTCGACTCACTCGGCCGGGGACTGGATCGTCTGGTGGATACGGTCGGGGCGTGTCGCCCATCCGAACTTCGGGAGCACGAACGGATGGCTCACCTTGCCCAGACCGCCCGGCGGGCCCACGCGATGTACAGAACGATCCAGGGCGGCTCCTACGCCGAGGGCGGGATGGTGCGGGAGGAAGCGATGGCTGCCAACCTCGAGCGCCTGATCACCACGACGGCGGAGGGGAAGCGCATCATCGTCTGGGCGCATAACCTGCACATCGCGCGCGGCCGGATCGATATCGACATCCCGGGGCGCCCGGAGGCGCGCGACGTGAGGACCATGGGGCAACTGCTGGCCGAGCGGACGGCGGAAGCGGTGCTCACGGTCGGTTTTACCTTCCACCACGGGCGGGGGGGGCACGCCGATCTTCCGGCGGCGGGTCCGGAGACGCTCGACGCTGTGCTGGCCCGGGTGGGCCAGCCGCTCTGCTGGGTGGATCTGCGGGAAGCTCCGTCGGAGGGCGCGGCGCATGCCTGGCTGCACGCCGAGCAGACGATGCGCGCGCAGGGGGGGATGGCGCGCCTGGTGCCGGCCGAAGCGTTCGATCTGCTCATGTTCACCGAGACGATCGATCGCACGCGTCCCACCCCGGAGGTGAGGAGGCGATTCGATGCGCTTCGCCGACGTTGAGCTGGGACTGGCCTAACAGCTCCGCGGCAGCTACGCTGGGAGGGGAGGGGGCGCATCCGGAGCCATGGTCCCACTGCTGCTGGCGACACTCTGCAGCGCGTCGATCGCGCTGATCTTCAAACGGAGCGAGGCGGCCGGTCTCAACCGGTACGCCGTGACCAGTGCCAACTACCTGGCGGCCAGCGCTGTCAGCCTGATCACCCTGGCCGCCGGGGGATGGCCGCGGGCATCAGAGGTGGCGTCGCGCGCATCGTGGGCCGAGATCGGCTCACTCCTTGCCGGCTCCGGGGCGACGCCCTCGCCGGCGGCGAGTCTGACCTGGGGCGTCCTGGTGGGGATGTCCGCGGGCGCGGTCTTCTTCCTCGCCTTCATCTACTATCAGGTTTCGGTGCGGCGCCACGGGGTTGGGCTGTCGGGGACGTTCGCCAAGCTGGGGATCCTGGTGCCGATGCTTGGCTCATTGGCCCTGTGGCGGGAATGGCCTCAGGGACCGCAGTGGGCCGGCATGGGATTGGCAGCGGTGGCGATTCTGCTGGTCCACTGGCCGGCCCGGGGCGGCGCGCCGCGGGCCGCGCTGCTCCTGCTTTTCCTGTTGGGGGGCGCCGCCGAATTCAGCAACAAGGTCTTCCAGAAGTACGCCGCGGTCGATCACAAGTCGGTCTTCCTGTTCGTGACCTTCACGGTGGCGCTCGCGCTGAGCCTGGTGGCGACCTGGCGCAAGCGCCGCCCGGTGACGGTTCGGGACGGGCTGACCGGTTTGGCGGTCGGAGTCCCGAACCTCTTCTCTTCGTTCTTCCTCATCCTTGCGCTCGATCACCTGCCGGCGGCGGTTGTCTTTCCGGCCTACGGGGCCGGCAGCATCGTGATCATCAATCTGGCGGGCGCCGCTCTCTTCGGCGAGCGGTTGAGCCGGCGCGAGTGGTGCGCGATCGCGCTCACGGTGATCGCGCTGGTGCTGATCAGCACCTGACGATCGAGGCCAGGAGATCTCCAGGTTCATCGAAGCGGGTGCGCAGGTCCGCAGGGATGCGACCCGGAGGGCGCCGAGGGCATCTCTGCGCGGCGTTCCCCGCACTCGGAGGCGAACCACGCTCTCGGGATCGAGCGGTTGCAGCAGACGCCGAATCCGCTCCCGAAGCCCGCTTGCGCCCAGGCCGTCCACATCGAGATCGATCGATGTCATCGGGCGCGCCGGCAGCTCACGGAAGTGGCAGCGCTCGAGGCGGCCCGATCCGTCTTCGGTGGCGGCGAGACGCAGGTGGAGGCATCCCTTGCGCTCGCCTCTCTCGGCAAAGCTGGTCCGTTCCGTCGACCCCGGATAGAGAACGGGGGAGGCGAGGCCGCGGCGGAGGATCTGATGACGGTGGATGTGGCCCGACAGGACGGCGGCAAAGCCCGGGGGGATGAGCCGGCCGGGGATCACATCCCGTCCCCGCCGGAAGACGAAGCCGGCCGGACCGACGCGCGCACCCTCGATCGCATGATGGATGCAAAGCAGACGCGCGTCGGCCGAGAGGTCCCGGACGCCGGTCTCTTCGAGAAGGCGGGGGAAGCGTGTGGGAAGGGTGCCGCGGCAGTAGGGAAACCCGGCCAGGGCCAAGCGCATCCCCCGCACGCGAAGCATGAAGGTGCGCGGCCGATCGAAGACCATCAAGCCCGGCAGGTGCCAGAAAAGCGGATAGGGCATGACCGATCGTTCGTGATTGCCCGGCACCAGGGCGATCGGAACCGGGATCGTGCGGAGGCGATCGAGGGCGAGTTTCACCAGCCAGCGCCCCACGCGGCTGCGGTAGAGAAGATCCCCGCCGTGGACGACCAGATCGACACGCCCCGCGCGCGCGGGTTCCAGGGCGCAGTCGAAGGCCCGGAAGAAATCGGGCCCCCGTCGGCGGCGCGCGGTTCGGGGGCGCAGGGGGAGATCGAGCCCCAGGTGGGTGTCGGAGAGGAAGAGAACGCGAATGGAGGGCGCGATCATACCCACTCCACGAGCCGTTTCAGACGGCCGGCATCGAGGCGGCGCGTGGGGCTGAAGACGACCTCGACCGCGCGATCGGCGATGACCAGGCGCCGAAGCTCCGTGCTCAGGATCCGGAGGCGATCGTAGGCCGCGCGATCGAAGAGGCGTTGGCGTTCGGGACGGGCCCGCGTGTGTCCGGGAGGGACAGGGGCGATGTCGCCGGCCTCGAGGAAACCGACTCGACCGACGCGCCCTTTCTCGGTGATCAACACCTTTCGGCGATCGGGAGGTTCTTGGGTCGGGATCCAGCAGAGGACCGCGTCGGTGAGCTGGACGAGCCAGCGTGCCCGCCCTCGGAGACGCGAGGCGTGGATGACGAGCCCCTCCAGGAAGCGGGCGACATCGGCGGCATCGAGCGGCCGGTCCTCCTCCTCGGCGGGCTCCTCTTCGGGAGCCTCGTCCTCTCTCTCGCGCCGCCAGATCGAGCCTTGGCGGAGAAGGGCGATCGGCTCGGCGCCTTCGACCGACGCGGCAAACTGCGCCAACCCCTCACGCAATGCCCCGGCGGCGATCTCGCGAGGGCCGAATCCAAGGCGGTGGAGCATTGCGGTCTCATCCTCCACGCCCTGCCGGCCGGTGATGAGACGCGCCAGCAGATGGATGGTCTCGAGCCCCTCGCGGTGCGGCACCGGACCGATCGGATGGCGTGCATCGGGCGCCGGGCGGGCGTGGTGCAGATCGAGGGAGAAGAACCAGACGTTGGTGTCACGTTCACGAAGGGCGCGATTGTACGGCGGCGCGCAGCGCTTGATCTCCTCGACTTCAAGCAGTGCCGCCTCCAGTGCGGTCCCGGTCTCGGTGACCGCGATGTCACGCGCCTGCGAGATCAGTTCCAGCACCTTGTCTTCCGCCCGCCGCTTGCGGTAGTAGCTGTTTACCCTCTTGTGCAGGCTGCTCGCCTTGCCGACATAGAGCACACACCCGTCGCGTCCCAGAAAGCGATAGACGCCCGGCCGATCGGCGAGCGCGAGGCGCTTCTCCCGCTCCAGGGGAACACGAAAGCGCCGGCCGCGCGAGGGGGGGGGAGAGGCGAGATAGGGCAGGAGCTCATCCAACGTCTCGACTCCCCGCCGACACCGCAGAAGGTCGACCAGGTGCGCCCAGACGACGCGGGTGGCCTCGGCGTGCGGACCGGCCCGCTTGAGTTCGGGGAGCGAAAAGCCAAAGAAGCCCGAGAGGGCGCGCAGACCCCGCCGCGGTAGATCGGGGAAGAGGCGGCGGGCGATCTGGTGCGTGCAGAGGAAGCGGAAGGGGAAGGGCCGATCGGGCGCGCACTCGGCGTGCAGATGGCGGAGAAACCGCTCTTCGAAGCGGGCGAAGTGGGCGACCGCGAACCCCTCCGCGGGCGCGAGGTGCCGCCAGAGCTCGGGGTGATCGATGGCGCCGGTCAGGTCGTCATCCCCGATCCCGGTCATGCGGGCGATCGGGCGCGGGATCTTCGCGCCGTTGGGGAGCCGGACGAGATGGGACGTCACCTCATCGTCCATCGATCGGCACCAGGCGACCTCCAGCAGATGCCCGTTGTCGGGCGTTGGGCCCGTGGTTTGGCAATCGATGATCAGGACCGGCAGTTGATCGAGTGCGCCCCCCATGAAAGGAAGTAGACTGAACATTTGTTCACTTGTCAAGCTCGGCTCGAACCGAGTCCATCTCCGCGCGAATCCTTTCGATCCGTTGCTGAACCGACGCGTCTGGTCGCCCCAGCATCCGGAGAGCTTCCTCCTCGGCGGCGATCGCCTCCGGGTAGGCCTTCATCTTCCAGTAGACCATGCTGAGCATGTCCCAGGCGTCGGGGGTTGGGAAGACGGCGATCGATCGGGTCGCGGCCTCGAGCGCGCTGGTGAGGTTCTTGCCATGGATCGCCCAAGCTCAGGCGTAGCTGTTCAAAATGGCGCCGACGTCGTCGGCGCCCGAGTACTGGGAGGTGAATCCGCGCAGGAACCGCTCCCCAAAGGCCTCCTTCGCCCGCACGATCCGGCAGGCTTCTTCACAACTCTCGTTGTGGTTGAGACACATCCGCAGGCGCAGGGACGTGAGCGCTCGCTCGCACTGGATGTCACCGGCAGCCAAGGCGAAGGCTCGTGACATCCGAGCACCAGTTGAGCCGCCCTGCGGCGGGTTCCCCGACGACGATCACCTCGGTGTGCTCTCGCATCCGGGCGATCCAGCTCACCGCGGCGCTGAAGGTGCCGGCTCCGGTGATCACGAACAGCATCCCCCGCTGGTTGATCGCATCTTCCTTGATCAGGGAATGGATCAATGGGCGAAGGAGGTTGCCGTTGCCGCCCCCGTTGTATCGTAGATCGACGACCAGCTTCTCGACCTTCTCCCGGTTCTGGTGATAGAAGTTCCAGAGCCGGCGGTTGAAAGCTTCGAAGCTTTCCCCTCGCGCATCGCACACGGCATTGAACTGCAGATAGAGCAGGCGATCCTTCTCGACCAACTCGAACCAGGAGTTGTCCCTCGTCGTGAGGAGGCGCTTCAGTTGAAGCGGCAGCGCGTCCATCCTCTGGCTGAAGAGGTACGTGCACCTTGGGTGTCGGGGTGGCGGATGATGGCGAAGTGATCCATCCGCAGTGGGAACCACCGCATGAACGGACGGCGGAGTGAGGGATCGAGCTCCGTGTGCCCGTCCCCGAGCCGGGCGACGAGTTCCATGAGACCCAGGGCAGGACGGGGCGAGTCATGTCGAGCACCTTTCATCCGGGGGGGGGAGGCAGGCCGCATCGGCAAGAGCGCAGGTCATGGCTCGAAACCAGCTGGCGTGGGTATTGGGTCACCTGAAGAAGACCGACGAAGGGGCGGGAGGTTACCGCAATCCGCGCGGCCCGCCCCGAGGAGCGGGCCGCGCCGATCGATCAGCGGACGATCACGACTCGCGCCGCGCGCTCCAGGTCACCCGCCCGGGCATGGGCCCAGTAGATGCCGGCGCCCGCGGGGCGACCCGCCTCATCCCGGCCATCCCACACCAGGGGGTGGACGCCGGCCGGCACGGCGCCGTGCAGCAAGGTACGCACGCGGCGGCCGGTGGCATCAAAGATCTCCACGTCGGCTCGTGCGGCCCGCGGCAGTTCGAGCCGCAGCGCGCACGCGCCGTTCGCGGGGTTGGAGGAGGCGGGAGTGAGTTGCAGCGACTGGATGGGCGGGGTCTCGTCCAGACCCGAGAAGGCGAGGATCAGCTGCGCATCGTCGACATACCATCCCTCGGCCGTGACCGCGCCGTCGGAGGCGAAGACGAAGCGCACCCGGGCGTTCCCTTCGTGGCTACTCAGATCGAAGAGCGCCTCCACCCAGTCGTGGGCGCCGCTGTAGACGGGGGTGTCCTCCGGGAGAGGGTTGCTACCCGGCCGGATCAGGTGGGGGTAGCCTCCGTCGGGGGTGATCTGCTCCCAGGGCCCGCCGCCAATCGAAATCTCGACCAGCCCGCCGTCGTAGCAGTAGCCCGGGTAGGATTGGCTGATCTCGGCATCGATCCAATGCCAGAAACTCAGCTGGGCACCCGCCGGCAGCGTGAACGGGGAGGACTCGAGGATCGCGTAGAGATCGTTGCCGTACTCGGCCGACCCGACCCCGCCGCACTTCCAGGAGGTGGTGCCCCCGTAGGTGTGGTTGCGGTAGGTCTCGAGATGCCACTCGTCACTGTAGCCGGAGCCGCCGGCGTAGTGTGACCACTCCGAGCTTCCCTCCTCCATGTCGTCTTGGAAAAGGTGTCCGATGTTGAAGCCGAAGGTCTCGCAGTGGGCGTAGTCGTTCGACCCGGAGAACGCGAGCGTCAGGAGTGCGGAGAAGAGCTCCGGGCAGTCGAGGGAGACGCCGATGGTGAAGGGGCCGCCGACGGCGCTCGCCTCGGGATCGATCGCGCCGAAGGAGACCGGGCCATCATCGATCGCGAGGTAGGGCCCGCCGGAAAGCGCTCCCCAGACGTCGGTCACGCCGACGCTGCCCTGATTGGCGGCGGTAATCTCCAGCGTGATCTCTTCGCCCGGCTCGGGGATCCCGTCACCGTCGCCGCCGACAGCATCACTGACCTCGAAACCGACCACCACCAGGCTGGGCGCGTGCGCGGTGAGGGTGAAGTCGAGCGTGTCAGGGGCTTCGCTGATCGCCAGCTGGAAGGGAATCTCGCGGTGATCTGGAATCTCGGGGCTCACCGAGAAGACGAAGGGATCGGCGTTCGTGCCGGAGCCACCGGCGAGGATGGTGCCGAAGGACGCCTGCGCGCCCGATACCGTCACATGCTCATCCGCGCACAGCAGGGTGCCGGCGATGTTCGTGCCGTCCTGTTGTCCGAAGTTCTCGAGCGTGACGGTCAGCTCGATCGTCTCGCCGAAGTCGACCTCGCCGTTGCCGTTGCCCTGCGAGTGGCCCGACTCGTCGTCGTCAACGAGGGTGGATTCCAAGAGCAGGTAGGGCGAATCGGGCTGCAGAGGGATGGCCAGCTGAGCCACGGAGGCGATGGCCGCCATCGAGCAGTACGTCGGATAGTCCTGCGGATACATCTCGATGCGATCATCCGAGGTGTGATACCAGGGGCAGAAGTCGCTGCCCCATGCCTCTTCCTCGATACCGAGGACCGCCTGCCATCCGTGATCCCAGAAGGAGGCGTGATCCGAGGCACCGATCGATTCGTTCACGATGACCGGCTCGACGTGGTCGGGCACGTACTCGAGGCAGGCGTCGTGCACAATCTGGGCCAGTCCGGTCGATGCTGGATTCGTGTAGATGATCAGATCGGGCGGCAAGGGGTCGTCGCCGGCGTAGGCGATCATATCGAGGTTGACGCAACCGACCACATCCTCCCCGAGTCCCGCAATGTAATTGCAATAGGCCGACGATCCGATCAGTCCCTCTTCCTCGCTGTTGAATCCCACGAACTTGAGCGTGTAGTGGAAGGCGTACTGACTCATCACACGGGCGGCTTCCAGGAAGGCGGCGGTGCCGCTTCCGTTGTCATCGGCGCCGGGGGCATGGTTCTGCGGGTCTTCGCTGATGGAATCGAAGTGGCCCGTCAGGTAGACGACCTTCTCCGGCTCGACCAGACCTGGCAGGGTGCCGATCACGTTCCGCCGCGTTCCACTGTGATTGTAGGTGTGAAAGCTCGCCTGCAGACCGTAGGACTCGAACAGGTCGTACATGTACTGCGAGGAGGCGGTGTTCTGAGAGGTGTTGTAATAGCGGGTCTCGAAGTCGTCCAAGACCTGCCACTTCTCCACGTAATCGGGGATGGTGACCTGGGAGAGGATGGCCTCGATCAGGGGATGGAAGTCGGTGCGACCCGCACCGCGCGCTTCCGGGGCCGACGGCCAGGCGTGGGGGCGGACCTCGATGCGGACCGGCTGTTGCAGGCCGGCCAGCGCCGCGCGGGTTGTCGGCGTAAGATGCGGCACACCTTCTCCGCTCCACAGCACGACCGAGTGCCCGCGCCGGTAGAGCACCTCGACCTCACCGGTGAACTCGGCGCGTTGGGCGTCTTCAACGTAGAATAGGTAGTAGTCACCCGCCTCGCCCCGCGGCGGCTCGAGTGTTTCGATGACCGCGGCGGGTGGTTGGAAGGCGGGTGGTAGAAGCACGAGCGCCAGGTCCTGGTTGTACGCGAGCATCCAGCAGTCCTTGGGGAAGGGCTCGAGATCACCCGGCCCATCCCACGGCACGACAACCAGTAGCCCCGGGTCTCCGGGATCGGCGACCGGGGCGGGGGTGAATAACAACCACAAGGCAACGCAAAGAGCTGGTCCGGCAGCAAGGGAGAGACGATGCATGGGGCCTCCTGGATGGCGAACGGGGACATACGACTATTCGATCTCCCCGGCGCGGGTGGCAATCCGTGGGTCGACAGACAGTACGAAGTCTAGCTGGTCGAACCGTGGATCGTCAACGAAGCGGCGTTCGCCGCCGCGCGAGTGTCAGGCCATCGCCGATGGGTGAGAAGGCGAGCGAGACGCGCTCGTCGGCACGGAGCTTCGCGTTGAGGTCGCGGATCGCCTGGGTACCGGCATCGGTGACCCCGGGATCGGCTACGCCGCCGCCGCGGAAGACATTGTCGATCAGGATCAGTCCTCCCGGTCGCAGCAAGCGAAGGAGGCGTTCGTAGTAGTCGTCGTAGGAAGTCTTGTCGGCGTCGATGAAACCGAGATCGAAGCTGGCTTCTTTGTCCTGCGACAAAAGTGCATCTAACGTCTCTCGGGCCGGTCCCAATCGGAGGGAGATCCGATCCGAAACGCCCGCCTCCGCCCAGTAGCGCCGGGCAACGGCGGTCCATTCCTCGCTGACGTCACACGCGACGAGCTGTCCGTCGGCAGGCAGGGCGAGCGCCATCGAAAGCGCGCTGTAGCCGGTGAAGGTGCCGACCTCGATGATCCGGCGGGCGCCGATGAGTTCCACCAGAAAGGCCATGAACTGTCCCTGCTCGGGCGAGATCTGCATGCCGGCGGCTTTTCCCAGCGTGGCCGTCTCCTCGCGCAGACGCTGGAGAACGGCAGGTTCGCGCAGCCAGGTGCGGCACGCGTACTCGTAGAGCCTGTCGGTCATCGCGATCGTGTGTCGGGACATCGGATCCTCCTAGCTGCCGTAGCAGATCACCTCGAGTGGCTCGGCTTCGCCGGTCTCGGCCTCCTCGTCACCGGGGGCGGCGAACCCGGCCCGCATCGCCTCCTGCGCCTGGGTGTATCCCTTGACGAGCACGTAGCGCCCATCGTCGCAGGCGAACAGGAGGTCTTCCTCGGGGTCGCCCTCGCAAGCGATCGCGACGCGCTTGATGTAGTGGCCTTCGGCATCGAAGATATCGTAAGTCTGCATGATCCCCTCGGGTTGATCGCGATCACCATGGCCGCTCAGCACCCACAGGTGTCCATCGGAGGTCACGTGCATCCGCAGGATCGCGGGCTGGTGATCCTCGATCTCGCGCTCCATCTCTTGCTGTTCGCCGTTGATCACGATCATCACTTCGGCGCCAACCTCTTCCTTTTCTCCCGCCGTGCGCTTGGCGCAGGGGATGTCGCACTCGATGATCCGGTCGATCGACCCGTCCGGAGCATAGACGCGGATGGCGTACCGGTCCCGTTCCTCCGCCGCATAGACCTTGCCATCCGGGCCGAGAGCCCAGCGTCCATCATTGACGAAGTAGTGGTCGCGCTCGATGTACTCGAACCGGCTGAAGTCGCGTTCGCGTTCAACGGTGACGTAGCGGACTCTTTCGTTGCCGTCGGTATCATAGCTTGCCAGGTACCGCATCTCCCGCGGCGGTTCATCGCCGCCCAGCCCGCTCATCCGTCCCCCGCAGAGCACGAGATTGCCACCGCGGTAGGCAGCGCTATTCACGTTCGCAAACCCGCCCTCCCCGACGCCTCCGGGCTGCAGCGTTCCGGCCGGGACATCGTCGAGCGTGATCATCACGATCTGCCCGGGAAAGCCCTGGACCAACCCGAGGCTGCCGTCAGGCATGAAGAGCATGTCGGCCGGCCGGCGGATCTCGCCGGGGCCATCCCCTTCGTGGCTCAGCGACCGGAGATACTCGCCCGCGGGCGAGAAAACGTGGACCTCGGAGCGCTGGAAATCAAGCAGATAGAGCCGGCCGTCTTTCCCCGGCATCGCCTTTCTCACGATGCCGAGGAGCACATCCTCGTCGTCGCCTCCCACGCGCCACTGCTCCTTCAGGGTGAGGACCTCCGTATCTCCACTGGGAGATGCGGGATTCTGCACGTGGAGAACCCCGTCCAGCGTGACCATCTCGCCCGCGTCGGCCCCCGCGGGGGCAAGAAGGCAGATGAGAACCAGCACGATGCGCCGCGCACCTGACATGTCAACTCCTTCCACTTCGGCCGTCGATGGAGGCTGTCTTCGGGGGGGGAACCCCAGAGACAGCCGGGGGTGGGGGGCAATGTCCCCTTGTATGACACCCGCAGCGAGGGTTTTGTTCGCGAAGATTGCGAGGAGATGTCCATGTTGAAGCTCGACCTCACAGATCTTCCGCCCCATCTGCGTCTCGGAACCTCCTCCTTCAGTTCGACCGACTGGAGGGGAACGTTCTACCCGGAAGGGGCCCCGCCGGCCGATTTTCTGTCCCACTACGCGGAGACCTTCTCGACGGTCGAGGTCGATGCCACCTGGCACCACCTGCCCAGCCGGCGGACGGTCGAGTCCTGGGCGCGCAAGGTGCCGGAGGGCTTCGTGTTCAGCTTGAAGGTGCCGAAGACGATCACGCACGAACGATATTTGCAGGACTGCCGGGAAGAGTGGAAACGCTTTCTCGATGTCTTGGAGCCGCTGGGGGAGAGGCGGGGCCCGCTTCTGTTCCAGTTTCCCTACGTTGCCAAAGGAAAGGATGCGGACGAGTACGAGACGGGCGACGATTTCCGCCGGCGCTTGGCCGCCTTCCTGCCCGAGTTGCCTCGTGACGGCCAGTACGTCGTGGAGGTGCGGAATGCGAAGTGGCTGGCCGAGCCGCTGCTCGACCTGCTGCGGGCGCGGGGGATCGCCCTCGGGCTGGCGGCCTACTACACACTGCCCCGGCCGGCCGACCTGGCGCGCCGGATCGATCCGGTGACCGCCCCCTTCAGCTACTTGAGGTTTCTCGGCGACCACCGACGGATGGACCGGATGGTGAGGGAAGCGCGCGAGCGGGGAGAGCGGGACCGGGACTGGGGTGCGTTGCTGGTCGATCGCACGGCCGAGACGCGCGATTGGGTGGCGTTCGCCCGGCCGCTGGTGGATCGCCAGATCAATCTCTATACGTACTTCAACAACCACTTCGCGGGCTTCGCCCCCGGCTCGGTCGAAGTGTTCGCCCGTGCGTGGCGGGATTCCTAGGCAACTCCATTGCAATGGCGGCACATCTGGAACCACCCATCGGAAGCGCGGTACCCTAGTTCATCAAGACTATAGACTTCATAGAAATCGGAGGATCCCATGCGCAGTGTCATAGATATCCGCTGGGCCGCGGCGGTCCTGGCGATTTCGTTTCTCGTCCTGGCCGGTTGCAGCAGCGACAGCCACCCCAGCCGCCCCGCAACGTACACGCCCGTGGACCCTGCCGAGGCCCACGCCCTTCTCGTCGAGGAGACTGATCTCGTGATCCTCGATGTCTCGGTCGATCACGCCGCGGGCCACATCCCCGGCGCTCAGAGCCTGCCGGTCGAGGGCGGCCGGTTCGATACCGGGATCGCCGGTCTCGACCCCGGGCGGGCCTATCTGGTGCACGCGCAGACCGAGGAGGCCTCGATGCGCGCCGCACAGCGCCTCGCCGACGCCGGCTTCACACGCGTCTACCGGCTGGCGGGCGATTTGCCGGCCTGGGAGGACGCGGGCTACGAGGTCGAGCGAGGATCGAGCGTGGTGATGGATCTCTTGCCGGCCGCGGCGCGGAGGCTCCAAGACGAGCGGCTTGATCTGATCGTGATCGATGTCTCGGACCAGTACGCCGCGGGGCATCTCCCCCGAGCGGCCGGTTACGATCCGAATCAAGAGCCGCTGGGGGCCAACGTCTCCCAACTCGATCCCCATTGGCGCTATCTCGTGTACGGCCGCTCCCGCGACGCGTCGGTAGCGGCGGCCGGCCTCCTGGTCGAGGCCGGGTTCCGGTACGTCTACCGGCTGGACGGAGACTACGACGCGTGGGCATCGGCCGCCTATGCCGTGGAGACGGGCCCGGCCACGTTTCGGGACCTCTCGGCGCCGGAGGCCTGGCGGCTCCTCAATGAACACTGGGATTTCACGGTGATCGATGTGTCGCCGAGGTTCGTCTTCGAAGAGGCGCACGTAGCGGGGGCGCTCAACTTCTTCGTGGGCGACGGCAGTCTCGACGTCGTGATCCCGGGCCTCAACCGCCACCATCCCTTCCTCGTCTACAGCAGCGGCGATGATGGGGCTGATTCGCGCATCGCGGCGCGCGCCATGGTCGAGGCGGGGCTGAAGCATGTCTATCGGCTCGACGGCGACCTGGACGACTGGGTCAACGCCGGTTGTCCGGTCACCGTCGATCCGAGCGACTGCTGTGGAGGGGACCGCTAGCGCCGGCGCGGCGGGCGCCTCTTGGGCGGGGCCTTGGCGACCCGGACCGGCTTCTTGTGCCGCGCCGGGTGATGCCGCTTCACCCACAGTCGATGCTTGACCAGTCCTCGATGAATGGCTGGATGTCGGCGCAGGAAGCCGACGTGAGCGCGCAGCGCCGGCCGGGCGGAGATCACCGAACGGTGGAGCCAGATCGAGCGAGCCAGGTAGGGGCGGCGGCCGAGGTAGTGGCGCCGCGCCCAGTAGACCCGGTGGATGCGGGGATTGAGGGCAACGCGCAGGCGGAAGGCCCAGTGGGTCCGCCAGAGCTTGGGCCGCGGCCGATACCACCGCCAGTGCGCGAACACCGCCCGCCGAAGCGAGGGGTGCAGTTTCAGGTGACGGTACGTGTGCCACCAGGCCTGATAGACCCTCGGGTGCGTGCTCAGGTAATGGACATAGGCGATGATTCTCGGATCGCTGCCGCCGTACGTGGGGCCCGACTCGGTGGCGAAGATCGCCTCGGCCTCTTCGGGGTGCGTCTCGAGATAGCTCATCGCTTCGCCGTGCGCGGTCAGCAGTTCATTGTCCTCGGCGGCCGCCCGCTCGACCTCTTCCAACCGTTCCGCGAAGTCGGGATGCTCGGCCAGCAGGCTGTCCATCGCCGCCATCTGCGCGGCCGCCTCGGGATCGTCCGCCACCGCCTCATCGAAGGCTTCACTCCGCGCCTTGAGGTCCGGATCCTCGTCCATGGCGCTCGTGAGGGCGTCCTCCTGTTCGGTGAGATCGGGGTGCGCGGAGAGCGAGTCGGCATAGGCGAGGAGGCTGGTTCCGGCTTCGCTGTCCTCATCCAGGATCGACTCGATCTCGGTCATCTCGGCTTGGTACTCCGCGTTCTCGTCCAGCAGCTGATCGTATTCGGCGTCGCTTGTCTCCTCTGCCGCGGCGGGCAAGACAAGGAGAGCCCAGATCGCGAATGTCCCTAGGGCACGGATTCGCCGGCTTTGCATCATGGATTCGCCTCCCTCGACAGACGGTCTCTCACGGGTAGCCATTCCTTCCCGAATATCGGCAGGCTGAGGGCTAATCTTGTGCTTCCATGGGAGTTGCAATTGAGACTGCGCGGAGGGATGCCGTTGTCGCCCGGGCGGGATCGGATTAGACTTCTTCCGGGGTCGGTCTTTCGCGCCGCACTCCTCTATCTTGGTGTACAATCCGAGATTAGACCAGGATCCACCCCCCCGAGCTCGAGGTCCGGTCCACCGTTTTCCGGGAGGCTTTCATGCCGCGATGCCTTCTCGTCCTGGGCGCCTGCGTCCTCTGGGCCCAGACCCCGTCCGCCGAGACGTTCACCGTGAGCCCCGATGGTGGCGGTGACTACCCGACGATTCAGGCCGCGGTCTTCGCCGCCGAAGCAGGCGATGTCATCTTTCTTGCCGACGGTACCTTCACCGGCGACGGCAACCGCGACGTGAACTTCCAAGGCCGCGCGATCACGGTGCGGTCGGCGAGTGGTGATCCCGAGACCTGCGTCATCGAATGCGAAGGAAGCGCGTCGGCCCACCACCGGGCGTTTGTCTTCCAAACCGAAGAGGATGAAGCTTCCGTGATCGAGGGGATCACGATCCGCGGCGGCTACCATGGGTGGGGTGGTGCCATCTTCTGCGGTCCCGATGAACGGCCCGAGATCCGCGGTTGCGTCTTCCGCGCCAACCGGGCCTCCTCGTTCGGCGGGGCGATCTACTGCGGTCCCGGCGCCTCACCTCAGATCTTGAGCTGCATCTTCCAGGACAACGAGGCCGACGCCTTCGGCGGCGCCCTCTACGGGGACGGGGGATCGGATCCGCTGATCGAAACCTCGATTCTCTCGCGCAATTCGGGCCCCCACGGCGGCGCGCTCTTCTTCCGCGGCGCCAACCCCATGCTCGACCGCTGCACCCTGACCGGCAACGGGGCCGACTACGGTGGCGGCATCTACTGCAACGACAAGGCGACCGTGCTCGTGAACCAAAGCATCATCGCCTTCGGTAGCGCGGGCGAGGCGGTCTACGATGATGGTCTGAGCACCGCCACGCTGACCGGCTGCGACGTTCACGGCAATGCCGGCGGCGATT
>Ga0180431_10002422_pt1 | contig 24988 bp, 28 predicted proteins | sample SS_ome_11_FD_132459 | JGI IMG/M metagenome (GOLD analysis project Ga0180431, IMG submission 132459) | Hypersaline lake sediment archaeal communities from the Salton Sea, California, USA - SS_1_MS_1 metaG | ecosystem: Environmental > Aquatic > Non-marine Saline and Alkaline > Hypersaline >... | reverse complement strand
TTGCATCAACATCATAAGAATATAAGCTATTATGATGTATTTCAGTAGGGGCAGTTGAAGTTATTACAGGAGCATTATTTACAGGAGGGGGAAGTATTATAGGGTCATCTTTATCTTTGCAACCTACAAGAGATAAAGCTCCTGCAAGCAAAATTCCAATGAGTCCTTTTTTAAGTTTGGTTCTTATGCTCATTTTATATATGTTTACCACTATTCAGTGATATATAAAGTTTTTGTTAGCACAAAATACACAAAATTAAAAGGGGTTTGAAATATATAGATTTATTGATTATAAAGGGATTATTGTTTTTTAGCTAAAATAAAGCACAGATTATGATAATGGACAGGAAAATTTCCGTGTTTTTCTAAGGGGGTTTTATATGTCCCTATCTGGATTATTTTCCAATCAGAAAATAATTCTTTTAATCCGTGCTCAAAAATATAGAATTTATCTTGGTTGCTTTTAAAAAGACTATCTTCAGGAGTCATTGCAATTATAAAAATATGCCCTCCTTTATTTGTTGAACTCTTCATCTTTTTTATAACATTAAAAGATTTTTTTTCTTTTAAAAAATGCAATACTAAAGAGGCGATAATTAAATCATAATTTTCTTTAAAATTAAAATCTTTTATATTGGATTTAATAAATTCTATCTTTTTAGGCAAATCTTTTTTAAATAAATCTATTCCTCGAACCGAAGCGCCTTTTTTTAGAAATCGTTTAGAGCACCTTCCTTTTCCTATTCCTAAATCCAATACAGTTTTAGGAGATAGATTCCTTAAACAAGTATTGATAACCTCTTTTGTATTCATCTTCTAATTACTCTAGGTTGAATGTCTTCTGGTTTAACTAACTTTTCATAACACATAGGGTCTTTGGCCAAATAATCTCCGGTGGTAGCATAAGCAATTGCTCTGCACCCTCTGCAATAAGGTATGTGAATACATCCATCTGCATTTTTTCTCATTTTATCAAAATCTCTTAAATCTTGTAAAATAGGGTTATTAACCATTAAAGAGGAAAAACCTTCTTTAATATTTCCAATAGGGATGGGCAATCTTCTACAAGGATAGACAGTTCCATCAGAGAGAACAGAAAGTCCAGACCATCCAGCTCCACAACCGCTTAAAAACATATCTTTATTTCTTGCTTCCTTTTTTCTTTTTGTATCCCATTGCATTAAATGCCACAAAACTTCTGTTTGCAAAATTTTAATCTCGTTTCCATATTTTTTTTCTAATTCTCTCGTTTTTTTATTTAATTCATAAAGAGCTCTACAATCCAGAAATTCTGGATCATTAATTCCTAATTCTAAACTTGGAACATAAGATTGGGTTCCAACATATTTTGCTCCTGCTCGTATGGCATTTTTAATTACATCTTCAAAATCATCCTTATTAGATTGTAAGGCAGTCATAGAAATAGTAACATCTATCTTATTTTGTGCACAATTTTTAACCCCCCTAATTGCTAAATCATATGCAAAATCCCTTCCCCTTATTAAATTATGTCTTTTTCTGCTTCCATCAATAGAAATTTGTAATCTCCTAACACCTAATCTATAAAGTTCATTTGCTTTTTTATGGGTTATTAGAGTTCCATTAGTTAATATTCTTGTTTCTATCCCCAATTTTTTAGTATATTCCAAAATAGCAGGCAAATCTTCTCTCATTAAAGGTTCTCCTCCAGAAATTTGAAATCTAGGCAACATCTTCCATCTTTTGGAAGTATTATTTAAATCATCAATCATAGAAACAACTTCTTCCAAAGACATTAAGTCCTTGCCCTGATTATGAGTTGCATGTTCTTCTCCTTCCCTATTGTGATAACAATGAGAACATTTAAGATTACAATTATTTGTTGAATCCCACTGGATAAATATTTTTCTTTTTTTTACCATAAAAACCAAAAAGAAAAGTTTAATTAATCGTCGGGTGTTTCACAACAAGAATTGCAATCCCCCGATCCACAACTATTACAAGAATCACATTCATAACAACTTTCATCTGTAGGCATATATCTTTTGAGTAGACTTCTCTCTGAATAAGAAAGATTTGTTTCTTCTTTATTAGTAGAATCATGAGGGGAGTCCACAATAAGATTTGATAGTCTTTCCATCTTTTTTAGAGGACTCTAAAATATATAAATATTTCTATACAATATATTCCTTAAGGAAAATTATTAAGTGGAGGAGATAGATTTATTGATTATAAAGGGATTATTTATATTTACTTTTCTCTTTATAATAAAATTAAATAAAAATTTTCTCTTTTTCCTATTTTTGTTACTAAAAATCCTTGTTTAATTTTTTGCAATTGGATTCTGTAATTTCCAGTTCGAATTCTAAACTCGTCTTTTTTGTTTTTTAATTTAATTATATCTACTGGACGATTGTCTTTAAATTTTTCAAGAGTGAAAATTATTTTTTGCTTAATTCGGGGGTTTAATTTTTTTAATTGTTTTTTGGAATTATTAGAAAAAAGAATATCCAATTTAAATGCCTAATTCTTTTTTTACTTCTTCAAGAGTTGAGAAATTTCCTTTTTTGTATTCATTCATTGACTTTTCCATATCTTTTTTAGCTTCATCAGAAAGCTCTAAATGAGGCTCTATAAAATCCCATATAATATCTTCATAGCTATCATTATTTTCTTTAAACTGCTTTAAAGTATTAAGTAATTCTGTGCTTATTCTAATAGATGTCTGAGATTGCATAATTTATGTATGCATATTGCATATTTAAATGTTTTGAATTTAGAATTAGTTTATACTAACCCTACTATTAAAGTATAATTTTCTTTCTTAAGACAACATTTATAAAATAAAAATACTAATTATAATTATGTTAAATAAAAGAGTTGTGATAAGTATATTTCTAATAATTAGTTTAATAGCTGTGATAGGTTTTGTTTTAGCTTGTTCAGGAAGATTTGATAGAAATGACAATCCTATAAATGGAGTTAAAATAGGAGGGGATTGTTATGACTGTGATGATACAAATTCAGATGGTATTTGTCCAAATGACTTTCAGGCAAACAATTATGTATGTAAATTTATGGATGATATAGATTGTGATACAGATAATAATGATATAATGGATCCTTATGATAATGATAATGATGGGGATGGCTGGACAGATGAAGTGGAGAAAAAGAGAGGGACAAATCCTAATGACCCGGAGGATTATCCAACAACAAAGGTTTACTGGGCAGGGGATGATGGAGTAACAGAATTAGATGAATTACATGTGGATATGCTTGAGGGTGCAGAGATAAAAATGGCTGGACTAGTAAGTGGAAATGGGGATGTGGATATAGAGTTGTATGAAGAAGATTATTTGTTTAATGATGGACCCCTTATGGCAGGAGATGATTATATTAAAATAATAACTGGGACTATTACTAATGGCGAATTAATAGGAATATATATAATTAGAGATAACCACGAAGAAGATATCAAAGGAGATGGGGGAGATGGAGATTCAGATGGAATTTATGAATTATATTTTATAGTAAATGGAGAAAAAAGCAATATATTAGAAGTTACTTATAGTATTGGTGGAGGACCAGGAATTGAAAGTTGTGGAGATTATGATAATCCAACAGATTGTGAAGACGATCCAGAAAAAGTAGGGAATCTTGGAGTTAAAAGTCCTGTGGAAAGACCAGAGGGCACTGAATGTTTTTATCATAGAACAGGGGAATGTAAATGGGACAATGGATGTTATAAAACAATTACAGAAACAGCAGATTCTGGAAATAGTGATCCAGGAAAAACTTGTACTCTTCCACTTGGAGAATGTCAATATACAGAAGGGCAAAAAATAGGAAGCTGTGAAACAGAGGACTTTATTCAAATTGTTTATACTTCAACAGATCCTTCATGTGAGGAATGGACATCAGAACCTATTCCATGTCCAAGAGAATTAAAAGTTCCATTCTTTGGAATCTATGGATTTATTACAAGTATTTTTGCAATTTGCATGATTTATTTTTTCTTAAAAAGACGAGAAATAAAAGATGTCAAATAAAAGAGAATTAAGTTTTATTTTTGTATTATTAATAATTACAAGCATGTCGTTTGTTTTTGCAAGTTTTGATGTTGGAGAGCCTTCACATGAAATAACAATAATTTATGGTCCAGGAGAAAATCTTGAAGGATGGATAAACATAAGTTTGGACAATGAACTCGCAAGTTCTATATTTAAAGATTCAGAGGATAATGTAATTAGTTTAATTGATTTATTAAAAAGTGATGTTTATTTAAAAGAAGGAGAAGATTATAATTGCAGTGCTGAAGGATGTGGAATGACTTATGAAGAAAGCAACTCAGAAAAATCAAAAACATTTACATTAAATTCAGATGAATCAAAAACCATTGGATTTAAATTAATGGGAGAAATCTCTGATTTAACAAGTGTAAATTTTAATATAAAAAGCAATGCTGAATCAAGTTGTAAGAATCAATTAAAAATAGATTTCTTTGCTGACGAAACAATAGATTATGGAAATAATGAATCTACATCAGGGGATTGTAGTGAATTAAGAGACTATGGATGTTTTGATATAACTAAAGATACAGAAAAATTAATTATGGACATTTACTGCCAGAGAGTTGAATTAAAAGAATCTGCTGGATTTAAATTAGGTGCATGGGTGGAAATCGAAGATGGAGCAGAAGCAACAAAATTAGGTTTATTTGATTTAGATTTAAATCCTATATATAATAACAATGAGGAGCTTGTAGAGTGTGAATTAGATAGTTCAATAACTTCAGGCATAAGAAGAGATTGTGAAGTAAGTTATCTTGTGACAGAACCCCAAGAGTATTATATTTGCGCTTTTAATGATAGGGAAATTGAAGATACTAAAACTAAGATAAGAGGTTATTATGATGACGAAACTGGATGTGGATTTAATCCTTTTGAAACCTCCAATAAAGACTGGGCTTTTGATATTTATGCACAAGGAAAAAAATTTGCTCCTTTGGAGAATATAGAAATAACAGAGGATTATCCTTTTGAATATGGATTGAGCAGTGAGTTTTTAGATTATATTTATAAAACTTATGAGGGATATGATTGTTCTGATGGATGTTTTATTCCAATAAAATTAAATTCCAATACAGACAACCAGGAAATTACAATTGAAGACATCTCTTTAATATATAAATCTGGAGGGGTAACAAGAGAAATAGATACTATATATGATTTAGAAAAAACTTCTTCTGCTATAGACACCGGAGAAGAATTTATGCAGATTTCTTTAAGTAATGCAAATCTGGCTCTTCCAACTAAATTCCAGATTTTTGATTATGAACTTGAATTAAATGATAAAAAAGTATTTGAAGAAAAGGATATTATTATTGAAAAAGTTCCTGAAATAGAATATATATATCCTTCTTATGGATTTAATCAGGTTCCTACAGACTTTGCTGTTGTTGTTGAAGAACTTAATAATGCGAGCATAATAAGTTATGAATGGCAATTTGGAAATGCCAGTCCTCAAATAACATATACAAATAAAGCAACGCATACTTTTCCAAATGAAGGAATTTTTCCAATTAAAATAAAAGTAACAGATGCAAAAGGAAAAGAAGCTACTAAGATATTCTATATTGAAGTATTGTCTTTAAATTTATATTTTAATGAAAAATTAGAAGAAGTTAAAGAAAGATTAAATGGTATTGAAACAGAATTAAGCACTTATTCTTTATTTGTTCAAAAAGGGTTGAACAGCACACTAAACATTCCAAGTATTAAACAAAAATTGAATAATCTCAGCACCAGATATGAACAAGGAGGAGATGACGAAGTTATTAATGAATTTCTACAAATAGAATCTCAGGTTCCAAAAAGAATATACAAAAAAACAAGCACTACTTCTATTTCTTATTACCCTAGTAAAGATTATATTGAAATAGGCGCAATAAGTGAGATTCTTGGAGGAACTTATGATACAAGCAAAAGAGATGCATATAAAGATGCTGTATTAGGCTGGCATGTTTTAAATGTAGATAGTAAAGTAAAATACACTCAAATAGCAGGAGAGTATGATGGAAGAAGTGATGTTTTACTAAGTAATTTTGAATTTAATTTTAATAAAAAAGGGACTGATACAGCAACAATATTTATTAGACAATTAGAAAATATAAACTTTGAAGAAGATTATGGTGAAGAGAGTGTAGCAGGATATTTTTATTCTCCTTTAAATGCTCAGAAAAAGATTAACTTTTATACAACTCAGGATATTGGAATAAGAAATCTTCCAGTGTTTGTATCTTCTGCTTTAAGCAATTTAATAATCATAGAAGATTATGAAGAAGCAGAACAAGGAGAAATGAGATGGACATTATTCTTTTTAATTATCTTCTTTTTGTTAATTGCAGGAATAATTATTTATATTGTTCTGCAACAATGGTATAAATATAAGTATGAAAAATACTTATTCAAAGACAGGAATTACCTGGTTAATGTTGTTTATTATGTAGATGCTCAGAAAAAGAAAGGAAAAAGTGATAGTGAAATAGAAAGAGGATTGAGAAAAGCAGGATGGAATTCAGAGCAGATAAAATATGTTATGAAAAAATACTCAGGAAAAAGAACAGGAATGTTAGAATTACCTATTGAAAAAGTAACAGGACTCTTTAGAAAAAAGAAAACTTCTTTAAATCAAGGAGTTGTTCCTAGTGCTCCTGCTGGCATGGTTCCTCGTAAAAGATAAAGGGTTTTTTCAAAAATAGTTAATAAAATATACAAAGTTTAATAAAGATAAAATCTGAAAATATAATATGGTAATAAAATTATTTAAAAGATTCTTTAAGAGCATGTTTTCTGGTTTTTTTAAAGATAAAAAGGATGTAAAACTTGGCTTTTATGGTCCTCCAAATGCAGGAAAAACAAGTTTAGCAAATAGAATCTGCAAGGATTTTACTGGAGAAGAAATTGGTTCTGTAAGCAAGATTCCTCATGAAACAAGAAGTGTGCAGTTTAAAGAAAAAGTTGAAATAGAATATAAAGGAAAGAAAATGACTTTTAAAATGATAGATACTCCTGGAATCGCCACAAGAATTGATTATGAAGATTTTTTGAAATTTAAAATGAAGAAAAAGGATTCAAAGAAAAGAGCAAAAGAAGCTACACAAGGTGTTGTTGATGCTATAAAGTGGTTAGATGACATGGACTTGGTAGTTGTTGTTTTAGACTCTACTGAAAACCCATATAATCAAGTTAATATAACTATAATTGGAAACCTCGTTGCAAGAAAGATTCCAGTACTAATAGTTGCTAATAAAATAGATTTGAAAAAATCAGATATTAAAAAGATTGAAGCTGCTTTTCCAGAATATGAAACAATTGGAATAAGTGCTAAGTATGGAAAAAACCTAGAAGAGTTTTACAAAGCTATATTTGAGACTGCAAAGAAGGTTTAGTAACAATTAAAAATATATATTACGTAATACATTTTAGAATATGACAAAGAAAAAAAGAGGCAAAAAAATAGGAAAAATAAAAGGTTTTTCAATAAGGTTCATGCCTTATTCAGAAATTAGAAGTTTAAACAGCACAGATAGGATTAAAAAAATTCTAGACATTATTTTAGGAAGTAATATAATTATTTTACAAGGAAGACTTAACCCAGAAGAAGAAACAAGATTAATTGAAGATACCATGGCTATGATTGGACACATAAAAAATTTTAGAGGAATAGAATTAGCAGTGATTGGAAATGGGGGGAAAGAAGGATTTTTTGGAAGAATGAGAAGCGGATTAGTAAATGCTCTTTCTGGAGGGGATATGGGTTCTGTAACAATAATCGGGCCAGCAACTATTGTCAAAGAAATTAAAAGAAATCCAAAAAAGATTGAATTGTTCTTAAATAAGTAGATAATTTTATAAGTTAGAATTCTTTTTAGTAATTATGCCACACCAATGTGTTCATTGCGGGAAAATTTATCCTGCTGGAAGCAGAGAATTATTAGAAGGATGCAGTAAATGTGGAAGTCATTTTTTCTTTTATATTAGAGACGACCAGCTTGAAAAAATAAAAGAGAATCCTATTGAAATTCCTCAAGAAGAGAAAAAAGCAATTGAAAAAGATATTAGAGAGATTGCAGGAATTACAGACACTACTGCCCCAGTTATTCTTGACTTTGAATCAATAAGAGTTATTGGAAGTGGAAAATTTGAAATAGATATTGTAAACTTATTTAGAAAAGACAGGCCACTTATTTACAAACTTGAAGAAGGAAAATACATAATTGATTTAGCATCAACTCTAGGACAAAATACAAAGGACTTGAAGGAGATTAAAAATCCTAATGAGAAAAAAAATTAATTTAATTTTAAAAGAGGTATTAGAGAAGATTAAACCTCCTAAGGAAGACTTAAACTTTATAGAGACTAATTTAAATGAATTTCTTAAAGAAATTAAAAAAAGGATAAAGAAGAATAAATTAAAGGCAGAGATTTTTATTGGAGGAAGTTTTGCAAAGGGCACAGTTATTTCTAAGGACTATTATGATGTAGACATTTTTATGAGATTTGATAAAGAGTATAAAAATATTTCAAAATTAACTAAGGAAATTTTAAGAGGAATTAAAAATGTTTCAATTATTCATGGCTCACGAGATTATTTTAGAATAAAAAAAGGCCCTAAATTTTTCATTGAACTAGTTCCTGTAAAAAAAATATCAAAACCAAGCCAAGCAGAAAACATAACTGATTTATCCTATAGCCATGTTAATTACATTAAAAAGAAAATAAAGAATAAAAACATCTTAAATGAAATAAGAATTGCAAAAGCATTTTGTTATGCAACAAATACTTATGGAGCAGAGTCATATGTAAATGGTTTTAGTGGATATGGGCTTGAATTATTAGTTTATTATTATGGAAGTTTTCTGAAATTTATTAAAGCCATATCTAAAGAAGCAAAGAAATCAAAAAAAGGAAAAAATATATGGAATAAAGAGTATGAAAAGAAATGGGAGGAGATGAGAAAAAAGATAATTATTGATATTGAAAAATATTACAAAAATAGACAAATGGTTTTATTTGATGTAAATGCTTCAAAATTGAATTCTCCTATTATTTTAATGGATCCCACATACCCTCAAAGAAATGTTCTTGCTGCACTATCTAATCAAACATTTAATAATTTTAAAAAAGAATGTAAAAAGTTTCTAAAAAATCCCTCTATAAAATCATTTGAGAAAAAAGAAATTAATATAGAAAAGATAAGAGAACAGGCTGAAAAAAAGAGATTAGAATTTGTCTTATTAGAATCTAAAACTAAAAAGCAAAATGGAGATATTGCTGGAACTAAATTATTAAAATTCTTTAAACATTTGGAAAGGGAAATCTCAAGGTTTTTTGAAATAAAACAGAGGGGATTTGAGTATAATGGGAAGAAATCAGCTACATATTATTTTGCTGTAGAAAGCAAAAAAGAAATTTTAACTTCCGGGCCTTTTGTTAAAGATAAAAAGAGTGTGAAGGCATTTAGAAAAAAGCATAAAAAAATATTTACAAAGGCAAAAAGAATTTATGCAAGAGATAAAATTGATTTTAATTTAAAAGAATTTATTTCTAAGTGGAAAAGAAAATATAAAAAGAGATTAAAAGAAATGAGTATTATTTCCTTGAAGGTAAAAGATTAAGTAAGGCAATCTCTGCGCACTGACCAAATTCTTCTTGACTAAACCTTTTTCTTAATTCTTCTGGAACTTCTATTCCACTTTCAACATCTCTTAGAGCATCTAAAGCTAAACAAGAATAACATTCCTCTCTTTTCTCTTCTTGATATAAGATGATATCTAATCTATTATCTATTTGTTTTTCCCAAACTTCATAAATAGGACAAGTTGGAGTATTTGGGCATATTAAATGTTTTGTCATTTTAGTTTCCTCTTGAAATTATAAACACAGTTCTTGCTTCCACCTCAGAAGTGTTTACTTCTGGTTCTCTTTTATGCAATTCTAAACTTCTTACTCCTCCTTCAGATGTTTCAACTGTTCCTTTTGTTTCCTTTCCAGATTGTTCCTTGTAAGCAGGGCAGTCTTGGTAAGGCCCATTACAAAAATTATTTAATAGAAATTCATGGCCTCTCACAGCTGCACCATAGTTAAGAACATCCATCATTGAATGAGTTTTTTTTCTATTAAATTTTTCCATTGATTCAAGAAAAGGATTCAAAGCTGAACAATTTTTATCAAAAGGGCATCTATATTCGGGTATTGCTTTCATTTTAAAGCCATTTCAAACAAAGAAGCAAAAGCTTCTGAGAAAAATTCTGAATTTAACCAGATAGCTAAATCCTCTTGATTTGGATTTTTAAATAAATAGAATAATATTTCTTTTCTGTCAACAATAAAAAACTTAGCATCTATATCTACACATTTTATTTTTACTTCTAATTTTTCAGATATTTTTTGAATGAGGTTTTTTTCTCCTGATAAAGCAATTTTAACTTTAACATTAGATTTTCTTAATCTATCTAGAGTTTGTTTGAAAAGTTTGATTTTTGAAGCAAATTCCTGGGCATCAGTGCAAATAATAACTTCTTTTTCAGCATCCTGAATTATTTCTTTTAAATGATTAGAGATGTTTGATTTTCCTCTTAATGAAGCAGAAATGTCTTCTCTCTTAACTGGATTAACTCCTATTTTATATAATTCTTCTAATTCAGTATATTCATTTGTACTTTTAATTTTTAAAAGTTCTTTAATTTTGTCATCTGCATTCTTTTTAACATTATTTTTTAATTTTTCCAAGATTATTGCGGGTTTAACTCCAATGTATTTTACTGGTTTTCCTAATTTTTCTATTGCAAATCCTTTTTTCTCTAAAGATTCTAACACATCATAAGTTCTTGATCTAGGAACACCTGAGATAGTAGAAACCTCTCCTGCAGAAGCAATTCCTTTACTAAGCAAAGCTAACCATACTTTTGTTTCATATACATTTAAATCAAAATAATCTTTGATTTTGTTTGTTAATTCTTGTTTTAGTATCATTTTAAGGCTTAAATGAATAGGGGATTTCTTTTATAAACCTTACTATTTGTTACTTTTATTGAGTGAGAACAAATAAAGGATTTATGATTGTGGTTTATTAGGGCTTAAAAATCTTAATTTTTAAAGAATCAACCAGCTTAAAATCATAGCCATAAAGATTCCTGCTGAAATAAAAGGCATTGCAGGATAAAACTTCTTCTTTTTAGCAAAGAAAAACAAGTATGCTAACCCAAGTGCAGCTCCAATTATTACAAATACTGCAGACAAAAGTCCAAAAGTTTTGAGCATAACTCCTGCTGTAATAATAGGGAATATGATATCTCCTCCTCCAAGAATAGCCACATTCACTTTCATAGCTTTTTTCTTAGATGATTTTGCTGCTTTCATTTTTTTAAGCTCTAGTTTTTGTTTTTTTGTAAGATATGGAACAAAAAAGCCTGAAAAAATCTTTAGTTTTTTAATCTGATATTTAGCCATTTTTTGCATAACCCCTGATTTCCATACAGCCCACATATCATATGCAGATATTAAAATCAGCAAAACTATCATTGTATAGATATTTAGTAATGGGACAAAAACAACTGCAATTCCAGGATAAATTAAAAATTCTGTAAGATTATGAATTAAAAAGTTTGTTTTAAATATCTTGATAAAAGCCAGAGGGATTGCTAAAACAAGTGAAACAATAAGAGCGGTCCTCATTGAAAGAACAAACCAAGGAATAATTTTAATAAAAGCTAGGAAACTTAAAAATAAGGCAACAGCCACAACAGCAAAAAACCATATTCTAAGAAACATTTCTATTTTAAATTTCATTAAAAGAAATAATAAAACTATTGCAACAACAAAAGCTATCAGAATCTGAGAAAAGATGCCTGCGTAGTCTCCTTTTGTTTCTGGTTGAGGAGGGTCTATCCATTTTAAATAAGGATTAGAAACCTCTTGGGCTGTTCCATTCACCTCTGCTGTAATTTTAAGAGGATTTGCATGTAATACAACTAAACCTATAAATTGTGTAATTAAAAACATTATAATCAGAACAATTGTAATCTTAAGGTTGTGTTTCATATGAAAACAACCTCCAGGTTTTTTTCAATTTTCCACTCTACACTGAAGGGAAATTTTATTATGCACCTTGATGAAAATTTCATATGAAAACAACGGAAAAATAGTTTTTAAGATTATCTTATTAAAGATATTTAAAGATCTCACTTAATTTTTTTATAGATTTTGTTTTACTTTTCATTGGTTCATATTCAGATTCAATAAGTAAAGCATCAATTCCTACCTTCTTTGCTGGTTTATAATCCCACTTATAACTATCCCCTATCATAAGTGCCTTTGACTTTGGAATTTTTCTCTTATTTAATATTTTCAGTATAAATTTCCCTTTTGAATTATGATAATCTTTAGTTGCATAAACTCCATCAAACAATTTTGCTAGATTAAAATGTTTTATCTTATCCTTAATAATCGTTTCTGCTTCTTTTGGGGGTTGTGGGTGTGTTGAAAGAACTATAGTGATTATATTATTTTTCTTTAATTTTTTAATGGTTGATAAAACAGAAGGTATCATCACAAGATGTTTTGTGTGATTCTTAAATCTCTTATCTTTATAAATCCAAACAGGATGTTTTGTATATTTTGTCCTTTTTGGATACCAAAGAGTTCCATCCCCATCAAAGAAAACTATTTTCTTTTTCATTTATCTTAATCTCATTGTTTCTAAATTTCTTGGAACATTTGTCTCCACTCTATTAAGCTTGTAAATAGCAGAAGCTAAATCTAAACTTTTTGAAACTTCTCCATGAAGCAACATAACTCTTTTTGGTTTTGGCCTCATATTATTAAACATAGCCATGGTCTCGTTTCTTCCTGAATGGGCTGAAAAACCATTAGCTGTGTGCACTTCAAGTTTTACTTTTACTATTTCTTCTTTTCCATCGACAATCATTTTTACTTCACTTAGTCCTTCTTGAACTTGCCTGCCTAAACTTCCAACTCCCTGATAACATACAAAAATAATCGAGTTTTTTTCATTGCTTGCGAATTCTTTAAAATATTCTACTGAAGCACCTCCAACAAGCATACCTGAAGTTGCCAGAACTATACAAGGACCTCCTTCAACCACTTTTTTTCTTTCCTGAGAAGAGCCAACCCTTGAAAAGATATTTGAAACAAAAGGATTCCTATCTTGAAATATCTGCGCTCTAACTTTACTACTTAAAAAATCAGGGTAAGCAGTATGTATTGCATTAATATCCCAAATCATACCATCAATGTATATTGGAACTTCTTTTAGTTTGCCTGTTTTCATAGCATCTTCTAAAACCAACATTGTTTCCTGGGCTCTACCTAAACCTAATTCAGGAATAAGTGCTTTTCCCCCTCTTTCTATTGTCTTATTTACAGCATTAAGTAAATCCTCTTCTGCCTGAGCTTTAGAGGGAAGAATATCTGTCTTAGCACCATAGGTTGATTCTGTTATCACTGTCTCAACCCTTGGATAATTTATAATTGCAGGGTCAAGTAATCTGGACTTTCCATATTTATGATCCCCAGTATATACAAGATTATGTAATCCATTTCCAATATTTAAATGAACAATAGAGCTTCCTAGACAGTGTCCTGCATTATAAAAAGTGATTCTAACGTCAGGAGTAACATCAGTAACCTCCCCATAATTTAAACAAATACTATGCTTAACCATTTCTTTTATGTCTGTTGAACTAAAAAGAGGCTTTGTTGCCTGTTTATATGCAACTCCAATAAAATCAAGAGCAAGAAGAGCAGCTATATCCCTTGTTGGAGAAGTCATGTATACAGGGCCTTTGTAACCCATTTTATATAAGTAAGGTAAAAGTCCCACATGATCTAAATGTGCGTGAGTAATAATTACAGCATCTAATTGAGTTATGTCAAATTCTGGAACATTAAAATAGGGAAATTTATCTTTTCCTTGTGAAGAAACATCAATTCCACAATCTAAAAGTATTTTTGAATCAGGGGTTTGTAATAGTAAACAGCTTCTTCCTACTTGTCTTCCACTTCCAAGAACAGTTACTCTAATCCACTCATCAACTTTTTCAGGAGACCATCCCTTGTAGATTTTTTGTCCTATTTTATTTAGAAATCTTCTTCTATAATTATTATTTGCATATAAAACTTCCCTTATGTTTTCAGTTATTTTACTCTTAATTGAAGCGCTTCTTTGAACTTGAGGAGTCCATAAAGTTTTCTTTCTAATCTCATCTATAATTGAACCTTGTTTTCCAATTACTAGTCCTGGTTTTTTAGCTTCAATAATTACAATGCTTCTGTGAAAATCAAAAATAATATTTGTTATTTCTGCCTCTTTTGGAACAAGTTCTCTGATTTGTTTTTCCACATCTTCTTTACTTGGAAGAATCTTTTGGTCTGCTCTTAATTCTATTCTTTTTTTTAATTCATTAACTATTTCTTTTATTCTTGCTTCACCTGTTCTAAAGAAATTCTCATTATCTGTATAAATAACTATATTTGCTCCTTCAAAACTAGCATCTGTGATATTTCTACCAAGTCTTTCTGTTATTTTTTTTAGAATGTCCATTTTCAACCTTTAATTTAATTATTATTCATCTGTATAACTAGATTCAATTCTCTGTCCCACTACTTTTTTTATTCCCTCTTTTTTAATAGTAAATATGTCTATACCATAACCACTTCCAACATCCCTTTGTGTTGAAGATTTAAGAGCTTCTTTTGCTAATTCAATTCCTTGCTCTATTGTCATATTTGGTTTATACTGTCTTTCAAGCAACCCCAATACATAAGGCATACCTGAACCGAAATTAGCATCATAATCTTTAACTGGATATGTTCCTCCAGCTGGTTCTATAGTATATAATTCAGTTGAACCATCTTCATTAAAACCTGCAACAAGAGTTCCTACAATATTTGGAATCATTGAAGGCTGTCTTATATTTGAGTAAGAAATACTTCCAGTTAAATTAGCTGCTTGTTTAGTTGTTGGTCTACTTCTTGATTTAAGCTCTTTAAGTTTAAGTTCAGCTGCAAGCAATTTCCCTAATCTTTGAGCATCTGCTGCTCCACCTGTCCAGGAAACAACCAAATAATCATTAACTTGAACAACTTTTGGAGTATTTTTATTCATAACTATTGTCCCTGCAGTGACTTGCCTATCAGCAGCCATAACTATTCCATCCTTGCAGACAATTCCTAATACAGTTGTTCCTGTTTTAAGTATTGAATTTTTTAATTCATTGTCCATTTTTAAGAATAATCTAATTTATATTAGAATTTATATTACTTTTAGGTAATTATATATTTATAAGTTTTTCTATTAGGACTTTTTGCTAATTCCTGCTTCTTTAGAGAATTTAATGACATTTTCCACAAATCCTTCTATTTTCTGCTCATGACTAACAATTATCAATTGAGCCACATTTAATTCTTCTAAAACTTCTCTCATTTTATCTAATTGCTGGTCACTAAAACCATCTGTTGGCTCATCTAAAATAACAAGCCCTTTTGTCTTAATTTTACTTAAAACTGAATTAAGAACCTGATTAAGAGATAATCTATATGCAAGAGCAATTGCTGTTCTTTCTCCTCCTGAAAGATAATTATAGTCAAGTTCATAATCTCTTTGTTCTATTATTGGAGTAAATTTATCATCTAATCTAACATTAAAATTATCTGGAACAAGCATGGAGAACCATTCAGAGAACAAAACAGAAAATTCATTTTTAAGTTTAAGCATCACATTTCTTTCTACATTTGAGATAAGAGGAATAAAACTTTTATTTAACCAGTTCTCTAGATTAGAAATATAATTTAATTCTTTTTTGATTTGTTCTAATTCTTTTACTTTTTCTTTAATTTCTTGTATTTGTCTTTCAAAAACATCTATCTCTTTTTTTAATTCCGCTACTTTTATTTCTGCTAATCTTTCTTCTTTAAGGGACTTTTCAAACTCTTTTGTTTTTTGTTCAAATACTGATTCAAATCTTTTTAAATCAAAAACAGAATCTTTTAAGGAATTTAGATGATGAGTTAGCAATTCTGTATCTTTTTCTAGAGAACTATTATCTTGTTTTAATTCATTTATTCTTATTTTTTTCTCTTCTAAATTTTCTAATTTGACTTTAAGAACCTTAAAATCCTGAATTTTGTTTTGAGTAGTATTTATTTCAGAATTTTTTTGATTTAATTTTTCTGAAATATCTCTTTTTTCACCAACAAGGGCATTTATTTTTTTTACATTTTCTGTTATATCAGTTTCTACTTTGTTTATTACATTGCTTTTATGTACAGGGCCTACATCTTGGAGACAGGTTGGGCACATCTTCATCCCTGTTATTTTATTTTTTAATTCTTCATTTTCTTGATTCTTAAGTGTAAAAGAGTTGATTTGAGAGCTTATGTTTAAATTTTTTTCACTTAATTCATCTCTTTGTTTTTTTAATAAAATCAATTTTTCTTGTAATTCAGATATTTCTAATTCACCTATTTTGAGATTGCTTAATTCTTTTATTTGCTCTAGTAATTTTTCTATTAGTTTAGAATTAGTGATAATAGAATCTTTTTTTGAATTAATCATTATTTTTGTTTTATCTATCTCTATTTGTAATTTGTTTTTTTCTTGTATTTTTTCACTTATCTCTTTTTTTTCTTCTTGAATTTTATTCTTAATCTCTTTCTTTAAAAATAACTCTTTTTCAATAGAAACCAAGTTATATCTTTTTGATTCTAATTCATCCTCTTTAGAAAGAATATTTTCCCTATCTTTTTCTAAATTAGATGTTAGCGCCTCTTTGAATCGTTTTTCTTCTCTTAATTTAGAAGCAAGTATAGATGTATTTTCTATTATTCTTTTATATTTATCAATTCCAAAAACATGTCTAAGAGTATTGATTCTTGTTTCAGGATCCTGAAGAATTATCTGCTTCATTTCTTCCTGAGGAGTATAAACTGTAAATTTATACAAAAGATTTTGTTTTTTTACAAATTCCCTGGGATAATTAAGCAAGTCTAAAACAATGCTTTTGAGTTCTGTAACAGAAACTTCTTTTATTATGTCCTCTATCATAATGGAACAATAGCTTTGAGAGATTGACTTTTTTCCTCTTTTTAAATTCCTTTGTATAATCACTTCTTTATTTTCCACTTCAAATTCAATTGTAACTCCTCCTTGTGTTTCCCCATTTCTTAATAAAGAAGAACCTCTTTGCCCAGGTTGTAATCCAAACAAAGCAAACTCAATTGCAAGAAGAATAGATGTTTTTCCAGAGCCGATATCTCCTGAAAGAAGAGTGGAGCCTTCTGGAAAGGTTATTTCTTGGTCTTGATAGCTTCGTATATTATTTAGTATTATTTTTTTAAGTCTCATTTTTGTCTTTTTCTATAGGCATCTCTACTACTTTTTTAACTCCCTCTAAAAGCCGTTTTATGAAAGTGTCTGTTTTCTCATCCTCTTGCTTTTCAATTGAAAGTTGATTAATTAATTGAGGAATAAAGGAATTAAAATCAGAAGGATTTTGTTCAGAGTATATTTTTATTGTTTCTTCCTCTACATTTTCTGTATCCTCAATATTTATATCCAGTTCAACCTCTTTCATCTTTAAATCATGGGTATTCCTTAGAATAAAATAGGCTCCTTTATTTTTTGCGTGTTCTTCTATTTTTTGAAATTTTATATCTGAATTCTTTCCTTTTTCTAAATTTCCTTTGACTCTTAGCAGAATTATCTTATCTTGAATTTCTCTCTTACTTATTTCTGAAATTATTTTTTCAGTTGCAGTTAGAGCATTTGTTAGGTTTATTTCAATTGGTTCAATTTCTTTTAATTTTATTTCTACTTTATGTAGCTTTTCTAGAGAAGCAGTGTCTACTATGTAAAATCCTCCATAATTTAAATCTTCTAATTCTTGAAAATTATTTGGAAATACAGGACCAGGATATACAAAGTTTTCATACTGGAAATCTATATGTAAGTGTCCCAAGGCATAGTAATCAGCTTTTGGAACTTCTTCTGTAGATAAAGAATCAATTGGAAGAGTTCCCTTTGCTTTATCTATTGTTGTATGAAGCATAAAAATTTTAAACATTCCAGGAGAATCGTGAAGTTTTATTTTTCTTAAATCTTCTATTTCCAAACCTGATTTCTTTCCAGGATAACCATACAATGCAATTCCCTCATGAAGAGTGGGATTTAAATAAATTTTATCTTCTACTGTTTCGTAATCAGCAACATTTTTACAAAAACCTGCTTTTTCTAATACGTCTAAAAAAGTTTTTCCAGAAACAGAGTAGTCATGACTTCCTGCTACTATAAAACACGGAATCTTTGCATCTTTTAGTTTTCTGAATTCTGCAAAAGTTTCTTTTAGAATTTCAATAGGAGGATAAGCTGAATCAAATAAATCACCTGCAATTAATACAAAATCCAGCCTTTCTTTTATACATCTCTCTATAGTTTTCTGAAAAGACTGAAAATTTAAGTCCTGCATAGGTTTTTGTTTCCATCCGCCTAAATGAACATCTGAAATATGGGCAAAACGAACCATCTTTTATTGAAAAGGTTTATAATATTTGAAAAATATGAGTGTATATAAAATTGAGTATGATATATTATAACAAATGAGGTGATTATATGAGATTCAGCGTTTTAGTTGGGGGAAAAGCAGGGCAAGGGCCAAATATACTTACACATACTTTAGGAAGAGCACTAGTTAGAAAGGGGCTTTATGTTTTTTACTCTAGAAATTACCAGTCTCTAATAAGAGGAGGGCATAATTTTAATATTCTTACTTTTTCAAATGAACCAGTTTACAGTAATGACAGCAAAATTGACATTTTAGTTGCTTTAGACGAAGAAAGCATTAAAATGCATAAAAAAAATCTGAAAAAGGATTCAGTAATAATAAGCGGAAAAGAGGGGAATATGCATTTTGCAGGAAAATTATTTAAGATTCTAGGAATAGAATTTGAATTTCTTGATGAGGAATTAAAGAGAATTGGAAGAAGATATGAAAAAAATGTTAAAGAAGCTAAAAAAGGGTATGAGGAAAATAAAGAAGAATTTGGTATAGATAATTCTTTATCTATTCTTTCTAATCAGGCAAGATTTTTTAGAAATGGGAATATGGGAATTGCAGAGGGAGCTATTAATTCAGGGTTGGATATTTATTATGCATATCCTATGACTCCTGCTACTCCTGTAATGGGAGAGCTTGCAGAGAAACAAATAGAGTATAATTATATGGTTGTAGAATTAGAAAATGAGATTGCTGTTGCTAATGCCGGTATTGGCAGTGCAATTACAGGAGCAAAGACAATGGTGGGCACTTCTGGAGGGGGTTTTGATTTAATGTCTGAGGCACTAAGTCTTACAGGAATAGCTGAAGTTCCTTTAGTATTTTATCTTGCTCAAAGACCAGGACCTGCTACAGGGGTTGCGACATATCAGGCTCAGGGAGATTTAAATATTGCTAGACATGCTGGACACGGAGAATTCCCAAGAGTAGTTATTGCTCCAGGAGATTCAAAAGAAGCAGAAGAAGTTACAACAGAAGCTTTTTACTTTTCTCAAAAATTTAAGATTCCTTCAATTATATTATCAGACAAACATTTAGCAGAGAGTTTTTACACAACAGAAGGAAAACATAATCTAACTATCTCAAAAAAATTAACTTCCTTTGCAAGATATAATAGTTATGAAAAAAATGAAGAAGGTTCTGCCACTGAGAATGCAGTAAAAGTAACTAATAATATTAAGAATAGAAAAAGGAAATCCCTAAGAATAAAAGAAGAAGCTAAAGAATTTGAACAATACAAGATTTTTGGAAACAGGCAGTCAAATAATGTAATTATTGGTTGGGGAAGCACAAAAGGAGCTATTTTAGATGTTCTTAATTCTGGAATTGATGCAAAATTTGTTCAGATTTTGTATATAGAACCCTTTCCTTCTGAAGATTTGTGGAGGGAATTAATTGGAAAAAATTTAATATTAATAGAAAACAATTCAACAGGACAATTAGGACAATTGATTAAAGAAAAGACAGGATTTAATGTTGCTCATAAAAATAAAATTTTAAGATATGATGGAAGGGCTTTTTTAAGAGATGAATTGGAAGTGGAAATTAAGAGGAGATTAAAATGACAATAGAAACAAAAAGACTACTTTTGAGACCAGTAATAAAAAAAGATGAAGAAGATTTGGCAAAAGCTCTAAATAACATAAATATTTCTAAATGGATTGTGCCTATGCCCCATCCTTATAAGAAAAAAGATGCTGAATGGTGGATTAATAACCAAATAAAGAAAAGAAAAGAAAAACCAAGAATAGATTATCATTTTGCAATTGAATTAAAACCAAATAAAAGACTGATTGGAGTAATAGGAATATTTGGATTTGATAAATATAAAATTAAAGGAGAATTAGGTTATTGGCTTGATCAAAAATATTGGAAACAAGGAATCATGTCTGAAGCTATTGAAAAGATTATTGAGTTCTCATTTAGCAAATTAAAATTAAAAAAAATTAATCTCCCTATATTTGCAAAAAATAATTCATCAAATGCTCTTGCTAAAAAATTTGGATTTAAACTTGAGGGAAAATTAAGAAAAAATGCTAGATGTCAAGCCACAAATAAAATTCATGATGAAAATGTTTGGGGATTATTAAAAAAAGAATGGCCAAAAATAAAAAAGGGGTTGAAGAAATGAGTCTAGAAACAAATTCAAAAATAACATGGTGTCCTGGATGTTTTAATTTTCAAATACTTAATGGAATAAAAAAAGTTTTGAAAAATAAAGATTTGAAAAAATTTGCAATTGTTACTGGAATTGGCTGTCATGGAAAGATGTTTGATTATCTTAATATAAATGGAATAAACACATTACATGGAAGAGTTCTTCCTACTATGCTTGGAATAAAAATAGGAAATCCTAATCTAAATGTTGTGGGGTTTGCAGGAGATGGTGATGCTTATGCAGAAGGAATAAGCCACTTAATTCATGCTGCAAGATATAATGCAAATATAAAATATTTTGTCCATAATAATCAAGTGTTTGCTCTTACAGTTGGGCAGCCAACACCTACAACTGAATTAAATTTTAAAGACAAGACAAATCCATTGGGAGTTAAAAATCCTCCATTAAACCCCATTAAACTGATGTTAGCAAGCGGGGCTACTTTTGTTGCAAGAGTATTTGCTGACAGCAAACAAATAGAATGGATTACAAAGGAAGCACTAAAACATAAAGGATTTGCATTTATTGAAATTTTACAACCTTGTTTAGTATTTCATCCAGATATAGGTTATAAAGAAAAAACATATATGCTTGATGATAAACATGATAAAAAGAGTTTTACACAAGCAATGAAAAAAGCCAGTGAGTTTGATTATAATATAGCTAAAAAAATTCCTTTAGGAATTTTCTATCAAGTAGAAAAAGAGAATTTTATAGATAAGTGGCCTCAATTAAAAGAATTGAAAAGTAAAGGGATTGGTTGGAGAGAGGTTAATAGGTAAAATGTCAAAAGAAACAAAAAAGTGGTGGGAATTTTCTTCAGCAGGTTATCAAAAAGATTCTAAAATTCCTATAGACATCCATTATGGCCCTGGCGCTCCGAATGAAAAGACCATGAAACTTCTTGGAAATTTAAAAGGAAAAAAAGTTTTAGAGATTGGATGTGGTGGAGCCCAATGTGGGATTGCTATGGCAAAAAAAGGTGCAATTGTAGTTGGAATGGATATTTCTAATGAACAATTAAAATTTGCAAAAAATTTGGCTGAAAAAAACAAAGTTAAAATAAAATTTTATCAAGGAGATATTGTTAATTTAAAACAAATAAAATCAAATTCTCAAGATATAGTATTTACTGCATGGGCTCTCCATTATGTAAGTAATTTAAAAAAATGTTTTAAGGAAGTTTATAGAGTTTTAAAAAAGAAAGGGAAGTTTATTGCTGCTCTTCCCCACCCCTTTTATGATACTGTGAATTATAGAACATTAAAATTAAATAGAAGTTATTTTAAGAGTGGAAGATTTGAAGAAGTGCATTCAGATAAAACAAAAAAATTTGTTGCTTATCATCATACTTTTTCAAGTATAACAAATGCTTTTGCAGATTCAGGATTAAAGATTGAAAAAGTAATTGAACCAGATTCGAGAAAAAAACATAAAGGAGATCCTTGGTATGGGATTTGGGAATTTAAACCTAAACTTATGAAATATTTTCCACCCACAATAATTTTTAGGGGCATCAAAGAGTAACTTCCCAAACATAAAGCTCTTCGAAAAATAATTTCTTTTTTGCTAGTAACTTCTTTTTATAATTTAACCAATTAATATCCTTTGTTAAAGAACTTGTTAAAAGAAATATTTTTCCGCTTGGAGTTAAATGCTCTTTTGCTTGTTTAAGAAATTTATTAGTAATCTCGCTTCCGAGTTTTCCTCCTGTTGTTGCTATTTGAGAAGATTCTGGCTCTTTTTTATCTTTAGGAAGATAAGGGGGATTAAAAATAATAAGATCAAATTTTTCTTTAACATTATTAAATAAATCAGAAGGCAGGCAATTAAATCCTTGTTTCCTACAATGCAATACAGCTTCTTTGTTTATATCAACTCCAAGAATATCTTTTACTCCCATCTCTTTAAGAGTTCTCAATTGAATTCCACTGCCAATACCTATCTCAAGGCATTTTATTTTTTTGTCTTTAATATATTTTTTTAAAATACCTTCCATTAAATAAGAATCTTCTGCTGGCTTATAAATTTCAGACATTTTAAAATAAAGAATTAAAAAAATCAATTAATTCTTTTCGAAAAAGAAAGATTCCTGCTAAAACCAAAAGCAATACAAATAAAGCAGCAATTAGTAAGATAATCCCTAGCTTTCCTTTTGTAGTTGTTTTTTCCTCATATTTTGAAATTATTTGTTTTCCTTGTGTTTCTGGTTTTCCTTTAGTTTCAGAAACTTTTGGAGGAGTAGGTTGGGGGGTGGGGTGATATTTAGAGGGAATAGGTTTAGTAACTGGCTTTGTAATTCCCTTGGGGGTTGATTTTTGTAGATGAGATAAAGGCTGAGAAGGGTGTTCATGTAATGCTCTTGCAGATTCTTCTATATCTTCTTTTTTATATCCAGCATTATAAAAACTCATCATTGCTTGTTCAAGGGTATATCCTCTTGAAAGAGCATTTCTTAATCCTTCTACAATATCTCGATTAATCATTTTACTTAAAATTTCAAAACTTTTCCATTTGAAGAAAGATGAGATGTCTCTCCAAATTTATATCCAAATTCATTTGCAAGTTCAATAAGAGGGGTTTCCTGTTGAAGAGAACCATGAGCAGGAATAATATGTTTAGGTTTGAATATCTTTAATAATTCTCTTAAATCTTCTTTACTTGCATGTCCTGAAACATGAATATCAGTCTGAACCCTTACTCCCTTGCTTCTAAGTTTTTTATCCATCTTATCTCTTGCCACAATAGTTGAAGGGGTTGGAATTACACTAGAGGAAAAAATGACATTATCCCCTGATTTAAATTTAAAGGGGGTTTCTCCTTTTACAAGCCTATCCATTATAGAACCTCTTTCTGCCTGATGTCCTGTGCATACAACAAGATATTTTCCTCTATTTTTATTTATTTTATTTAATTCAGAATTTATCTGTCTTCTATATTTTAGTAATTTAACTTTAGAAGAAAGAGGATTTTTATGAACATTGATTGCGGCATTTACATACTTATTAAGACTTCTTCCCATAAAAACTATTTGCCTTCCGGTTTTTTTACCAAATTCAACAATACTTTTTAATCTAGCAATATGAGAGGAAAAAGTTGTCACAAACAAAGCGGATTTTTTATCTCCTCTAACAACAGAGAAAGCATCTTCTAGTAAATTACGTGCTATTCTTTCGCTGGGAGTTTTTCCATTTGTACCAGAATAAAGAGCGTCTGCAATTAAAGCTTTAACACCTTTATTTCCTATTTGTCTCATTTTTTTGTAACTAGGAGGGTTGCCCATTGTTGGAAAGTTATCAAATTTAAAATCAAGGGTATAAACTATTGCTCCTTCTTTAGTATGAATAACAGGGAACACTACTTGAATAGTTGAGTGAGTTACATTTATGAAATCAATTTTATAATTTCCAGATTTTCCTTTAACATTGTGAGTTGAATCTGGCTGGACATTTATTCTTTTGTTTTTTACCCTTATTTTTTCATTTTTAAGAATCTCATCAAAAACAGCCATTGTAAAAGGAGTAGCATAGATTGTGGCTTTTGGATATCTATGGGCAAGATAAGGAAGCGCTCCAACATGATCTAGATGTGCGTGTCCAATAATTATGGCTCTTACTTTATTTCTCCATCCAAGTTTATCAAGAACAACATCATTAGGACCTGCCTTTATTCTTCTTAATTTCTCAAGAGTCATTCTCTCTTTAGATTCAGATTCTTCTTGTTCCATGAGAGCGGGGAGATAAACACCAGCGTCTATAATTATGACATCTTCATCTATTTTAATAGCAGTCATATTTTTTCCAACTTCTTCATATCCTCCAACTGTACAGATTTCTATCATTTTAGTTTATCCTCTTTTTCAATATAATTAGAAAAAGTAAGTTTAAATATGTTGTTTTCTTTGGGATCTTATGCGTGCTCTTAAACCTTCAATAAGGGAGAAAAAGAGATATTTACTAATTAAAGGGGAAAATCTTAAAAAAAATATTGAGAAAGCTATTTTGGATTTTATTGGAATTTTAGGAATGTCCAAAACAGGTTTAAGTTGGATTAAAACAAAAAAAGATTCTGTAATTATATGTATAAATAGAGAAATGGTTGATAAAGTGAGAGCAAGTTTAGTTATTTATCCTGAAAAAATAGAAGTTGTAAAAGTTTCTGGAACCTTAAAGGGATTGAAGAAATAATTAATTATCTTCTTTTTCCATCTTTTT
>Ga0180431_10002417_pt1:0-22500 | contig 25004 bp, 27 predicted proteins | sample SS_ome_11_FD_132459 | JGI IMG/M metagenome (GOLD analysis project Ga0180431, IMG submission 132459) | Hypersaline lake sediment archaeal communities from the Salton Sea, California, USA - SS_1_MS_1 metaG | ecosystem: Environmental > Aquatic > Non-marine Saline and Alkaline > Hypersaline... | reverse complement strand
TGAGGCTTTCACTGGAACGCTACCTGCTGCGCCTTCAACGGCGCAGCGAAGGATACTGACATGACAACAAGTCACATGCCGACGCCAGGCCGGCTCATAGTCTGGCTCCGCAGCGCGCCCGACGCGCTGCTCGCAGAGGCCCTCGCGCCTCGAGTGAAGGCCGAGGCCTTCGCGTTGTCGGCTTCGGCCGACATCGTCTCGATCGCGTACGGCGTCAAGAGCGCCGACGAGGTCGAGGTCAACGACCGCCGCGTCGCCGAGCGCGGCGGCGCCCTCGTCGTCGAGTGCGACGAGGACGCTGCCGTCCTCGGCCAGTACGCCAAGGACGGCGTGCTGACGCCTCGGGTCTCCGAGGCGTTCGAGTTTCTCCGCGAGCATGCGGAGGACCACCTCCTCGACGGCGCCCTTGCCTCCGCGCTCGGCGAGGCGGCGATCTCGGGCTGCACGCCCGAGTTCGTGCAGGACGCTCTCAAGGTGCTCGGCGCAAAGCGCGCCGAGTACCTTGAGCAGGTCGAGGCCGCGGCCCCGGCCTTCGAGGCCATCGCGCTCAGGCGCGTCGTCCAGGCGCTGCAGGTCGACGACATCGTCGCCCTGGTGCGTCGGGTCCGGCCCGACCTCCGGGGCTTCGGCCCCACGCCCGAGCCCTCGGGCCCCGGCATGCTCGCTCTCGGCGACGGGAGCGAGCTCAGCCACGAGGAGGTGCTTCGTGGCTGATGATCCCGACTTCCGCCGCCACGCCGTGGTCATGGTCGCGGAGGCAGAGTTCGACGACCACGGTGACGACCCGGCCATCCTCAGGGATATCCTGAGGAGGCTGGACAGCCTCGTCAGCGATGGCGCCCCCGATGAGGCGCTCATCCACGTCGTGGAGCGGCTGCGGCGTGACATCGAGGAGGCCCTGCCATGAAGGACCTCCGCGAGATGGCGGACTACGTCAGGCAAGGGGCGGCCTTCCTTGAGGACTTCGACAACCCCGAGGAGGCCGCCTACATCGCCAACGCGATGATCGCCTCGGGCGACGCGTGGCTGTGCTGCGCGTGGGTAGCGATGGGTCGGCGGAACGAGTTCGAGCCCTGGTTCGGCGCCGTCGAGGCATACGGCGACGTGCGGTTCTCGCCGATCCTGTGCCAGAGCCCGCCGAGCCAGATGCTGTTCACAGGCGGCTTCTGCGGCGATGTTCGCAACCTCCTGTGGTGGCTCAAGCCCGCCACCTCGGCCGAGATGGCCGAGGGTATGAGGGTCTGCTACCCGCAGTACCCGTTCACAAACGGATTCGGCCCCGACGAGCACGGCCTCCACCTCGCGCCGTGCACCATATCAGGCACCTCGCAGTGGTGTCACATGGCGCTCCATTGGTCCTACTTCAGGGCCATGGACGTCGACCAGCGCTCCCTCCTTGCGAGGTGAGCGCTCTTTTTTGCCCAGCTAAAAACTGAGTGTCTATGCGGTGATAATATATATACACGAAACCATAAAGCCCCTCATGAGAGGGGAAAGGCAACGACATGAACCGCCACGAAATCAGCACCGCCACGAACACCCAAATCCTGAAGGCCCTCCAGAATCAGGACGTTCAGATTCTCGACCGGGCTCAGGCATGGTCAGGCGTCGAGTGGGAGATCGAGACGATCCTCGATCGTCTCGACGACCCCGAGGACAGCGTGCCACCGTCACTGGTGGGCCACATCCTTCACCGAGGCGCCATGCGCCTCGGAGACGGCACGATCCTGTGCCGTCGCCCGGTCCGAAACCTGGGCTGGACATGGCTCGTTCTCGACCCCCAGACGCGCACCTGGCGGCGCGTCTGGGAGAACTGATCAGAGGCGCCGACCTATCCAGGTCGGCGCTTCTTTTTTGCCCGCTAAAAAGACACTCCATACGAGGGATAATCCTTACAACCCAAACACTTGGAGTGCTTATGAAAAACCTCAGAGGGGCTGCTAACCTCGTCGCGGAGGGGAAGCTGCACCTGTCCGACTTCGACAGAGTCGAGGAGGCGGCCTATGTGGCCAGGCAGATTCTCACTTCACGCAAGGCATGGCTGTGCTGCGCCGTCTTTTTCGGGCAAGGTAAGCGTCATCATGTTGTTCAGCCTTGGTATGCATACGACTTCTTATTCGGCGACGAAGACACGGTCCTGTTCATACCCATGCTGTCCTTCTCCGATCCATCTGATTATACAGACGACGAAGATGACGGGGAGAACATGCTCTCATGGCTCCCGTGCATCTCCCCGCACCGGATGAGCCAGATCATTGCGAGCCCAAAGCATCCACTTTTGTTTCACGACAACGAGGGGGAGGTAACGCCCTGCAGCCGTGGGTACTTTCAGTTTCACCAGAAGATCACCGACGCCTACTTCGAGGAGGTGTCTTCATACGTCGACAGGCGTTCACTTCTACTCAGGAGATGACATGAAGCTTATCAAAATCAAGGCGCATGACGACCTATACCAACAGTTCTCGAAAAGGCACGTCTGGGTCAACGTCAATGGCATCCAAGGTCTCTACGTCAAGGAGAGCAGCAACAACAATCATCGATTCATCGCGGTATACATGAAGGTCGATGGCTTCTCAGACCTCCCCGTGGAGGTGTTCTTTTGGAGGCCCATCGAGCACGCAGAGGAAAAACGAAGCAGGGAGAGGGCTGAAGAGGCTCTCGACGTTTGGGCCAAGAAACTCAAGGGGCTGAGGCTATGATCGAGATCGAGAAGTTCAGAAGAGGAAGGGCGCGCGTCCTCTTCAACAAGAAGACGGTTGGCGAGGCATGCGAGCGCAGCGGCGGACTGATGACAGTACGCATCCACATCAGACCGTTCACCTACAACATACTCAAGTGTACGCGGGAGCATGCGCTACTCGCCCTCGCCGCGCCCGTCAGCGATATGCTCACGTGGTGCGAAGGCGACATGCATGAGAACATCAAGAGCGACGACTTCCCAAGGTACCTGGTTGGCCATCTCAACCTGAGCAGCCTTGAGGTCAACAAGCTCCCCATTGGGCTCAAGTTCTGGGTGCTCAAGACCATCTGCGCGGCGAGGCAACACGCGCTCGCGGAGGTCATCCATACCCTACCCATGTGCGCATCTCGCTCTCCTCAGGAAATCCTCGAGGACACGCACAAGTACACGATGGGCTGCGACGACGAGGCAAATATCTCCATCGAAGGCGCAGCCGGCGACCTGCACAGGTTCACCACGAAGATCATCTTCGACCCTTCGATGCACGTCGGAGCGAAGCTCACGCTCAAGACCTTCCAGCCCCCGATGAGCATCGGCGGGGGTGGGCTTGGCGAGCTGGTCGAGCTCACCCGTAAGCAACAGCAGATCGCCGACTTCATCCGAAACTGGCAAGCCAGCTTCGCACGCCACATCAAGTCACAGGAAGCTTGGCGGCGCGCTGCCGATCAATGGATCATGGAGCTGCGCATGACCAACGATGAGCTCAACGCGCATCGCGAACGCTGAACCTCCAAAAGAGAGCACCCCGCGTGCTCTTTTTTTGCTACCCTTCGAGGCGATATGGGACTCATAGACGAAATAGCACGCACAGGTAGGCTGTGGACGGAGAGCGAGGCCTCAACCTCTTTCGCGCAGTCGAGCCTTCTGGATGAGCTCAAACAAGACGTCATCGGGGCGCTCGAGCAGCAGGGGGCGCCCGAGCTGTCCTTGGCGCTCGCGACGATCAGGGCATCGAGCTTGGTAGAAGACTTGACCGTCCCTGCCCTCCCCACGATACCCACTAGACCTGTGCCCAAGACGTCCCGACCCGGGCTACAAGCTGCAATCGATAAGATCGAGCAGCTCGCACGCCCAACCAAAAACACAACCGAGACCGAGGCGCAGCTCGCAGAGCTCATAGGCCAGGTCAACGCGAGCCGCCAGCAGATTGAGGCGCTCTCCTCGGCTACGACCGTCACGAGCCGATTTGTCGTCGACGAGATCAACGAACGCTTCTACAGAACAGGCGTCGTCCAGAGCTCACGAACGAGAGAGGCGCAGGAGCCACAGGTCATCAGCACCTCTGGGATCGACAGCCTCGACGGCTACGACTTCGTGGGGATCCAGCCAGACGGTACGATCTCTCTGATCAGCCCCTCGGGAGAGCCCCTGTCGCTGTCCCTGCGCGCTCAAAACCCGACCGTTTCTCAGTCCACGCCCATCGAGATCGACATCGACGCCGTGATCGAGGACGTCGAGTTCGAACGCTGGGCATGCGACACGCTCGCGGTCGGAGACCTTCTGGTGGACGCTCTCTCCGAGCTCACGTCTGTGCTCACAGACATGATCGACATCCGGGAGGGCCTTGCGCTCATCGCCGCGAGGCTACCCATTGGGCCCGTGAGGATCCCCGTGGCGAGCCAGGCGAAGGCCTTGATCTCGAGCCTCGAGTCGAGCGTGGCGTCCATCGTGGACGTCGAGGCCCTGAACACAATCAATGTCCTTGGCGCAGCCGTAACGCTGCAGATACCTCAGGTCTCGCAGGGCAGGCCGGTCACCTCATGCGATATCAACAGGCAAGCTTACTGCGCAGTCAAGAGCGCAAGCGAAGCCATCAGGCTCAAGCTCGGCGGCGCGCTGTTTGAGTACGTGATCCCGATCGATGAGGTGGGCCTATCCGTAGTCACGGACGTTCTTACGGACATCGACATTCAAATCGACGCGGCCAACGCGCTGCTTGAGCCCATCAGGCAAATCATCGCCAAGCTGCCTACCGACGCATGCGCGCTCATCCAAGGCGTCGTTCAGGGTACGCCACAGTCCTTCCAAGACGCGATCACGAAGGCCGGAGAGCTCATCGTCTTCTTGGACGCGATCGCTTCGGCGCTGTCGGCCGCAGGCCTCGCCACAGACCCCGTAGTCATCAATGCTTTGTCCGCCCTCGACAGCGCAGGTTATGATCAGGCTGCCGACGCGTTGCTGCGTGGCGACCTCGCAGGCTTCCTGGGCTCGAGCCTCCAGACGGCGACGCACGCCGGCAAGATGGCCGATCTGCTGCGTGAGGCGGCGTCTCAGGCCGGAGACAACAGCTCTCGACTCGAGCTACTCGGCCTGGCCGACGTGGCCCAGTCCAGAGCAAACGCGGTCATACATCCCCAACGGGTGCGTGACCTGATGGGAGAGCGTACGGCAGCTCGGCGCCAACGGCGCGCCCAGGGTGTCACAGACCGAGCACTTGTGCTAGCCAGACGGAGCCCGACTTGATTCGACTCATCAACATCAATGATCAGGGGGTCGTGACCTTCACAGATGAGCGACTCTCAGAGTACGTCAAGGGCACAGAGTACGCCGTACAACGCTTCATGGTTGCCTTCTTCAACACGCCCCGCACGATGGTGGACGACCCCTCCTTTGGCGGGGGTGGAAAATTACAGCGAGGCAAAAAGCTGATCCGCGAGGAGAGCAGAATCAGGGCCTACGACGCCGTGTCGAGAGCGGCGCAGTCCCTGCTCCCCTTGGAGGAAGATGTGATTGGCGACCCCCGCATCACAGGCGTCACCATGATCGGCTGGGCACCTCTTGCTCGCGGTTCGAAAATCTCGGTACGGCTCGACTTTGATGGATCCTCGTCGACCACCTTCTCCTTCGGAGCTTGATGATGTCACTGAGCAGCAGGGCAAAAGACCGCGCGCTCGCGTTCTTCAACGACACGCTCGCGCAGGCCGACCCCACCGTTCGATTGGGCTCCGGCTCCCCGCTTAAAGCCCTCGTCGTCTTGCCGGCGGCGATGCTTCATGCCGCGGTGTTTCAGGCATTCGACTCGGTCCGAGGGCTCTACCTGTCTCGGGCGGACTCGATCTCTGAGCGAGACATGGACCTGCTTGCCTCGAACCTGCTCGAGGAGAGGCTTGCGGGCTCCCGATCCACGACGACGATGCGCGTGTACCTGACGTCCCCGGAGGATGTCACGCTGCGCGTGTTCCCGTACTTCTCTACGGCCACGGGCATCGAGTTCTCGCCCGCCCAGAATGTCTTCATCCCCCAGTCGAGCTTGCTCGTTGATCAGGACACGGGCGAGTACTACGCCTCGGTTCGCGTGTTCTCGACGACCCTTGGCGCCGACACGTTCGCCGACGCCGAGACCATCGTGAACTTCACGGGCCTCCAGCGTGGCGTCTCGAGGGTCACCAACCCGCTCTCCACCACCGGCGGCAACCCTCGCGAGAGCAACGCCGAGTTCTACGAGCGCATCTCCACGCCCTCCGCGTCCACGTCTCAGGCCCCCGGCCTGATCTCCTACATCGATTCGAACTTCGACTCGCTCACAGACATCCTGATCGTGTCCCCGGGCGACCCGGAGATGGATCGCGATGAGCTCTGGACCGTCGACAACGTGATCCCGAACCTGTCCCGCCTCGGCGAGCCCTTCGCGGTACACACCGACCTCGGCACGCTCGACTTCGAGACGACGTATGGTCAGGCATTTTCGGCGGCAGGCAACTTCACGCAAGGGATGGTCGGCGAGCGCATTGCGGTCGATGGCGACATCGAAAGGTTTCGACTGATCCGCGCGGTACCCAGCCCCAGCCGCGCGGTGTTGACCGGCTACGAGCTGTCGGGCAGCGCGACGGCCAAGGTCTGGGGGCGCGGCCCGAAGCCTGCGGCGATGTGCGATTGCTACGTCTGGTCACCGTCCGTCGAGGTGAGGAGCAACCAGATCGACAACCGGTTCTTCGTCTCGCCAGCCTTCGATCAGGTCAACCCGACCAAGCTCTACTACACGATCGCGCCCGGCTTCGGATACACGACGTTCCCAGAGTCCGGCCGCCTCGTCTACAACCAGGGCGGTACGAACGAGCAGGTCATCGAGGTCCTGTCGGTTGGCACAGACGGCACGGGCAACTTCCTCGAGCTCGACGGAACGCTCAGCCTGAGCCTGCTCACTACGGACATTCTCGCCTTCTGGGACATGGATCAGATCGAGCTGGGCGACCTTCAAACGCCGGTGCTCTACCTGATCAGCGTCGACCTGCTCGACCCCTCCAGTGGGCAGTTCGTCGAGAGGATCCCAGCCTCGTCGCCCGGAAACTACTCGAGTCCTGGCTGGTATATCTCGGCGACCGACCCGGCTGAGCTCTACTCGACACGCGAGCGCAAGACACTCAACATCGACAGGAAGTACGGCCAGAGCGGCTTCACGGCGATCAACAACGTGGCCGGCCTGTTGTCGTCTGGCGACACCGCCCAGTTCCCCGGCGGCAACTTCAACGGCGCCGAGGGGAGGGAGGTCTCGATCACGACATCGAACACCTCGCTCGACGGGGCGGTGGACTCGGTCACGGCGCAGGTCGCGACGAGGGCCGTGGATAAGCTCAGCCTCAACGTCGCGGGCCTCGGCGCGAAGTACTTCTCCGACGTTGGCTTCCGCGTCGCCGAGGTGACTTTCCGGGGCTACGACGGCGGCGCCGTGCTTCAATTCACCGAGGTGATCAGCGACGCCCGCGTGGCGGGCGATACGATCACACGCCCCTCGGGCGGCTTTGATCTCGCCGACGCCGGCGTGACCTACGAGGTCGACGTCACCTACACGGACGTCGACCCCCTGTTCGTCCATTCGAGCCCCGGGCCCTTCGAAGTCGTCATCCTCAGGGGCAATGGCGACGAGGTGACTATCTCCGAGGAGATCGTCCATGTCACCGATGGCGCTACAATCTTCACGGTCTTCTCGAGCATCACGGCCCCCTCTCAGGAGGGAACGTTCGGGTACGGCCCAGTGCGCCTGACGTACGCGACCGTCCCAGAGATCGCCACTCTGCAGTCGAACATCGATCAGGAGGAGTCACTGCTCGTCGACGACACACTCGTCCGGTCGTACTTCCCCTCGATCATCGACATGTCGATCAGCTACCGGGGCCCCTCGAGTGCACGCACGCTCCGCTCCAGATTCATCGAGCTCATCGCCGAGGCGATCAGACAGGACCCCGACTCCGAACTCAACGTGCGCGTCGATCTGAGCAACGTGATCGCCGCACTGGACGACGAGGGCCTGGCCGACGTGATTGGCCTCAAGCCCGAGATCAGGATCACCAATGTCTTGGCAGACGGTGAGTTTGAGGTTCGCTACCTCAACCCGTCGTCCTCGACGAAGCTCAGCCTGTCACACTTCGACGCCTCGTCGCCCGGCGACACGACCGTCAGGCTGCGCAAGGCCGGAGACGCCGTGCCGCCGGGGCGCGGCCGGCTCATCCTCGGCGGCCAAGATGAGGCCCGCTTCGAGATGCTCCCATACGAGGCTGTGATCGAGAGCGCGGACCACTACGAGTTCGTGCTTCGCGGCACGTATACCTTGGCCTACGCGCACGCAACGTGGGAGCCTGCGGTTGCCTGCGCCCGGGACTATGACCCCGAGCTCGAGCTGACCGAGGGCGCCATCGTAATCCCCAGGTCGAACAGGCCCTACCTCCGCAACCTGACCGTGGAGCGCAAATCGTGACGACCCCCACAGACATCATCTGGCGTGCGATCGGCGATGTTTTCTCGACGCAGATCTTTCGCGGCAAGGGTCGCCGCGTCATCGAGGGTCTCTGGCAGGGCCTGAGCGACATGGCGGCCGACTCGCTGGACTACGTGGAGTGGATCCGGCGCGCTCAGTCTCCGATCACTGCGGACGCCTACGCGCCCTGGGGCATCTTCCCGGTGGCGCCACTCCTCGATGAGGAGTCGGGCGCAGACGGCCGACTCCTCGGGTACCAGACGGGCCCCTTCTACCGCTGGTCGATGTGGTCGCCCGACAACGCGCCACGCCCCTCGGGCTCACTGATCCTGCCCAACGGCGTGGTCGACTACTCGTCGCTCTCAAGCCGCCCGCTCGCATCGGGCGGGGCCATCTACAGGCTGTCGGGCGCGCCCCAGGACGAGTCCCAGGTGATCGCGCAGGGCATCAGCGACACGGATCGCCTGTCCTACGACTTTGGCGTTGACGACTCGAGCCGATTCGTCGTGACCGGCCAAGGCGTCGGGCCCTTGCAGCGATCCGAGAACGGGTGGCAGATCATCAGCCCCCCGGGCACCTCGCTGCACCTCGTCGCCGATCAGGTCGAGGCCTCTCTCGACTGGCAGATGACGTGGGTGTTCGACAACAAGGCTTGGCCCGCAGGCGGGCTGGGGATTCAGCGCCAGATCAGGATCGAATCTTTCTCGGACGCGGGCAACTTCGCGCTGGTGCTACAGGACATCAACGGCGTGCTCGTGACTTCGCCCCCGCTCCCGGGTAACCACATCGACGCATACGCTGCGCTCAACGCCGGCGCCCAGATCGAGATGTCAATGGAGTACGACTCGTCGACGCAGCTTCTGCGCGCGAGCATCTACATCGGCACGATCTTCCTGGGCGAGACCTCGGTCTCTATCCCGCCCGCGCCGCGCAAGTTCACGATCGTAGGCTACAACCAGATCGGCACGTGCGATGTCGACCTGGTGGCAATCGTATCTCGGTTCGGCGAGCCCCGCTTCTCGTCGGCGGACACCTCGGTGTCGACATCACTGACGGGCGGCGCGCTGTATCGCGTCGACCCTGACATCATCGACTGCACGTCGATCTCATCGGAACCGTGGCCCATTCAGCCAAACCTCGAGAACGTTTCGTTCGACACGCAGACCATCTCAGGCCGAGTCCCCGAGGACTGGCTCGGCTGGTCCCCCGAATACGGACGCATCGACGTGGGTGATGGCTGGTACTCGCTCAAGAAGTCCTCGAGCGACGACGACGGCAACGTGGTCTACGACATCGTCGCGCGACACGGCGCGCCCGGAAGCCCCGGCGCGACGGTCGTCCTGTCTCCATGGTTCACCGACCAGGTGTCCTTCGAATCGCGCGGACTCATGGCCGCGCCCTTCGACACGCCGCCGAAGGTTTGGCTCTCGAACACCCGGGGCATTGAGCTCGACATGCACGGCCGGTGGGGCGAGAAGCTCGGCTTTAGCCAGCGCGACGACTCGCCCGAGTACCTGGACGCGATCCAGGGCACGTGGATGGGCAAGGCCCGCAGGCCCACACGCTCGAACCTTGAGGACGCGGTCGGCGTGTTCCTGGGGGTCCCCTTCTCGGTGCGGGGCGGCACGATCACTCAGATCAATGACTTCGGGGACACCGTCGAGCTGATCATCGCCAACGTACCCCACGTTGTCGACGCTCGCTGGAAGAGCCTCGGCCTCTCCAAGGTTGGCGACTTCATCGAGCCCTACGGCCTGCTCGCCGACACGGTCACGATCGATGACTACAAGACGAACCCCAGCCAGATCATCTCGACGTTTGGCGTCTGGGCGCAGTGGCGCGCCTTCCTCGTCAGAGTCCCCGCGAACATCGGGGCCTCCCCCGACTTCGCCGCGGCCCTCTTGCGCATGATCGAGACGAACAAGAAGAAGACGCACGAGTTCAGGATCCTGTTCGAAGCCACCGAGCAGCCTCAAGCGCTCGAGCAAGTCGACGAGCTTGCGCTCGGGATCACGATCGCAAGCAACCGCGTCGACACTGTGTTCGACGATGGATACGCTGTCACACTCGCCCCGGGTGATCCAGACACGCCGGGCGTCGATGTCGCTAGGGTTGGGCTCGAGCCGATCCCGTTCGCCGTCCCCGAGGCCGGCAGGGGCCTCGAGGGTCGCCGCGTCAAGGCCGACTGGTCAAGGCGCCAACTCACGCCCGGCGGGTGGGCGCATAACGATCGAGGTCGCGACCTTGCGCGGCCCCTGGAGGCGGTCGAGTCCTCGCTCGACTTCGGACGAAACGCGTTGCGCTTCTCAAACCTCGGCGTCGAACCTCACCGCCCCTCCTCCCTCTGTGCGGTCAAGGAGGTCAGCACCGGCGCGCTCGCCCGCAACGTGGTGCTCGTGGTCACCCAGGGCAACGCGGGCGGCGACATCAGGCCGGCGCTCGATACATTCGCAGACTCGACGACGGATCGCGTAGGTGTCCTGCTCATGAGCACGACCGATTGTGCCACCACCACGACCGGCATCACGGTGGGAGCCAACTCTGCTGCTGCGCTCAAGGCGACATGGGCGGGCTTGACCAACACGTCAGCCGTCGTCAACACGGGCGAGGCCCTGCTCGAGGCCTATGGCCTCCTGACGCCCGGAGGCGACCCTGATGAGTACAGGCGACAGAAGGTCGTGATCTTGATCACTGATCAGGACTCCACCTGCCCCACCGACGCCGTGGCCGCAGCGAACGGCCTGCGCGCCGCCGGCGTCGATATCTACGTCATGGCGCTCGGTGCGAGCGCCACTACTGAGATGTCGAACATTGGCACAGCCACACCGGTTGGCGCCTCGGGGGCCACGCTCGCGAGCGAGATGGACTCCGCGCTCGCATCCGAGCGTAGCCAGCTCGCTGCCGCGAAGCGCGTCACCTTCGAGGCCGGAACGCTGCCTGTCGTCAGCACGTTCGCGGGAGCCTGGGTCGACAGCGCGAAGGAGGCCCAGATCTGCGGTGGGACCAACGACTTCTACCGCACGACGGACTACGGAGAGAACTGGACGCTGGATGCCCCGGGCGCCACGGCTGGACTCAATGCCACGAGCCGAAACTGGGTCGTCGGAGGCGCAAGTGAGGCCTTCGAGTATGTGGGCGCCTCATGGATCGCACGCGGCATCGTGAGCTCGGGCGGCCCATTCGTCTTCTCTGGCGTGGACACGAAGCTCGATGGGGCGGTCGTCGTGTACGGAAACAACGGCGCAGACGGCGCGCTGTTCTTCTCGACGGATGGGTCGCTGCCGTTCACCCAATACGACGTGTCCGGCCTGAATGTGCAGGGCGCCCGCTGGTTCGGCGACCTGATCGCATTCACCACGTCCGACGGACAGCTTAGGCTGCTTGCGCCCGGCGCCGCCACGGATCGCCCCATTGGCATCGGCGACTTCGTGGCCGTCAGCCAGAGTGGCATCATCGTAACGCTGACCACCACGGGGCGTGCGAACACATACGATGGCCCCAACGTCACCGAGTCCGTCACCGGCATCGCCTTCGAGTCCATTCACTGGATCCGCGGGAGCGAGTACATGGCGATCGTCGGCTCGAATCAGATTTACCAGAGCCTCGACCATGGCCAAACATGGGTGAGCCTTGGTACGTTCGGCACCAACATCGAGGTCATCGCGGGCTCGCCCAAGCGCAGAATCATCGCAGTCGGAGATGAGGTCTTCACGTGGAAGTGATACGTCCTGACATACACGGCAGGATCCCATACATTACGTCTTCATATCCGTTGCCCTGGCACATCGACTGCGGGGAGGTCATCTCGGTGCGAATCAACAGGACGCGCATCAGGGTGACCGTGGACATAGACCGCGACGCATTCATGGCCCTGCCAAGGTATGATCTGGACACGTGCACGTGCCCTGTCACGGTCATGCACAAGGGCATCCCGCTCTTCGAGACGATGGTTCGGATTGAGGACGTAGACAGCAACGACACCATTGACATGGTACTCCAAGAGGTTTGAGCTCATGCGCCACCACACCCAACTCGAGCCCCACGGCTTGGTCTGGACACGACAGGTCTGCGAGCGCCCGCTCGAGGAGGCCATCTCCGATGCAACCCGCAAGGCCCTCGGCTGGGTGCCGCAAGAGAAGGAGTTCACGCACAACCTGATCGTGGACGGTGGCCGCGCGCGCCTCGCTCGCCTGCTCGGCGGCGCCTCGACGGCGACGATCGACCGCATGGTGCTCGGCGAAGGGCAGAAGACAGGAAACGCGCCGGCGCTCTCTGACACATCGCTCGTTCAGGAGTTGTCGCAGAGCAACGGCGCGGCCAACGGCATCTACGCAATCGACGACGTCACCGAGAAGTTCTACCCCTCGGCCGCGGCGATCTTCCCGGCCGACCCCCTCGTCGACTGGGCGTCCTCGGGCGGCGTAGTCACGATCACCGCAGGCGTCACGCAGCTGACCGACGCGAGCGGCGTAAACTTCCTGACGGCGGGCGTGACGCGGGGCCACCGCCTGACCCTGAGCGCAAGCGGTACGGAGGTCACGTTCGTGATCACTCGCGTGGTCGACTCGACGACGCTCGAGCTGTTCAACCCCTCGGGCTACGAGACGCCGGCCCTCGCCACGAACCAATACCGCGTGGACTCGTCGGGCACCCAGCTCCTGATCTCCAAGACCTTCCGCGGCAATGACTTCCCCGAGGCGGACTGGGGCCCGTTCACTCTGATCACCGAGGCGGGCCTCCTCTGTCAGGATGGCACGCTGTTCAACCGCGTCGTCTACGTCCCTGATCAAGAGAACCAGGGCTTGCTTCTGCAGCCTGATGACGGATCCGGCACCGAGATCAGCATCGCGATCGAATGGCTCATCACATTCTGAGGTAAACCCCATGACCACCCGCATCTACAACGACCCGCTCTCGGTCGGCAGCTTTCGTCGCGATCGCCTCAACTTCGACGCGTCGATGCTCGACGGCGTGCTCTCGGGTCTCAACCTCGTGCCGGGCTCGACGAACTTGCTCGTGACGCTGACCGCGGGCTCATGGGCTCGCGGCGGGATCCTCGTGGAGGAGGATGCGCAGAAAGCCGACGTCTTCGACCTAGCCGGTAGCGGCGATCGCCACTACCTCTTCTACGCGTACCTCTACAACCTCGACGGCACGGACCCGCTCCTCGACTACCTGATCACGAACCTGATCGACCCCAACTCGGTCGGCTACGTTTCGGGGGAGCCCTACTACTCATTCCTTGAAGGGACAGTGGCCGCGCCACCGACGCTTGAGGAGTCGCTCGCGCTGCTCGGCGCGCAGGTGCCCGAGTATGCCATCAAAATCGGCGAGGCCATCGTGCCTAACGGCGCTGTGGCGATCACGGACGCCGGGGTGCGTCTCACGACGCCCGACCTCGCATCGCCCGAGGACGTCAAGCCGCGCATCCAACATACGATCGATGCGTTCACGTTCTCGAACACCGCCGACACGCTCCTGCTGCGCTGGGTCGACTGGTTCGTGACTGCCCCTTCGCCCTACGCCCTCGCCAACGAACAGGGCATGAGCAACGTCGTCGCCATGCGTGTTCGATCGAGCGTCGCGGCGGTGGACACGACACCAAACGACTACGACTACCAGGTCGAGAAAGATCTGACTGGCGCCGGCTCGGCCCTGATCTATTGCAGGGCCCTCAAGCTCGACCCGACGGATCCTGCGAACGTGTCGCCGAACTACCTCGAGTCGGACTCTCGCATCGACGGCCCCCTGCCTACGGGCGAGGAGAACCTCCAGCTTGAGATCTACCCGATGGCGGCCGACTTGACCGGGGTCACTGTCACCGACGACGACTTCCACAAGCTCGCGGGTGACTCGGCGCTCTTTGCCGGCTCAGGCTGGGACGGCTACCCGACGCGCCCCGACTTCGAGTCGATCATCCCGCTGGGCGTCGCGCGCAAGATCGATGGCACCTGGTCGATCCATCTCATGAACGGCGTCCACGTCACCGAGGGGTCGCACTACGCGAACGGCCTGATGGGCGACTACGTTCACACCCTCTCCTCAACGGTCTACGGTACCTCTGTTCAGACCAACGGACAGGGCGTGCTCGACATCGACGGCGTGATCACGAATATCTCCGATCTCGCCACGCTGAGCCTCGACGCCGCCTACAACAACGGCCGCAACATCACTGCCGATGAGGGCCCGATCACCATCGACGCCCAGCCTGGAACCGAGGCCGCCCCCGACAACGCGTGGATGCCAGGCCTCCAGATCCAGCTCGCTTCGGACAACCTAGAGGACGGCCGTGACATCGAGGCTGGCATCGATGTGTACGACGGATCGGACGCCACGGTACTCAGCCAGGCGGTCGACCCCGATCGCCTCGCACTGCGGGGTCGCTACGTCCACTGCGTCCAGCCCAACATCGGCAACTTCACCGCCTACAAGAACCTCTCGACGAACATCTCGGATGTTGCCGGAGAAGTAGTCATCGACGTGGACGGGGCCCTCGGATCGGTGGGCTTTCTGAGTAACTACCAGGCGAACAACCTCGAGGGGATCCTGTTCGCTACGATCGTCCACTCGAACGGCACGCTCGACTGCAACGACCGCATCTACAAGGTCGAGTACAACAACGGCGCAAGCCACTTCCACCTCGTCCACCCCACCGTTGCGGGCGACGTTCGAGACGACTTCGGCGGAGCGGGCTTCGGCGCGTCCAGCCAATCCGTCACGATCTGGGAGGTCTACGCCCAGATCAAGCCGAGCACGGTGATTGCGGACCTGAACGCGCGAAAGTTCATCTCTCCTAACGTTCAGCTCGGTGACACCCCGGGCTTCTCGTTCGCCGACGATGAGGCGGCGGTCGGCACCAAGCTCAACTTCGGCGACTCCTACCTCGAGACGACCACGCAGTTCGATGGCGCCGGCGCGCGCGCGATCCGCCACGAGCTCAGCGTCGGCGGCGCACCCCTGTTCGAGACGGGGTTCGTCCACGTAAACACGCTCTCGTTCAAGAATTCGTCACGCGACATCGTGTCCCAGCTCGCCGAGTCGACCCCGAACGTCGCCGAGGTCAAGCTGCACACGGCGACCGCCACGGACCCTTCGGAGCACATGGGGGCGAGCTACGACGGGTACGTCGTGCGTCGCAACCGCGCCACGGTCGCGCCGCACCTGTCCTCGAGCCTGATGAAGAACAACGAGACGCTGTATCTGGACAACCTGTCCAAGGTCAGCGGCCTCCTGACCTACACCGGCTCGGGTGGGTCCCTCGCGAGCGTCGTGCTCAGCGGGGCCTACAACTGCCAGAACGTCGCGACCTTCGGTGGGCACTGGCACACCGTGGACGTTCAGGAGTTCGACCACGTGCGCGGCATCGTCGTCACCGGCCACTCGTCCACCCCCGAGGCAGTCGACATTGACGACCAGCCTCAGGTCTGGAACATTCAGTCCTTCTACGACAACACCAATCAGAAGATCTACTTCAGGGTTCGGTGGAAGACGGGCACTGGCGCGTACGCCGACGCCCGTGACTCGATGCCTCCGGGCACCTCCGACCTCTTCCTGTCTTTCGAGATGAAATGAACGAAGGCTGGTTCAAGAAGAAGATGTGTAAGGCCCTGCGAGAGCGGGGCCTTATCGTTGATCAGACGCACACAGGCATGAAGCGCGGGGTGCCCGACCTACTGCTGTGCATCGATGGGAGATGCGTCTGGATCGAGCTCAAGTTTCTGAAGCTCACCCCCAAGCCTGACCGCACCTACACGCTCGGCCACCCCATGACCGCGCCACAGTCGAAGTGGTTACGCGATTGGCAAAAACACGGAGCCCTCTGCCACCTCGTCGTGGGCTTTGAGGACCTCTCGGTCGTCTACATCGACGAGTTCGAGCCAGGGCCGTTGAAGAAAATCCCGACTGACCGTATCGTCTCCTTGGACGACTACATCAGTGAGGGACTGTGCAACACATCTGCCCAGAAATAGTCGGAGAAGATGGCCCACTCTCCGCCTCTTGGACGCGCGACCTGGCCCGCGCAGACGAGATCAAGCAGCAGGGCGAATTCCACTTCAAGCACAAGTTCAAGGTGCCACCCTTCGAGCACCAGCGCCTCGCGCTGGCGTTCACGCTGGCGCTCAACAGGTGCGCCCTTTTCGCCGAGACCGGAACGGGCAAGACCTACGTCGCGCTGAACAACATCGAGATCAGGCTCAACCGGGGTCGCATCAGGGAGGCGCTGGTCATCGCGCCCTCATCCATCCTCAAGGTGGGTTGGTTCGACGACGCACGCAACCTGTCGAACCTCAAGGCGATCGTCGTGCACAAAGCTCAGGGCAAGCTCATGTCCACCTGCCAGGTGTGCGGCAAGGCCTTCCACCGCATGAGCAAGACACACGTCAAGAAGTGCGGGAAGTACAAGTCGCTCGAGAGTTACTTCAACGAGTTCGGCCTACCCCTGGGAGAGGAGTGGCGCCGCAGGAAGACGCTCCGAGAAAAGCTCGAGCCGGGCTTCGACCTCTACATCACGAACCCCGAGACCATCGCCCAGAACAGGGAACTCTTCGAGAAGAGGCGCTTCGACATGGTCGTCCTTGACGAGTCGACCATGATCAAGAACCCCGGATCCAAGAGGTCCAAGGCGATCATCTCGTGCGGCGACAAGGCGAAGTATACGCTCGCGCTCACTGGCACCCCGAGGGGCAACCATCTCTACGACCTGTGGGCCCAGATGCGCTTCGTCGACGGATCCCTTGGGCTGTCCTACGACAAGTTCCTGCGCAGGTACTTCTGGCAACCCAACGTCAAGAACTTCCCCATGATGTGGAAGCCTCGCTCGAGCTCGGACGCGAAGATCCAGAAGAAGATCGAGTCGCGCGTCCTGACGATCAAGAAGCAGGACTGCCTCGACCTCCCAGACCGTCTGACCGTCGTGCGCAGGCCCACCATGCAGGCCGCGTCGAGGCGCCACTACGAGCGGCTCGTCGAGGACGGCTACACACTGATCGAGAACAACGAGGTCACCCCGTCCACCGCGAGGGCAGAGATGCTCAAGCTGATTCAGGTCTCGGGCGGCTTCTGCATCGGCGACGACGGGGACAAGCTCTCCATCACGAGGCGACCGGCCAAGCTCGAAGCCTTGATGCAGATCGTGAACTCGACGAGCCAAAAGGTCGTGGTGTGGGCCCACTTCAAGGAGGACTTCGCACGACTCAAGGAGGCACTGGGAGACCGCTGCGTGACCCTGAACGGCGACACGAGCTCAGCATCCATCCCGAGGCTCGTCGCCCACTTCAAGGACCCGCAAGGCGCCCAGGTCATGGTCGCCCACGCTCAATCTGCGAAGTTTGGGCACACATGGACCTGGGCCACGATCTGCGTCTACTACTCCTTCATGGACACCGTCGAAGACTACATGCAGTCGCGAGACCGCATCTACCGCATCGGCCAGACCCAGAAGGTCACCGAGTACGCCCTGCTGGGATCCCCCATCGAGGAGAAGGTCTGGGAGGGCCTGTCCTCGGGCGCAGACATGTCTTCTGCTTTCATCAGTGCGGACTCTTTCCGAGCGATGCTCGATAGTGTAGGATCATGCGATGAGTACGGTAAAATATGACGACAGGCTCAACTTCGAGCGCAAGGACGCGAGCCACTACGTCAAGCCAAAGGGCCTCAAGGCCAACAGGACCGTCAGCCGGTCAAAGCTCGAGTCGGAGAGGCTCTCACTGCCTGTCCACAACGAGCGTCGACCCACGAAGAGGTCCGAGTGCCCCACGTCCCGGCCGTGCCCATGGGTGAGCTGCCGTTACCACCTGTTCTTGGACCCAGGAATCAACGGCGATTTGCGTCTGAATTTCATAGGCCTTGATGTCGCGGAGCTTAGATTCTCATGTGCTCTGGATGTCATCGAGGCCAACCCCGAGGGCATGCTGCCCGGCGAGATGTGCCTCTACTTTGGCCTGACGCGTGAACGCACCCGTCAGCTTCTCGTCTCTGCGATGGAGAAGGTCGCCAAGCATGGCGACGAGATGCGATTCCTCGAATCAACGAAGAGAAAGAAATGAGCAACAGACCGTACAAGATGAGCTACGTCCCGCCGATCGTCGGGGAGATCAAGAACGGCGAGAAGGGTGACCGCAAGCCCGTGAAGTTCCCCTACTGGAAGATCGTGTTGCGCCAACGCGTCGCCAACAAGAACAACTGGAACCCGCACAAGGAGGCGATGGACTTCCTCGGCGAGAAGCCGACCCGCGTCGGCATCAGGCTGCTCGCCGACGACGTCGCCGACGTGATGCCCACGACGCGCATGTTGTACGACGTGGGGCGACATGCCCCTCGGTGCAGCGCGCCCTACCACGCCACCCGCGACAACACGCGCGCCTACAAGGCGGATCCTCGCAACGGCAAGCCACTCCGCCAGAACGAGTACAACCCGGACAACGGCCAGATCAACGGCACGGGCGGCAAGGTCGTCGTGGAGGACATGAACTTCATCGTCGCATCACGCTTCCAGAACGGTGACTACGTCGACTTCCCGTGCAACCCACACTGCCCGCTGCTCCAGCTCGAGAAGGGCGCATGCAAGCCCCAGAGCATCATGTTCTTCAGGCTCGCCCCTGAGGTCGCCTTCGGGATCAATGGCATCTTCGCCTACAGGGCGACGGGCATCTGGGCCCAGAAGAGCCTGTCTTCCTCGCTCGAGGCAATCCGGGCTCAGACCGGGGGGATCCTCGCGAACCTGCCGCTCGTGCTCAGGTACCACGAAGAGGTCAAGAACACGCCGTTCGGCAGGAACGCGATCCCGTTCCCGATGATAGAGCCAGGCCTCGACCACGACGCCTTCATGGAGAAGGTCGCCGAAGAGCACGCCAGGCGCGCCGTCACGCACAGGCGGACTGACGGCAAGATCGTGGACATGACGTTCCGACAGATGGTCGAGCGCGGAGACCTCGTCGAGGAGGATCTCGAGGTACACGAGGAGGACAAGTCCAGTGAACTCTTTGGCGATTGATGAGGCGGTCCGACGGGTGGGTGAAATCCTATGGTCGAAGCACCCCGACGGAGGCCTTATAGAGGTCATGGTCCCAGCTGACCCCGAATACCTCACCAAGGGTGACATGATCACGATGTACGCGGAGATGTGGACTGAGTCGGAGTGGGCCAGGGATGCGGCCATTCACATGCGCAGATACAATGACGACGTCATCGCCGTCAGGGTCGCCTCATTCACGCTCGGGGAACTCAAGCTGAAGGTTTCATTCAAAAGGGACCGTGTGGACTTCAACCCATTTTACGACGACCTCGACTCCGACACGCACATGGCCGGCAAGATGTGCAACGACAAGCCGTGCAAACTATGCATGGCACTGAAGAGGATGGCATCATGAGAACATTCAGCCAAATCATCGGAGACCGCAACTTCGCCACCCCCGACGACGCGATCAACTGGGCGCTCAAGGCCTACGACGGACCCATCGCCCCCGACCGGGGCCCTTACTCGTTCTCGAGCATGAACGGGTGCCTGCTCAGCTTCTACTGGAGCAAGGTCGACAAGCAGAAGAGGATCCGACCGCGCCGCTTCGGCACCCCCGAAGGCAGCGCCGTCCACGAATGCTTCGACCAGATCGGTAAGGCCTATATGCGAGGCGAACAGCCGTCCGCGCTCGACACGGCGCGCGTCGTCGCGTCGCAAAACCCTGAGTGGGGGCCGATGGAGGACATCCTCGAGGACAGGTCGTCCCTGTTCATGGACAAGTTCGACTTCGACCTCGACTCAGTCGTGGGCGTCGAGGTCGAAGTCGCGATGAACCTTCGCGGAGAGGCCGTCGACTACGACGCCGAGGACGCATGGTTCCGAGGCAAGATCGACTACCTCGGCCTCGACAGCGACCTGATGCTCCACATGATCGACTACAAGAACTACCCGTCGATCCACAGCGACGACGCCCTGCGCAGCACGGCGTCGGGCGTCGGCGCCCAGCTCATGGGCTACGCCGTGCTGGCGCGCGCCTCGCTTGGGCGTAACAACATCGCAGGCGCGTACCGACGCGTCTACTACTCACGCTTCGGCGTCACTCGCTCGGTCAGGTACAAGCCACAGGGCGGCACCTGGCAGGACAAGATCGACACGAACGAGGAGATGGACGCGTTCTGGAAGAAGCTTCGCCGGCGGATGTTCACGCTCGAGCGGCTGCACAAGGACGCGTTCATCCCGCAGCCCTCGGCCGGCCAGTGCCAGTACTGCAACTTCGTGCACAAGTGCCCTGCGATCCAGAGTGACGGCGAGCCCGTGATCACGACGCAGCAGCAGGCCGAGGACCTCGCCGGCGAGATCGTCGTGCTCAACGAGCGCATGACGCGCGGCAAGACCCTGCTCAAGCAGTGGGCCGCTGAGGTCTCCCCGGTCAAGACGGACGGGGCCTCGGTCTCCTACGAGGCCTACAACAAGGAGACCTACGACGTCGAGGAGATGATCAAGTCACTTCGGCAGCAGTGGGGGCCTGAGTTCTGGACACGCTTCCTCTCCCAGGTCAAGCTGACCGCAGCAAGCCAGCGTGACCTGTACGCGTCGCTCGAGGACAAGGGCGACGTGCTCAAGGTGGAGACCAAAACGAAGCTCAAATCGAGGTTTGACCTGTGAATTTCGAAATCCCCGAGGAGGCGCCGCCGATCGCGGCGGCCGCAGGCATCAGAGGCAAGCTCGCCGGCCCCACGATGATCGACGTGGTCATCAGGGACGGCTGCGTCCACGTCACGATCTTCGTCCAGCCCAGAGTCGACCCGGAGAAGGTGCGCAAGGTCTTGACCATGATCTGCCCGAAGATCTTTGGGCGCAGGTCGGTCGCCGAGGTCCAGACCTACTCGAAGCTCGTCAAAGACGAGATCGAAAGGTACGGTCATGCCATCCCGGTCATGACGGGGGACGACCAGTACCAGCCGATCGACTCCTTCGAGGTTCACCTCTCGGAGCAGATGTCCAAGCCTTACATCAACAAGCTCGGGATGCTCCAAGATGCGTTCGTTTCGCTCCTTACAAAGCACCTACGCGTTTGATGACGTCTTCGTCCGCGAGACCGATGGCGTCTGGCGGTTCGGTGACGTGTTCACCTCCGAGGATGGCAGGCCCACCCCACACGACCTACGCAACATCCTTGGGTGGCTCTTTCGGTCTCCCGAAGCGCGAAAGAAGTCGTTCACGGTCGGGCACCTGGGCTTGCCGTACCGACACTTCACGGGGCGTCGGATCCAGGGTGACATCAAGCTCGAGTTCACGGGCCAGAGCCACGTGATGGCCCCGAACTGCTTCGAGCCGAGCGTCACGCCGCGTGCAGTTGCCGTGGCGATCGCCATTGAGCTCGCTTTCGGCAAGGACCCCTTCGAAACCAAGGAGGCCGTCGCGCTCCTCCAGCGCACCTTCTTCGCGATGGGGAAGGATGGCTGGCAGGATGGCGACGACCCGTACTGCTTCGTACGCTCTCCCGACTTCTACGACAGGGAGATCTATCGTCGTCGCGCCGCACACATGGGGACCACGCACAAGCTCAACATCGCACACGAGTCCGGGCTCCTCGAGAAGCTCGGCTGGGGCAAGTGGCGGCTAAAGTAGCTTCGAATCTGGGGGATAATACATGCAACCCAACCACTTAGGAGGTTGCATGTTCGAGAAGGAAAAGCCCCATCGGCAGTTCGAGATCATGTTCGCCGACTGGCGCGTGCCGCTCGAGCAGGTCGGCGCTCGCGTCGAAGAGTTCGGCGGCAACGGAGGCCTGGCCGCATGGATCGCGCAATTGTGCGAGGCGGGCCTGTACCACTACGCCTTCGAGCTCAAGGGCGATGACCCGAAGAGCGAAGAGGATCTGCGCGAGATGCTTCTGCTTGGCCAGGCCAAGACCAAGGAGAAGCCCGGGCGCTTCCACGCGCCCAAGACCATGTTCGGCTACGACCTGATGCTCCCAATGGGGAGGTTCAAGTACGTCGAACATGCGCTCCCCGAAGACCCGTGGGACATGCCGCTGGACATCGAGTCCATGGCCTACCCGCTCATCATTCAAAACAACACGGCCGTATGGCCACTCGACAAGGTCAG
>Ga0180431_10002415_pt1 | contig 25009 bp, 21 predicted proteins | sample SS_ome_11_FD_132459 | JGI IMG/M metagenome (GOLD analysis project Ga0180431, IMG submission 132459) | Hypersaline lake sediment archaeal communities from the Salton Sea, California, USA - SS_1_MS_1 metaG | ecosystem: Environmental > Aquatic > Non-marine Saline and Alkaline > Hypersaline >... | reverse complement strand
GTGCTTGGGTTCGTCAGTTCGCCAACCATCCGGATAAACGGCCGTGACCTACAGCCCGAAGTCAAGGAAGAACTCTGCCCCTCCTGCAGCGACCTTTGTGGTGATGATGTTGAGTGTCGCGTGTGGGTCTACGAGGGCGGGGAGTACTGGGCCCCTCCCAAAGCGATGATTGTCTCCGCTATCATGGCCGAGGCATACGGAGGCAGGCAGATCACGGAAGCTTCGTCCGCGCGCAACGGATTGCCTGATAACCTCAAGCGCTTCTTCGCCGTCAAAGATGACCCCGCATGCGGCGACACTAGCTGCTGCCCGTCCTCCAACAAGTGCTGCGGCTAGGCTCGCCGCAGCGTATCCACTGTGCACGAAACGCTGCCATAATGTGCGCAGGCGTTACAGTCGCTGCGCCGCATGATTGTGCAGAAGGAGCAGACTCGATGATTTCAGAAGACATCTCGTGGGCACTTGGCGAGACTATCGTTGACGCGACCGTTACGGCCCCCGACAGCCCTGGCAAACACCCCTGCGTTGTGCTTGTGGCAGGCTCGGGCCCAACCGACAGGAACTGGGAGTCGACTCTTCTCCCTGGAACCAACGGGAGCGGACGCCTGCTTGCGGAGGAGTTGACGAAGGCAGGCTACGTCACGGTACGGTACGACAAGCGAGCGTCAGGTCCACGGGCACAGCAGAACATGGCCCTGTTGATGGGCAAGGTGAGTCTTGAGAGCCATTTCGACGAACTGAACGGTGCTGTGTCGCACATGCTAAGCCGACCTGATGTCGACTCGAAGCGCCTTTTTGCTCTGACGAGCAGCGAGGGAGCCATCCATGTCCTCTACTACATGGACCACGCTAACGTGGTCCCATTTGTCGGTATGGTCCTTACGGGTGCCCCCGGACGCTCTCTCAGTGACATAACCAACTATCAGGTCGAGTCGCAGCTTGCCGCCATGCCGAACAGCGACGACCTTGTCTCGCGCTACCGCGCGCTCATCCGTAGCTTTGAAGGCGGGGAGGACTTCGTGCCGGACGCCTCTTTGCCCGAGCCTTTCAACAACCTTGTGGCTGCCCTGAGCGCGCCAATCAATCAACCGTTCACCCGCGAGTTCTGGTGCTTCAGGGCCGCGGACTACATCCGGTACACGGCGGTGCCGGTTCTGGTGGTCATTGGAAAGAAGGACATCCAGACAGACTGGAGACTGGATGGTCAGGCCTTGGAACAGGCGTCACAGGGGAAGGACAACGTGTCTTTCTACTACCCTGAGAACGCCAACCACGTTCTGAAACACGAGCCGAGGCCGCGAGAAGAGCTTACGGCTGCCACAGCGATGTCTGCCTACAACACTCCAGAAAGCTCGCTTGACCCTGAGGCCCTCCGGATCATTCTCGAGTGGCTCGGGCAGCACACCAAGTAGGCATAACTCTGGGATCCGACAGGCCACACAAGGCGACACCCCGCGATGCAGATGGGGTCACTCAGTGCTCGCCCTGCCGGTGTGCCCTATGCCTGCCTGCGCTCGAGCAACTCGATGAGCACGTTGTCCGGTCCTCGCAGGAATGCATGGCGGATATTAGGAAGGAGCGTGGGGCTGACATCCAGCTCGAACTTGACGCCTTTCGCCTTGAGGTCGGCCACCGATCGCTCGATGTCGTCGGTATGGAACGCAAGGTGCTCGATGCCATAGGTGCTCGAAGCGCCGGACCCGGCTGCAGGGTTGTTCGTCGGGCCCTTGACGAAGATGTTGCTTCCCTTCAGGTTGACGGTGACATGCGCGATTCCGTTGTCGTCGGTCCAGGGGTTGATTACTTCGGCCCCGAAACTATCGGCAAACCATTGCGCGGTTTCGAAGGGGGCGATGCTGTTCAGATGTATGTGGTCAACCGTGTAGTCCTGCATGTGTCACTCCTTCAGCCGATTCTCTCCGGGAAGATACGAAGCGCGAACAGATTCGCCGCGGCCACTCTGAAGACCTGCTCGCGTTGTAGCTGCGGTGGTGACCCCATCTTCGCGCGCCCACATTAGGGGTTTGCTAACAATACCACAGTGGACTGTCTCATAGGACTGTTTTTGAACACAGATTGTTGTGTTATCGTGTCCGACCATCTCTCTCGACTAAGGCTTCACGGGGAGTGCTGTGGTTCCCGGGGCGACGGTGCGGGATGAGTCATCCACTATCTCGTGACGGAGGGGCACATATATGAGGACGATGGACCCTGATAGCTGGAAAGGATTCCTCGACCGGCTCATCGAAGAACCAACACTCGATGTCGTAGGTGTGAAGGAGAAAGGCGGAAGATTCGTGTTCGCACCGCTGGATGATGCTAATGAACTGCGCCTCGACTACGATGTCACTATCCTCCCACCGAAGAAGGAGCTACTCCCCCCCAATGAAGACCTGCTGTTGTTCGACATCAGCAAGCCCTTCAACGTGCTTGCCGCCCACGACGATCGCAAGAAAGTGCTCGTTGGGGTGCATCCCTACGACATGATTGCCATCAACATGATGGATGAGGTGTATCTCGGGACGCACGTCGACGACCACTACGAGAGTCGGAGAAGGAACACGCTCATCATAGCTTCGGATATCCTCAACGTGCCACCGAAGGCGTTCTGCGGAAGCCTTGGCACCCACAGGGTTGAGTCGGGGTACGACCTGCTGGTGACCCAGTTCGACGATAGGTACGTCGTGGTGGAGGGCACGCCCGAAGGGGCAGAGCTTCTTGAGAGATTCGCCGAGACTAAGGAAGCGTCCAACTATGATATCGAGAGGGTGGAGAAACTACGGGATGAGTTGCCGGCCCGCTACGAGAGACAACTCCTGGTTGATAAGTATAAGTGGTCCGAGATTCTCGAAGAGAATTACGAGCACCCAATCTGGGAAGAGAACGCCAGGAAGTGTCTCACCTGTGGGACGTGCACGCTCGTGTGCCCAACGTGCGTCTGCTACGACGTCCACGATGAGGTTGAACTGGACCTGGAGCGCGGCAAGAGGACGAGGACGTGGGACGGCTGCCTGCTGAAGGAGTTCACGTTGGTCGGCAGCGGTGAGATATTCAGGGAGACGCCCACCAATCGATACAGACACCGGTACTACAGGAAGGGTATGTACCTACCTATGCGGTACGGCTTCGTCGCGTGCGTTGGCTGCGGAAGATGTTCGACGCAGTGCCTTGCGGACATCGCCGACCCGCTCGAGGTCATGAATGTCCTCGCCTCATCTTCCATGGAGGACAAGAAGAAGCTTCCCATCCCCGAGGTCAAGGTCCACGGCGTGAAGCAGGAACTGCTGGTTCCTAAGGCCGCGGAGATTATCCACAAGGAACACATGACGGACATAGACACGATGTACAAGATTCGGCTGGATTCTGGGCAGGCACTCGGGCACAGGCCGGGTCAGTTCATCGAGCTTTCCATCTTTGGCATCGGCGAAGCGCCGATATCTATCGCATCATCTCCAGGAACCGGACCCGAGTTTGACCTCCTCGTGAGAAAGATAGGGGACGTGACGTCGAAGCTCGACACGCTCGCCCTTGGTGACAAGGTCGGCATCAGGGGCCCCCTCGGGAATGGCTTCAACGTAGAGGCGCTCAAGGGCAGGAACCTTCTCTACATCGGTGGGGGCTGCGGACTGGCGCCGCTGAGGTCTCTCATTAACCACTCGATGGAGAACCGCAAGGAATTCAAGCACATCACTATCCTGTACGGCTGCAAGGACCCGTCGGCGCTCCTCTTCAGGAATGACATGCAGTCGTGGGGAAGCATGGCAGATGTGGACTTCAAGGTGACAGTCGACACCTGTCAGAGCGGCGACTGCTGGGAAGGGAACGTCGGCGTCATCACGACGCTCATCCCCGGTGTCGACATCGATCCTGACACGACGATGGCAATCGTGGTCGGGCCGCCGGTGATGTACAAGTACGTGATACGAGAGCTGAAGGAGAAAGGGCTCCAGGACGAGAACATCATCGTCTCTCTCGAGCGCAGGATGAAGTGCGGAGTCGGTAAGTGCGGTCACTGCCAGATAAACGGCGTGTATGTCTGCCTGGAGGGACCCGTCTTCAACTATGCCGACATCAAAGAACTCCCGGAGGCGTTCTAGATGAAGCCGAAAGTTGCCTTTTTCGATTTCGCTTCCTGTGAGGGTTGTCAGCTTCAGGTAGTAAACCTCGAGGAGAAGATCCTCGATTTGGTGGATATAGTGCAGGTTGTCTCCTTCCGCGAGGCGATGAAGGAGCACTCCGACGACTATGACATCGCCTTCGTCGAGGGCTCAATCATGCGCCCGATGGACGAGGAAAGGCTGAAGAACATACGCAGCAACGCGAGGATACTCGTCGCCCTCGGCGCCTGTGCCTGTATCGGCGGTGTCAACAAGCTTCGCAACAAGTGGTCCGTTGCCGAGGTCAAGGCCGAGGTTTACGGCGATGCCGCAATCGAAGGCAACCCGTACTTCGACGTCTTGCCCACGAGGGCCGTCGACGAGGTCGTGGCTGTGGACGCGTACATCCCGGGGTGCCCCATCAACAAGAACGAACTCGCCAAGGTGGTCACTTCGCTTGCGGTTGGACGTAAGCCCACCCTGCCGAACTACCCGGTGTGCGTTGAATGCAAGAAGAACGAGAACGTGTGCGTGTTTGAAATGGGCCAGTTCTGCCTGGGGCCGATAACCCGTGCAGGCTGCAACTCCATCTGTCCCAACAACGGCGAGGGGTGCGACGGCTGCAGAGGCTTCCTTGAGGACCTGAGAGTGAACGCCATGAAGGACGTTCTCAGGCGGTACAGCGTCTCGATGGACCAGATGATTAAACGCTTCAACCTCTACAACTTCAAGAGGGAGGGATACTGATGGCCATGGATGTCGGGATTCACATTGAGCATCTCACCCGCGTCGAGGGACACGGTGACATATTCTTCAACTCGAAGGAAGGGAAGGTTGAGAAGGTCCAGTGGCACGTGACCGAGGCGCCGAGGTTCTTTGAGGCCATGGTCCGAGGGAAGTCGTACGTCCATCTCCAGCCCATCACGTCCAGGATTTGCGGCATCTGCTCCATCGGCCACTCCCTTGCCTCTCTGAAGGCAACCGAGGCTGCGCTTGGAGTTCAGGTCTCTGAGGAGACTGTTCTGCTCAGGCGACTGGCGCTGCACGGGGAGAACATGCAGTCGCATATCCTGCACATCGGCTACCTCGTAGCGCCAGACCTGTTCGGGGTCGGCTCCGTCTTCCCCATGGTCGCCACTCACAAGGACGCCGTCTTGAAGATTGTCGGACTGCACAGGCTGGCCAATTTCATGTCCGACCTCGTGTGCGGAAGGACCACTCATCCGATCACGCTCAGGCTTGGCGGCTTCAGCAAGGTGCCGGCCGACAGGGAACTGAGGGACCTGAAGAGCAGGCTTGAGGCTGCGAAGCCCGCTATCTCCGAGGTGGCAGGGCTGCTCGCATCGGTAAAGGGCGGCATTCCGGACTTCAACAGGGAGACCGAGTACGTCGGACTCGTCGACGACAAGCTGTACGCCCTCTACGACGGGGCAATCGGGTCGACCGACACAGGCGAGCATCCGGTGAACTTCTACAAGAGCATCACCAACGAGTACGTGGTGCCGCAGTCCACCGCGAAGTACACGAAGCATTCCAGGGACTCCTACTTTGTGGGGGCGCTGGCGAGGTTCAACCTGAACGAGTCTAAGCTGAGCGATTTTGGGCGTGAGATGGCTGAGGTACTGGGCATGAAGGCGCCGATACACAATCCGTTCATGAACACCTACGCGCAGATGGTGGAGGTTGCGGACTCCGTCCAGGACTCAATACACATAATCGACGAACTGTTGGCGTGTGGCATGAAGGGAGATAAGGCTGAGGTCAAGGTCAAGGCCGGCCGCGGTATTAGCGCGGTCGAGGTGCCGAGGGGTATCCTCTTTCACGACTACACCATCGACAGTATCGGGAACTGCACGAAGGCCAACTGCATCATCCCGACCAACCAGAACCACGCAAGCATTCAGCAGGACATGGAGGCCATCGGCCCTTCGCTCGTGGAGAGGCCGGAGAAAGACATAGAATTGACGCTCGAGATGCTGGTGCGGGCGTATGATCCATGTATCTCGTGCTCGACGCACTACGCCAAAGTGCACTTCGTATGACCGAAGTCATCGCAGGGAAGACAGCCATCATTGGGATAGGAAACCCGATGATGGCTGACGATGGCATCGGTCCAAGACTGGTCGCAGAGCTTGAAGGCTCATGCCCCGGCATCGACCTCATCGACCTCGGGACCGGCGGGATGCAGTTGGTCCACGTCCTTGCGCGCTACGATTCAGTTGTCATCATCGACTCGGCCGATATGGGCCTTGAGCGCGGGGAGTGCTGCGTCTTCTCGCCCGAGGAGGTCGTGTCTCTCAAGAAGACCAGGACTTACTCTCTTCATGACTGGGACCTGATGCGGTCTATCGAGATATCGAGGAACCTCGGAGAGGCCCCAGATAGGATTCTCATCTGCGCCGTCCAGCCCGCTTCGGTCGAGATGCGCGAAGAACTGTCGGCCGAGTTGCAGAAGGGCATGGCCATGTACACCGCGACGGTCAGAAGGGCTCTGGAAGCTCTGGAATACTGACGGCACGAAGCCTTGCATCGGCGCACTCGGCTGGAGACTCAACCATCGTGCTGCTCACGCGTACCATGTGCGGCCTGAGCACGCGTCAACTGCTTGTTTCATAAGGCCGCGGAAGAGCTGTTGTGGTTTCAGTGTCTTGGTCTGTGACGTTCATATGAGAACATGCCATAATGGCGCTGCTTATGGCCAAAGGCAGAGAACGCGTTGGACAGTCGCCCGGACTCACATCGTCATGGTGATTGTAGTGGAGGAACATCATCGGTGCGCACTGCGCCGGAACGTGCCGAAGACCAACGAATGAGATGGCGCCATGCTGGAGAGTGTTTCTTTCGCCGTCGGATGTGCTTGGGCCGGGCACGCACCTGTCTCTTGCCGGCATAAGAGAGAGTGGTGTGCTGACCCGGCAACCGCGTGGCGCGGGATTGCAACTGTCAAGTTGAGGAGGACACATGCCAGACAGACTAGATCGTGCCGAATTCTTGGACAAAGTGGAAGCCGCGGCCTCCACATGTGAGAGGGAAGTTCACGGCTGCGGTCGCTGTGCACTCTCAGCCCTCATGGCGAATTTTGAACTGGGAGATAAGGCCGGCCAGGAACTCGCACTCATGGGGATTCTGCCTATGTCAGGGGGAATCGCCCAGACCCGAAATACTTGCGGTGCTTTGCTGGGCGGCCTGATGGGAATCGGCATGGTCTCCTTTCCGTCCGGTCTTGAGAAGTCCAACATGGATGACATCCGCCAGGCTATGAAGATAGGCGCACAGTACTATCGCAGGTTTGAGAAGGAAGTCGGCCACTCCCGTTGCTTTGACATCAGGGCCGTAGGCCTGGGACGGTGCTTCGACACCGGCGATCCAGACGAGTACCGAAAGTTCGTGGAGGCCGGTGCCTATGACTTCTGTGCCGGGATATGCGGCAAGGCTGCCCGTATTGCGGCGGAGTTCATGCTGGACATCCTGGAAAACCAGAAGAAGGCCTAGACTGCGTCCGGTCGCGAATCATCTGCGTAGACTCTCCCACAGCTCTGCTGGAGCATAGTGGGCTTTCGTCTGTGGCAATTGCCGATTGACCTGGCATCGTGCCCGGGTCCGGCGTACAGGAGAGGAGCAGTACGTGAAAGAGAACAGACTCAGACAGCTACTGAATGAAGGCAAGCCGACCATCGGAACGCACGTCATCAGTCCGTGGCCGGGCATAGTAGAGGTAATCGGCCACTCCGGCGCGTTTGACTACGTCGAGTACACCGGCGAGTACTCACCTTTTAGCCTGGAGCAGATGGACAATTTCGGCCGCGCCGTCGACCTGTTTCCACACGTGTCCTCGATGATGAAGGTCGAGGAGCACGCAAGGGGATTCATCGCAGGCAGGGCATTGAACGCGGGCATCCAGAACGTGCTATTTGCGAGCTGCCGCTCGGCTGACGATGTTCGTGAGGCCATACATACGGTCCGGCCGGAGACGCCTGAGGATGGTGGCAACCACGGATGTTCGCTATGTCGGGCGGTTGATTACGGCAACTGGGTCGGCTCCGCGGAATGGATGAAGTCCACGCGGGAGACGGTGGTCGCCATCATGATTGAGAAACAGGTGGCCATGGAACACCTGGAGGAGATGCTCTCCGTCGAGGGTGTGGACATGGTCCAGTTCGGGCCGGCTGACTACTCGATAAGCACAGGCCACCCGTGGCAGCCGAACAGGGTGGAGTTGCAGAAGGCGCACGAAGCAATGATTGAGCTTGCCCTGAAGAAGGGCGTTGCACCACGCGTTGAGGTGATGACCGTCGACGACGCGAAGCCGTTCTGGGAGATGGGGGTTCGCCACTTCTGCATAGGCTGGGACGTATTCACCATGTCCAACTGGTGCCGCGAGCAGGGCGCCGCGTGGAAGGGGCTTCTCTCCACCGGATAGCGTGGTACGTGAAATCTTTGCTGCGCGTGGCAACCCGGCCTTCCAGGTACAGCGTTACTTGTCCCAGGGGTCAACCTCGATGACCGACTTGATGTGCCCCGGGTCATTGACCACAAACGCCTCGTGGCAGTTCTCAAGGCTGAACCGGTGCGTAATCATCTCGTTCAGCAGGTTGTCGAAGCGTGAATTCACTTCGTCGAGGTCGTGCAGTGCTCTTTCAAAGTGAGTGCGATTGGAGTTGACGCTGCCGACCACAACCTGGTTGTAGCGCACCACCTGTCGCACCAGTTCCGCAGCGTCGAGTTGCATGGTCAGTTCCCCTCTCGGGATGCCGGTCATGACGTAGATGCTGCTGCGGGACATGTGCGGGATGAGACGGAGTGCAGTCTCTGCAGCGCCAGACGCCTCCAGAATGAGGTTCAGTCCTGTGTTAGGCGCGCAACAGGCGTTGACTACGTCTTCCGGCGCCTTGCCACTTCCATCGACATAGTGTGCCCCGACCTTAGACACAAGCCGCGCCTTGGGGCTATCGTCCGGAACGATGTCCACCACATAGGTCTCGGCTGTGGAAAGGCGAATGAGCGCCGCAGCAAGCAATCCAAGAGGTCCCGCGCCTACCACGAGTGCCGTCTTGCACCCACCCCATTCAGGTGATTGGAAGCTGTGCTCAGGGTGCGTGCACGTCCATGGCAGGCGCGACTGGATAATCCTGATCTGTTCGATGGCCTTCTCGACGATGCTGAATGGCTCTGTGAAGACGGCCAGTGTTGTCAATTCGGGCGGTATCCGGACGACGTATTGCTCCCGGTCAACCACATACTCAGTGAGGAACCCATCCAGCTTGTGGATTCCACGTTCCGTGAACAGTCCCGTCATGCACATGTCGCTCTGATTATGAAGGCAAGGGTGGCAGATGCCGCAACCTCGCCGGACAGTGAGAGCGACCGCGTCGCCAAGAGAGAGAGACGTGACTGCTGAGCCGACCTCCTCGACCACTCCAACCATCTCGTGGCCAAGCACGATACGGTCGGCATCTTCCGCGATATCCGGGGCTCCGCGCCCCACGATGCCGAAGTCAGTGCCGTCCAGACCGACCTCCTTAACCTTGATGCGCACCTCATCGGCTTGCCGTATGACCGGCACCGGCATCTCGAAGTGGTGAACGCCCTGCTGCCCTCGAATCATTCCCGCTGCATGCATGTGATTCTCCTCGTGTGCCTCTTGCTGTTATCGGTTGTTCGGCCCTACGGTGCTACGTATTTCTCACGGGATGTGCGCCAAATTGGTTCCTGAGTGCTGCGAGCAACCTGTCGCCGAACCGATTCTCATCGCGCGACGTGAACCTGACCTGGAGCGACTGGGTGATGACCGGCACCGCCACGCCGAGGTCTATCGCCTCGTGGGCGCACCATCGACCCTCGCCCGAATCCTCCACGTACGGCTGCACGCCCTCCAACGCCGGGTCTCCCTTGAGTGCCGCCGCTACAAGGTCGAGCAACCACGAACGTATCACGCTTCCGTGGCGCCACATCTCCGCAACTGCGGGCAGGTCAAAGCGGAATTCGCTCTTCGCCTGCAGCAACTGGAACCCCTCCGCATACGCCTGCATCAGGCCATACTCGATGCCGTTGTGAACCATCTTCGCGAAGTGCCCCGCGCCGCTTGGTCCGACGTATGCGTAGCCGCGGTCGGCTGCCGGAGCGAGAGTCTGAAACACTGGCTCGACCCGTCGAAACGCCCCCTCGTCGCCACCCACCATGAGGCAGTAGCCTTCCTGAAGGCCCCACACTCCCCCGCTGGTTCCCGCATCAAGATAGTGGATTCCCTTCTCTGCAAAGCCGGCCGCCCGTCGCATGCTGTCCCTGTAATTCGAGTTTCCGCCATCAATCACCACGTCGTCTGCCGACAGCAGTCCGGCAAGCTGGCTTACGGTATCCTCGGTTGGCTTGCCGGAGGGTACCATCACCCACACCACCCGTGGTGCGACAAGCCGGGCCACCAGCGCGCCGAGGGAATCCGCGGCTATAGCGCCGAACTCGGCCGACCTTCGCACTTCCATCTCTGACGGGGCGAAGACCACCATTCGATGGCCACCTTCAAGCAGCCGGCGGGTCATATTGCCCCCCATACGACCAAGTCCTATCATTCCGATTTCCATGAAACCTCCCTGAAGTGCGCATCCGCCAGCGAGCGCGCAATGATGTCACCCTGGGTCCCGCAATGCATCCGCCAGTTCCAAGCCTGCCACTATCACTCCCAGGTGACTCAACGCCTGGGGAGTGTTTCCCAGCGCCTCGCCCGTGGCGCCGTCCACCATTTCCGAGTAGATTCCTACGTGGTTACGGTAGGACAGGAGTCTCTCGTACAGGCTTCGGGCTTCCTCGACCCGGTTAAGCCTGATGAGATTCAGGACAAGCCAGTATGAGCACCAGAGAAAAGCGCCCTCGGAGCCGGCGAGCCCATCGTCGGTCTCTTCCGTTCTGTATCGTCTCAGAAGTCCATCGACGCTCAGGTCGTCTACGACGCGCTCAATCGTAGCCCGCATGCGATCGTCCCCCGCCGGAAGGAAGCCCAGTAGTGGCATCAAGAGCAGCGAGGAGTCCAGCGCGGTCGTATCATAGTGCTGGGTGAACGACCGAAGTTGCTCATTCCACCCCTTGGTCAGGATGTCTTCTCGGATGTCGATGGCCGTTTGTTGCCAGCGCTCCAGGTGGTCACTGGCATAGCCCATCTCGGTGGCAATGCGGATGCCGCGGTCCAAGGCTACCCAGCACATCATCTTGGAGTGCACGAAATGGAAAGGTCCACCACGCACCTCCCAGATGCCGTTGTCGGGCATCCGCCACAGGGTGTCGGCGGCGTTGACGTAGTCTTCGAGGAGATTCCACGTGCTCTGAGAGACGTATCCCCCGATGCGGGTGAAATTGTAGGCAGCTTCGAGCACTTCGCCGAACACGTCAAGCTGACGTTGCCGGTAGGCACCATTGCCTACACGCACAGGGCGCGAATCGCGGTACCCATTCAGGTGGTCCAGGATGTGCTCATTGAGATCGTCTGAGGGCTCGATGCCGAATAGTATCTGTCCGGCCGGCCCGCGCTCGGCACAGACTGCCAGCAGCCATCGCATGTAGCCTATTGCTTCATCCTTGTGCCCGAGGCGGGTGAACGCGTCAAGAGTGACCGAAGCGTCCCTGAGCCAGCTGAAGCGGTAGTCCCAGTTGCGCTCGCCTCCGATCTCCTCAGGCAGGGAAGTGGTGGCCGCGGCAATCATGGCCCCGGTGGGATGATAGACGAGAAGGTGCAACGCCAGATACGAACGCACAATGGCATCGCGCCAGTGCGCGCCGCACGTGCAGTCGGCGGCGAGTTCCTGCCAGTATGTGCGCGTCTTCTCGAGTCCTCCCGATGGATGGTAGCTGGAGGTCTGCATCGGGGCGTGTGCGCCGTGGAGCAGCACGAAATCGGTCGTCTGTCCGGTCTGGAGCGTGAACCGGCTGACGGCTGTGGGGCCATCGAGTCGGAACTCCTCTTTCGATGACAGCGCCAGGCCGCCGCCGTCGTTCTTTGCCGTGACCCCGTGTGTCGCGATAGTGACGCTTGTGGCGCCGCGTCCATAGTTGAGTCGTGGCTGGAACAGCGCCTCAAATGCGACGCTGCCCTCGTCGCAGCGCAGCATCCGGTGCAACTGCACCGGGGTGGTCAGTCTTCCGTTTCTCTGCGTGTAGCAGGGCATGAAATCGGTGAGCGTCGCGGCACCCGTGCGGGTCCTGAACGTGGTCTGCAGGATGTTTGTGTCGGGCACGTACTCCTGTTGCGATTCCAGCATCTCCGCCGGACTGATACGGAAGAACCCTCCTTTGTCGTCATCGAGAATGGATCCAAAGACGCTGGGAGAACTGAAGCGGGGAAGGCAGCACCAGTCTATCGAACCGTCTCGCGAGACGAGTGCGGCGGTCACCATGTTGCCGATAACGCCGTAGTCGCTGATCGGCTTGTAGGTCATTGCATTCCTTTGCGGGTGCCATGTGAGGGGCCTCGTGACGCTTGAGGCAAAGCTTTGAGCACGGCACGAGCAGGTGCGCCGTCGCCGCCGACGACTCTCAGCGGCAGGCAGAGCATGAAGTAGCTGCCTGCGGTGGCTGCGGAGAGGTCGAGCCCTTCCACCAGCCAGACGCCACTGGACAGGAGCGACCTGTGCACTTGCCGGCCGCCCCACTTGTAGCTGCCCGCCGACAGATAGTCGACTCCCACCAACCTCACCGCCCGGTCCGCAAGGAAGCGGGCGGCCTCATCCGAGAGGTACACGAAGTCCTCATTGAACGGCAGTTCATGCCACGCACGGGATGAGTTGCGCGTCTTGAAGAGGACGCGCTCTCCTCTTCGGATACGGTGGGGTTTCAACTCCTTGACGGTAATCGAAGCGGGGGCGGCTATGTCGATGACGCGTGCGCGGCCCACCAGCGCGGAGATATCCGCCTGGTCGATGCCCTTGCCGTCGGCGAGGAAGTGAACCGGAGCGTCGACGTGCGTCCCGGAATGGGTGCCCATGGACATCAGGGAGAGGTTCGCAGTATTGCCCTTCGAAATGTCTTTGACACGCGTTATGCTGACAGGCGGGTCGCCCGGCCAGTGCAGCATGCCATCCCTCAGGGGGACCGAGACGTCTATCCACGAAGATTCAGCGCCGTTGGGCATGTGTCGCAGCTCCCCGGCGGAACTCATGCGGCCGCCTGACAGGCGTACCGTACGCCCTCGGAGAGGGTAGGGTAGGAGTGGAGCATGTTGCCGACCTGCGAGGCTGTCGCGCCCGTCGCCATAGCGACCGCGACCTCATGAATCATTGTCGACGCCTCGCTCCCGACGATGTGTCCCCCCAGGAGTCTCCCTGTCTCCTCGTCCACGACCACCTTGATGAACCCCGTGCTTTCCCCGGTGACTATCGAACGTGTCAGGTCGGCGTAGTTGAAGCGGCCAACCTTGACTTTGTGACCGTCTTCCATGGCCTGTTTCTCGGTGAGGCCGACGCTGGCAACCTCAGGGGTGCAGAAGGTGCTCCTGGGCAATACGCGATAGTCCAGCTCCGTTGTTGCGCCCGTTGTAGCGTTAAGGGCTGCCGTCTTGCCCTGCTCTCCAGCTACATAGGTGAAGAGGTGCGCCCCCGTCACATCGCCTGCGGCCCAGATATGCGGCACGCTCGTCTGGAGCGAAGCGTCAACGGTGATGCCTCGCCGTGTGAACTCGACGCCTGCTGCGGCGAGGTCCAGGTCCTCGATGTTGGGCTTGCGGCCGGTTGCGACCAGTATCTCATCGCACTCGAGGTCCTTCTTCTTGCCGTCGGCAGTTTCGACGCTGACGACCTTTCCCCAGGTCGACGTCTTCACTTCGTTCACCTTCACCGACGTGTGAACCGCTATCCCATCTTCTCCAAGAGACTCCTCAATAGCCGAGGAGACGTCCATATCCTCCGCGGCCAGCAGGTGGTCCATCATCTCTACTATGTGGACTTCAGCCCCGAAAGTGGAGAGAATCTGCGAGAACTCAACTCCAACGGCGCCTCCACCGATGATTACCACCCTTTCCGGTAGCTGTCCCAGCTCCATCGCCTCGATGTTGGTGATGAAGCCTGTTGTGGCGAGGCCCGGAATTGGTGGCGCAGCAGGGGATGAGCCCGTTGTGATGAGTATCTTCTCTGCGTGAATCGCGTCATCGCCGACAACCACTTCGTGAGCGGACTGGAAACGCGCGACTCCCTTGAAGACCTGCACGCCCCGATTGACCCATCGCTTATCGCGGCCAGTTGCTATTCGCTCGACGATTCCGTCCTTGAACGCCTTGACCCTGTGATACTGAGCTGCCTCCGTGACCGTTGGGAGGCCGTAGAAGTCCGCGTGCTTTAGCTTCCTGTACGTTCTGGCGGCATGTACTAGTGCTTTGGTGGGGATGCAGGCATTGAAGATGCACGAGCCGCCAACCGCCGTCCTCTCGGCCAGGCCGACCGACCTCCCATCGCCCATCGAATAGCCGGCGGCATACTCACCCGCCGTTCCTCCGCCGATGACCAATACGTCCAGATGAACCATCGGTACCCTCCCAGCACGTGCCCGAGGCGCGGCCATGCCTGTCAGGCTGTTCGTATGGTGGGAGCGTATTGGATATTGTGAGTTGCGTCAAAGCGGACCCTAATGGCACTGAGGTTCAGTGCATTCGACTGGCTCCTTCGAACTAAGGGTGCGCGCGCGTGTGAAAACCGAACTCAAGTAGAGGAGGCACTGGCCCCTTGATAACACGGCTGGCCCGTCGAGCCCATCCAGATCGACGTACACAGTCTGGTCACATGGATTCCACCTGACAAAACCACACTAGCCGCGTTCTTCTTCGAAATGCGTGTCCGCTTGGTGAAGTGGACTCGCGTCTTCAGGCAAACGGAGGCCCGGAATTGTCCTCCGGGAGCGACTGACTAAGAGGAGGAACCTGTGAGAAAACTGCTTGTGTTGCTTGTCGTGGTGATGCTATTCCTGGTGACTGCCGGCTCAGCGCTGGCTGCGAGTGGGCCGGCTGGGCCCGCACCCAACTCCGGTGACGGCGTTTCCGATGGTAGCGGGTGGGATGATCCCTACTGGCCCGGTGGCAGCAACGGTGGGGTGGGTCCGGCACCGAATTCCGGCGACGGCATCCCTGACGGCAGTGGCTTCTAGGACGCCGTCTTCCGGCACAATCGACTGAGTGAACTAGTACCTGCCCCCGTAGACTCGTCCAGCGTTACTGCGGATGAGGACAACGGGGGCAGGCGGACGTCCAAGAGGAAAGGCGCTCACTCAATTGCAGTGACATAATATGGATCCTTGGTTCATGCACTGAGGCGCCTGCGGGCCAGCATGTAGAAGGCGAGGAGGCCGCGCCACGGACGGAACGGCTCCAACAGCTTATCGACGCCTTCGGAGGCCGCGCGGGAACCGTCGCCAAGATATCGGCCAACCACGCCCCTGATGGCGATGTCTCCGTACGGAACGGCGTCAGGTCGAGCCAGGCCGCGCACCAGCATGTAGTCGGCCGACCACGCGCCGAAGCCGCGCCAGCCGACAATCGTCTCCTTCGCAGCACCATCATCCATCGACTCGAGGCAGTCCAGGTCCAACTCTCCGGACTCAATGCGCACGGCCAGAGTCCTGACGTAGTCCGCCTTCTGCCTCGTGAGTCCCGGCGACCGCAGTTCCTCAAGTGTCGCCGCGGCCAGCACCCCCGGCGTGGGAAAGACCCACAGGTCCTCGACCTGTCGGCCGTATGTCCGGACCAGCCTCTCCCTCACGTGATAGGCCGACGCCAGTGAGACCTGCTGCTCGGTGATGGCGATGATCGCCATCTCGAACAGGGTGACCGGTCGCATGGGCTTCAGGCCATGCAACTCCGTCGCCAGTGGCGCAAGCCTCGGCTCCTTGCTGATGAGTTCGTAGAACGGCGCCAGGTCCAGAGAGGCGAACAGGACCCTCTCAACCAGGGCGCGTACTTGGGCCGCATCGGCCACCGGTCGGGACGTCGCCCGCAGTACCTGGCCGGACGCGTCCGTCGTCACTTCGACGACCGTCGGTGAGCCGTGGAGCAGTGTCGGTATGCGCAGGGGCTCCTCCTCCGATCCCCCGCCCAGCCGGCGGGACCGCATCGCCGCCGTCGACAGGGCGAAGTCGTACGGTTGTACGTAGGGAACTACGATTGTACCATCGCTGGACGGATGCCTCTGATTCACAGGCGTCTCACGGTAACACAGCTGGATAGTCCGTTCTTGCAGTCAAGAAGTATCTGTCATGTGCCTGGCATCGCCATCGTCTGCTCTTTTCCCCTCTGTTGTCGCAAAGGAAGCCTTGAGACGATAGATACGAAAGCAAGGCTGTACCCATTGAAAACGCACCACGCGGACGCATAGAATGTCGTATTGTCTTATAGGAACCCAGGCCTCAAAGGCCCGGGTCGGAATCAGGAGGATTGAACTAGATGGTACAAGCAGACGTAGTTGTTGTCGGAGGAAGCGCGGCGGGAATCGTCGCGGGCATCAGCAGTCGTCGCCGACACCCGGACAAGAAGGTGGTGCTCGTGCGCAAAGAGGAACAGGTGCTGGTCCCTTGCGGCATACCGTACATCTTCGGAACGGTGGGAAGCCCTGATAAGGATCTCATTCCCGATGCGGTGCTGAGCAACAACGGCATCGAGCTGGTCAAGGATGAGGCGGTATCCATCGATAGGGCGAAGAAATCCGTTTCCCTGAAGAGCGGCGAATCCATCGGCTACGACAAACTGGTGCTGGCTACAGGCTCTCTGCCCATGCGACTGCCTATCCCCGGCTCGGACAAAGAGAATGTGTTCGTCGTCAGCAAGGACGCGGACTATCTTGGTGGCGTGCAAGAGCAGATGCGTGACGCTAAGGATATCGTGGTAATTGGGGGTGGATTCATCGGAGTGGAGTTTGCCGATGAATGCAAGAAGGGCACCGGGGCAAACGTCAGCATCGTTGAGATACTGCCCCACTGCCTGCAGCTCGCGCTCGATTCAGAGTTCTGTGTTGAGGCAGAGACGGTTCTCACCGAGAGAGGCGTCCGACTGCTCACGGGGCGCAGGATTGAAGCGATCCTCGGCGATGACAAGGTTACCGGCGTAAAACTCTCGGATGGCGAAGTCATACCCGCGGACGTTGTCATGATGGGCGTTGGCGCGGTGCCCAACGTTGAACTGGCTCGGAACGCGGGCCTTGAGATCGGTTCCACGAAGGCCATCGCGGTAGACAACTACATGCGTACGCTGACCGATCCCAGCATCTTCGCCTGCGGGGACTGCGCGGAGAAGCGCTCGTTCTTCACGGGCAGGCTCAGCCCTATCATGCTGGCATCCGTGGCAACTGCTGAGGCACGGATAGTAGGGGCCAACCTCTTCAACACCTGCTGCGGCAATCCGGGTGAGATAGGTGTCTGGTCCACGATAGTCGGTGAGAAGGCGTTTGCCTGTGCCGGACTCACTGAGATGGCAGCGAAGCACGAGGGCATCGATGTTGTGGTTGGGGAAGCGTCCAGTGTTGATAGACACCCTGGGGGGATGCCCGGAGCGGCACCGACCAAAGTGAAGCTCGTCTTCTGCAAGAAGAGTGGATTGCTCCTCGGTGGTGGCATCTCCGGTGGTCGGGGAGTTGGTGAGCTTGTGAACGTCATAAGCGCCTGCGTGTTGCACAGGATGACGGCTCACGAGGTGTCACTGTTCCAGATGGGTACTCACCCTGCCTTGACGGCGTCGCCTATCGTGTACCAACTGGTGAATGCGGCGGAACTCGCTGTGGCCAAGCTGTAGGCAGGGGCGAACCGTCGGCTTCAAGTTCGACTCGAAGGGCCGGGAGGGCTGGTTCATGTGTTGTGGTCGCGGCTTGACCGCGCACAAGAACTACAGTCCTCCCGGCCCCGGTCTCTTTGTGACCTTGCAGTCGCGGACCCTCTCGAAACCCGCGTCGGTCAACGGTTGTCCAGGCCAAAGATCTACGTTGGGTGACGACCGCCGGTCCACATGCCTTTCGGGGAGCCCTACTTCGGACGGATTCGCGACGCCTGGGAGCCGAAGAGAGGGTTGGCCTCGCCGAAGGCGTCGATCGCTGCTCCTGTTATTGCTCCAGCCTCACCTGAGACCAGAAATACCACTACGGCGGCTATCTCTTCCGGCTGCATGGCATTCAAGGGCACATTGTTGTTCGTTATCTCGCGCATCATGTCCGTATTCACAGGGCCCGGGCAAACGGCATTGACGTCGATGCCGTGTTCCTTCACCTCAGCCGCAACGCATTCTGTGAAGTTGATCAGCGCGGCTTTTGTCGGCCGGTAGGGCGTTCTTCCTGCTGCGCCGCTTCTGCCTCCCAGCGAGGAGATGTTTACTATCTTGCCGTAGCCCTGGGCGATCATGACAGGCACGACGGCCCTGCAACAGAGGAACGGGCCCGTCAGATTCGTCCCGACGACGTAGTCCCATTCCTCGGGAGTGAGCTCAACCACTGCCTTATAGGGGAGGTTCACGCCGGCGTTGTTCACCAGGATGTCGATGCAGTTGAAGCGCCTCACCGCTGTGGCGACCATGGAGGCCACATCAGCTTCGCGCGACACATCGGCCCGGATGGCAAGCGCCTCGCTCCCTTCCGCCTTAATTGCGGCCACTGTTTCGTCGCACGACGCCGCATTCCTCCCGACCACAACAACCTTCGCGCCCTCCGTCGCGAACGCCAGGGATATTGCCCGGCCTATCCCCCTGTTGCCCCCGGTAACAAGGGCGACTCTTCCAGCAAGTCTCATGTCACCACCTCCTACACGAACAACTCGGGTTCCGCCCGCCTGCTGAAGCCTTCCTCCAGTTCTCGCTTATGGTACAGGTAGGCCGCGTCGTCGTAGTACTTTGCCTGTTGCGGGCACTTCTTGACGCAGGCGCCGCACCGGATGCAGATGCCAATGTACTCTCTTACGTTGTCGTGGCTGATCGAGCCTGTTGGGCAGACCCGCGCGCATATCTTGCAGTCGTTGCATGCGTCGCTCGTCAGCGGTCTAATCCTGCGCATGTCAACGGGATTGCCCTGCGGGTCGCGAGGCCGGTAGTAATCCCGGTAGGGGTACGGAATACCCTTCACGGGTATCGGTCTTAACGTTTGAACATCAGTCACAGTCTTCAGCTTTGCGGCCACCTTCTTCGCGAAGTCATCGGCTACTGCCATATCACCCTCGTCAGGCCTGCCGGCACCCAGCGTGTATGAGAACGAGTGCTCACCAACGAACGCCCCTGCGGCAATAGTGTGGAAGCCGTCCTTCTCGAGTATGTCTCTCAACTCGATGAGGGAATCGTCGTAGTTGCGGTTGCCAAACAGCACCACCGGCACCGCGACGGCACCGTTTCCCCGTATGGCCCCCAGGTACTTCAACAGGACGTTGGGCACGCGCGCGGCGTATGTGGGCGTACCGAAAACAACGAGATCGTCGCTGGGGAAACTCGGAACCTTGTCTCTGGTCGCGGGCAGGGTGAAGTCGTAGGTCTCACATGCAACGCCCAGTTCACCGGCGATGCCTTCCGCGACCCTTGTCACTATCGTCCTTGTTGTTCCTGTTGTGCTGAAGAATACGGCCCATACCTGTTTGACGTCCACGATGGCTTGCCTCCCTGCGACCAATCTGAGAGTTGTTTCGCCCATTATGCCATGGCTCCGGTCAGGCCGGTTTGCATATCGCACACAGTCTGGGTAGTGTCTACAGTCCGCTGAAGAACGCAGGGACTACGCCTACAGCGAAACCTGTGCAGCACGGCGAATACGTCTCACTATCGGAGGTGAACCAGTGCCTATTGCGGAGATCTGCCCCTGCGTCAACATGGGGTGTCCCAACCACGGACAATGCGACAAGTGCATCAGCCGGCACATGCGTCTCGGCACGCTGAACTACTGCTCTCTTTACACGGTCCTGCCGGTGCTGCAAAAGGCGATCGCCGCCGACCCGGAATCGCCTGCGGCCGAAGTGCTGCGGGGAATCGTCGACACGCGGCTCGAGGTTAACGCTGAACTGGCCAGAAGGAATGGTCTCTCAGATCAAGAGCTTCACGACCTCCGCAAGAAGGTGGCCGAGTACAGCGACTACTAGGGGAACAGTCGGACGACAGTAGGCCTCCGCCACTACGCGTGAACTGGCCGGGGTTGCAGTGGACAACGCGAATCACGCCCGACGGCAGGAACGCTTCCAGTCCTCCATGATGCTCGCGACAAACCCGGTGTCATAGTCTCCCGACTGGAACGCCGGGCAATCGAGCACGTATCGCTTGAACGGAATCGTGGTGAGAACTCCCGAGATGTCGTAGTCGTCGAGTGCGCTCTTCATCCTCTCGATGGCTTCGGAACGCATACTCCCCCACGCAACCAGCTTGGCGAGTAGTCCGTCGTATTCGATAGGCACGGCGCTGCCCGCGGCGATACCGCTATCGATGCGTATCCCGGGGCCGGATGGCTCTGCCAATCTACTGATGGAGCCCGGACTTGGCATGAAGTTGTACAAGGGGTTCTCCGCATAGATGCGCGCCTGCAACGCGGCACCCCGGAATGAGACATCGCCTTGTCGTAGTCGAAGAGGCAACCCGCCCGCAATCAGTATTTGCTCCTTCACAAGATCGATGCCGGTCACCATCTCGGTGACGGGATGCTCCACCTGCAGCCTGGCGTTCACTTCGATGAAGTAGAAGTTGTCGCCGTCTACCAGGAACTCGACGGTCCCGGCGTTGCGATAGCCGATGGCTTTAGCTATGCTAATCGCTGCCGTAGTAATGCGACGTCTGAGATCATCGTTCACCGCCGGTGATGGTGATTCCTCGATGACCTTCTGGAAGCGGCGCTGGATGCTGCAATCCCTTTCTCCGAGGTGTATCACGTTGCCGAAGTGGTCGGCCAGCAGTTGGACTTCCACATGTCGTGCCGGGTCTACAAGCTTCTCCACATAGAGACTGGAGTCGCCGAAAGCGTGGTCTGCTTCTCGCGCCGCTACATCAAGAGCCTGTCTCAATTCGGCCTCGGTCGTGGCGGTACGCATCCCCTTGCCACCACCGCCGGCTGCGGCCTTGAGCAGCACCGGATACCCTATCATGCCGGCAATAGCCGCGGCTTCGATGTGCCCGTTGAGGCTGGCGATAGAACCCGGCACAACGGGCACGTCGCACTTCTGCGCAGTTTGCCTCGCGGCAATCTTGTTGCCAACGGAATGCAACGCCTCAGCGGTAGGACCGATGAAGACAATCCCCCGGTTCTCACAGAGTTCCGCGAATGCAGGATTCTCCGAAAGGAAACCATACCCTGGATGTATCGCCTCGGCCCCCGTCTTCGCGGCTACCGTGAGCACTTTGTCTATATCAAGATAGCTCTCCCGTGCTGACGCACCGCCAATGGGATGAGCCTCATCAGCATATCCGACGTGGAGCGCCTGCCTGTCGACGTCGCTGTACAGGGCGATGGTATGGATTCCCAAGTCGCGACAGGCGCGCATGATGCGGATTGCGATCTCGCCACGGTTTGCTATCAGGATACGGCTGAACGGCACACCTGCTGGCATGTCTGCTCTCCTGTAAATGAAGCGTACCCACCGGTCGTTCGCTTCGCCTGAGTGATTCTGCTACACGATATCCGAGGGGAGTGAAGTGAGAGGTCGGACGGGTTAGTGGCATCTCATGCTATCAGACCCTTTTCACAACGTCCATTTCTTGAACTCGTCCAGGGGATTAGTGACAGATCACATCCTTTCGATTGTGATGGTAGTGCTGCAGGAACTGTTGGGGGGTGAGGTAGCCGACCGACTTCCCTGCGCTGCGTGTGGTCGTCTGCCGAGTGGAGACGCCGAAGAGAGGGAGCGTGTCCCGTGGCTCAACCTTCATGTGAATCAGCAAGGGATTAGCTGTTATCCTTATGAGTTCACGCATACACAAAGGAGAAACCCGTGGCAGAGAACGTTGCCAATAGTCAGTTGCTCGACGAATCATCGCAGCCAAGGATACCCCCCAACCTGAAGCTCCCAAATGAGGCGAGAAGGGTACTTGAACAGGCTCCTTCCGTCTCTTTCGCGTCGACCATTAGGGACCTGGAAGATCTGGCCTGCGGCGGAAAGGACAATCTCCAATGGACGGTCGCCTATACTCTCCCCGATGGTCGGGAAGTGCTGGAGACCGACGTGGTCCGTGTCCGCAATGGCATATCGGCCAACTACTTCGACCCCTATATGCGTCGTCGGGACCCCGATTGCATGGTAGTAGCCGACTCCAGTCCATCGGATAAGCCGCGATTCCATGACCGCTACGGCTGTGCGTTCGACAAGGTTCGTCAGGAGACTTTTGACTGGCTGGCCGGGCAGAACCTGGCCGTGTTCGCGTTCGAGATGGGTTCGCTCGGCCTGGGAGGTGACGGGGTGGCCATCTGCCCCGCCAACGCAAGCTTCTTCGCCTTTGGGCTAGGGCTTCTACAGGGGGTCATCGACCTGGAGCAGATTGATCGCCTGTTCGAGCCTGACTTTATTATCTACGTGGCACCGACGTTCAGGCACACCCACTTCGAGGGCCGCCAGGTTGTCGTGCATAACCGCTTGAAGGTACACGAGATGTTCTCGTACAACCTCTATCCCGGCCCAAGCGCCAAGAAGGGAGTCTACGGAGCCCTGATTGAGATGGGCGTTCAGCAGAACTGGGTCACTGCGCACTGCTCGGCCGCCCAGGTGGTGACCCCGTACGACAACATCGTCTCCTTCATGCACGAAGGGGCCAGCGGTGGAGGAAAGAGTGAGATGCTGCAGCAACCGCACCGTCTGCCCGACGGGCGCATCCGGATCGGCACGAATATCGTCACCGGCGAGGAGCGGTTCCTTGAGATTCGGAGGACGTGCGACCTGCATCCAGTCTGCGACGATATGGGACTGTGCCATTCGGACCTACAGGAAGACGATGGTAAGCTTCGGGTCCTGGATGCGGAGAGCGGCTGGTTTGTTCGCGTCAACCACATCAACAACTACGGAAGAGACCATGACCTGGAGCGCTTGACCGTGGCGCCACCTCGTTCGCTGCTCTTCTTGAATATCGATGCGGTTGCAGGGAGTACTGCGCTGATCTGGGAGCATATTCAGGACGAGCCCGGGGTGCCCTGTCCCAACCCGAGGGTCATTCTGCCAAGGGAGATAGTTCCGGGCGTGACGAACGAGCCAGTTGCCATCGACGTCCGTTCCTTCGGTGTGCGCACGCCCCCCTGCACGAGGGAAAGAACGACGTATGGCATTGTGGGGCTGTTCCATATCCTACCGCCTGCCCTGGCGTGGCTGTGGCGTCTGGTCGCGCCGCGCGGCTACTCCAATCCCAGTATCGTGGATGTGGAGGGCATGAGCAGCGAGGGTGTGGGTAGCTACTGGCCGTTCACGACTGGTCGCAAGGTCGATCAGGCCAACCTGCTGCTCCGCCAATTCGTAGACGCCCCCCGGACACGGTACATCCTCACGCCCAACCAGCATGTGGGAGCATGGGAGACCGGTTTCATGCCCGAGTGGCTGGCGCGCGACTATCTGGCGCGACGCGGGCATGCGCCATTCCTTTCGGACCAGCTTGTGCCCGCCCGGTGTTCGCTGCTGGGCTACGCTCTCAATGAAATCCGTATCGAGGGCGTCACAGTGCCACGGCCATTCTTCCAGGTGGATACTCAGCCTGAAGTTGGTCCCGAGGCGTACGACGCAGGTGCTCAGATCCTTGCGGACTTCTTCCGTGAGCAGATCAGCGAATTCCTTCAACCGGACCTGCATCCCCTTGGCCGCAGGATTATCGACAGTTGCCTTTCAGGCGCAACGGCAGAGGACTACGGGCAGTTCATCGCCTCTGAACATCTATGAACATGAGAGGATGCTGCGCCAGCTCCTCCGCTATTGGTTTCCCGGCCGCAAAGGGAGCCGTCTAATCGATGAGCGCTCGCGCAGAGCTCTTCGTGAGCCAGGCCAACGCTCGCCAAAGTACAACTGACTGATTGGGGGGACGATGACTACATCAGACATCGCACCCGCGGTCTTTCTCGATCGCGATGGCACGATCATCGAAGACCGTGGGCACCTGCGGAGTGCATCCGAAGTAGTGTTCTTTCCCGATTCCGTTTCCGCCCTCAGGAGACTGCAGAAGCACTACCGGCTATTTGTGGTCACGCATCAGCCCGGAATCGGTCGAGGACTGGTCAGCTCTGACGAAGTCGCGAAGGTCAATGAGTATGTGGTTTCGGAACTGCTCAAGCAGGGCGTTACAATCTCCGCCGTCTACTGCTGCCCGCACACGAGGGACGTGGGGTGCGCGTGCATCAAACCCAACCCTTACTTCCTCCAGAAAGCTGCCAGGGACTACGGAATCGACCTTGCCGCCTCGTTTGTGGTGGGGGACCATCCTCACGATGTTGTTCTTGCTGACAACGCGGGCGCTACCGGGATATTCGTGCTTACGGGACACGGGGTGCAGCACAGGGCGGAGTTACCGCGATGGAGAATAGTGGTTCCCGGTATTCGTGAAGCCGCCGAATGGATTCTTGCCCCGGATGTGGTGCGTCGGGATAACTGACAACCGGCTCGAATTCAGTCCCGGGCTAAGGCGAATAGCGGTCCTTAGGGGAGGCGCTGGCGGACCTCCGGAAGAAGGTGATTGAGAGCAGTGACTGTTAGCCTTCAGAGAACCCTCACCGTTTCGCCCGCCGTTCGGAGTCACTCACCCTTCGCTTATCACGACTTCAGTCCTGACGGTGCTGTGGCCACTCCGGACCCCGACGGGTAGCCACCATGAACAGTCCGGCTGCGGTCAGAAGCAGCACCTGCACGAGGATGAAGGTCGATTTATAGCTGCCTGAGACGTCGTGCAGCCAACCGCCTGTCCACGGCCCGATAGCTGCACCGATCGAGACGAACAGAATCATGACTCCCTGGATGGCGCCATAGTCGCGGCCGTGATAACGGTCGGC
>Ga0180431_10002414_pt1 | contig 25009 bp, 22 predicted proteins | sample SS_ome_11_FD_132459 | JGI IMG/M metagenome (GOLD analysis project Ga0180431, IMG submission 132459) | Hypersaline lake sediment archaeal communities from the Salton Sea, California, USA - SS_1_MS_1 metaG | ecosystem: Environmental > Aquatic > Non-marine Saline and Alkaline > Hypersaline >... | reverse complement strand
CTTCGCACCTTCGATTTATACTGTAAGTTCTATATATACAGTGCACCTATTGACGATTTACCCAAAAAATGATCGACCGGCCCTCAGACATAAGATATCTTGTCCTTCTGCTTCCCACCTTTGGCGGCCCCCTTATCCTTATCCAAGTCGGCAGGTTGGGAAACCATACCCGCCAAGGACCTCACCTTTTCGGAGACATCCCTGAAATCTTCCTTTTCATCAAAGATGCTTTTAAATATAGGATACGCCTGATCTATGTCATTATCGGCCTCATAGGAGAGCGCAAGCTCGTAAAGGAGGGCGTATCTTTCGTCAGGTTTTATATCCGGGGTGTCGAGGGCCTCCCGAAAGTAATCGATGCTCTTGTCAAACTCCCCCGTGTCCCTGTGGGTGACTCCCATCATAATAAAACTGTCTAGCCTTTTATTCGGGTCGTTTACCGAAATATTAAATGATTTTATTGCGTCGTCAAAAAGCCCCATCTCCCTGTACGCTATACCGAGATTGTAGTGGGTGTCGTAATCCTCCTTGCCGAATTGCTTTTCAACGCCCTTTTTGAATTCATCGAAGACATCCTCGAAGGAGTAATGCTCGTCTTCACCCAACAACCCCGCACCCCCCTTCGATTCCAGAGACATCTCTTCATCGAGGACCACTCCCTCCAGCTCCTTTCTGAGGTCGAAGTACTCCTCCCCCTCGGTGAGGGTATCGTCCTCCGGCGTCATGCTGATAAGTCCTTCTCCTCTTTCCGAATCCACAAAATCAACCTGTTCGCCGACAACCTCTTCTGTGGTAAACTCCACACCTTCCTCTATAAATCCATCGTCCACCGAGATTTCGATCGGTTCCGCCCCCATATCGCCGAGCTCTATAGATTCCGGGATCTCCATCTCATCGACGGGCTGCATCATCGCCTCGTCCCCGTCTATTCCCATCTCTTGAACGTCATCCTGTACAACATCAAAGGTCTCAAACTCATCCGAGGGGATAACCTCGTCAACCGCGGCCGCATCGTGTCCCGGATCCAGCTCTATCGCCCTCCTCTCGGCGTCGTCCGCTATATCGAGCATTCCCTTTCTCTTTGCAGTGGAGGCGACATCAAAAAAAGCCTCCGCGGCTCGCTTAAAATATTCCTCCTGTTCCTCTTCCGATTTGGCTATTTCGAGATACAGCTCGGCGAGTCTCTTCTTGGGGGAGACATATTCGGTATTGCCGCTGTTGTATTCTTTTAGAACATCGGCCGCTTCCCTGTACTGTCCATACTTTACATATGTGTCAACCTTCAACATCACCATCCGGCCTCGATCATCAATGAGCTCCTGGGTCAGATCTTCCTCCGGCTCCACTTCAAAGGTAGCCGGCTCCGCAACTTCATCCCCCTCCGAAACCTCCTCGAAGACCTCCGCCTCCAGAACGTCCCCGTCTTCCATCTCGATAACATCGGCCTCTATAACATCCTCTAAGACCTCGCCCTCGCCCGACAGCCCGCCTACATCCCCCTCGATACCGGAGCTTGTCATATCCCCGGCAACAGTACTGGTAAGATTGTTGTAAAGCGCCTTGTAATGGCCCGCCTTCTCCAGCTCTCTCTTTCCCTGAAAGTAGACCATAAGCTCGGTGTAGAGCTTGCCGAGTAGATCGGTCCTTCCCAGCTTCTCGTAGACCCGGGCCAGCTCCTCCTTTGCCTCCATGAACTCGGGGTTGACCTCGAGCAGTTTATTCAGAATATCAGCGGAAGCCTTGTAGTCCTCCTTCGCCAAAAGGATCCTGGACTTCATGTAGAGGAGCTTCCTGTCGTCCGGGGCAACCTTAAGCCCCATGTCTATGCGGCCGTTGGCAAGATCCAGCCTGTTGCTCCTAATATATATCTCTGCCAAGACCGAGATCATATCAATCCGGTCGGGATGATGCTTGATAAGCTTCTCGTAGAGACTCACCAGGTCTTCCCCCCTGCCCTCCTTCCTGAGCTGTTCGCCTATTTTGACGTATTCGTCGAGACTCTTCTCGACGAATTTGTTGCGGTAGTATGCATCGGCGAGCTTCATCCTCAGGGCGAGATTAGAGGGGGCCATTTCGGCCATCTTGTCGAGTGTGTCCAGCGCCTTTCTCGTATCACCCTTCTTCTCGTAGTAGGAATAAACGAGCTGGAACTGCTTTATGGCATCTCCGATCAGGTTTTGCTTATGATATAACTCCGCGAGCTTGAGGTTTATCTGTATCTGGCTGGGATTGAGCTTAAGAACCTGTTTATAAACGGCTATGGCCCTGAGATAAAACCCGTCTTCGGAATAAAAGTTCGCCACATAGTTATATTCCGATATCGCCTCGGTCGTTTTGCCCTCCCGGGCGAACAGATCTCCGAGCTTTTGGCGAACCTTTATATCCTTAGGGTCCTCCTTGAGTATCCTCTCATATTCTCTTATAGCCTTGTCATACTGGCCCTTCTGAAAATGTTTCTGCGCCGCCAGCATCGACTTGTTTTTGTCAAAAGCCATGATCAAAAAATACAGTTAACCTTTTGTAATATACTACTATAGCCGAAAAAAGTCAATAGTGTTAAACCAATTTATTTTTTCATATTTCTTGGATTTTCCCCGAAAAAGCCCCCCATCTCATCAATATCGACACCTCTACACCCCGCTGGAGTTAAAAAACCGAGAGTGAAGACGGTTTTCCTGCAATTTCAGGCGAGAAGAGAAATTCCGCGGCCATCTACCGAGGCCGTTTAAGGCTTACCGTAAATGACGCCAATCGAAATAACTTAACGATAGATACCCGTTTTCACGAAAAAAATATGTGAGCATAATCACTGAAGAGCCAAATAAGGGGCGAATATCGAGGATCCGATGTAATCGCGAAGAATTATATATATTTATCTAAGAAGCGGATGTCCCTATACCCGTTTATAAACTCGGGGTCCTTCATTATCTTCTTGTAGAGGGGGATCGTAGTCTCTATCCCCTCGATGTGAAACTCAGACAGGGCTCTCACCATCCTCCTTATCGCCCCATCCCTGTCCCTGGAGAGTGTTATCAGCTTTGCGATGAGCGGATCGTAGTGGGGATTGACGTGTGCCCCGGAGAAGACGGCGGAGTCCACCCTCACCCCCGGCCCGCCGGGGGGGATGTACCTCGTTACCGTGCCGGACGACGGGGTGAACCTGAAGGGATCCTCCGCCGTTATCCTGCACTCCAGGCTGTGTCCCTTGTACTCCACATCCTCCTGACGCAATCCGAGCCTCTCCCCGAAGGCGAGCATAATCTGCCATTTCGCCACATCGATCCCTGTAACCATCTCCGTTACGGTGTGCTCCACCTGGATTCTCGTGTTCATCTCCGAAAAGAAGTACTCCCCGCTGTCGGTGACGAGAAACTCCACGGTGCCCAGGTTCGAGTAATCGACGGAGCGGGCGAACTTCACCGCCGCCTCCCCCATCTCCTCGCTCAGCTCCTTTTCGACCACCGGCGACGGGGACTCCTCGATGATCTTCTGATAACGCCTCTGGATGGTGCAGTCCCTGTGACCAAGATGAATTACGTTCCCCTCCATGTCCGCAACGATCTGAAACTCTATGTGTCTCGCCTTGTCGAGATACTTCTCGACGTATATCCCCGGGTTTTTGAGATAATCCTGGGCCTCCCTCTTGGCGTTATGGAAGCTGTCCAGGAAATCCACCTTTTCCGGGACCACCTTGACGCCCCGGCCGCCACCACCCCCCACCGCCTTGAGAATGACCGGAAACCCCAGGGATTCGGCAACGCCCAGCGCCTCCCTCTCATCCACGAGGGCCGTATCACTTCCGGGGACTACGGGGATCCCCGACCTGTTCGCCTCCCTCTTCGCGGCGATCTTGTCGGCCATAAGCGACATCGTATCCACCCCTGTCCCGATAAACACGATGCCGGAATTCTGACACGCCTCCGCAAACTCCAGGTTCTCCGAAAGGGGGCTGTAGCCTGGGTGTATGGCCTTGGCCCCGGTGATCTCCGCCGCGGAGAGGATCGATGAAAAATTGAGGTAGCTGTTCTTGATGTCCGCGGGGCCGATGCAGACCGCCTCGTCGGCCAGCAGGACGTTCAGGGCGTTTCTGTCCGCCTCGGAGTAGACCGCAACGGACTTTATCCCCAGCTCCTTCAGAGAGCGGATTACCCTTACCGAAATCTCGCCCCTATCGGCGACAAGAACTTTTTCAATCATTGTTTTTCTTGATCAGGGAGAGCCCATATCAATATCTATATGGGCTCCAACAGGAATAGCGACTGCCCGTATTCCACGGGCTGCCCGTTCTCTACAAGGGCAGAGGTAACGATACCGTCAAATTCCACCTCTATCTCATTGTTGAGCTTCATCGACTCGACGATACACAAAACGTCCCCCTTTCTGACTTCGCTGCCCACCTCGACGAAGGGGGGTGAATCGGGTGACGGCGAGCGATAGAAGCTGCCCACGAGGGGGGACACGATCGCGACGAGCTCCCTGTCCTCCGGGACGCCCCCCTTCGACTTGTCTGAAGCGCCCGCTTTCTTCACGGCCGAATCGCCCAGGCTCCTCTTTATCACAAGACGCTCGCCCGAGCGCTCGATCTCTATCTCAGAGATATCCGTTCCATCGATCAACTTGATAATATCTTTTATCTCCTTGAGATTCATTCTATTTACCGCCTTCTCTGTTAAGCCGTTCTATTTAAATATTATTTAGCTGTTCTATTTAGCCTGTTCTATTTAGATATTATTTTGATATTCGCTCGATATACTCGCCGGTCCTCGTATCTATCTTCAGCATATCCCCCTCGTTGAGAAACAAAGGCACCTGTACTACGAATCCGGTCGACAGCGTAGCGGGCTTGGTGCCGCCGGTTGCCGTGTCCCCCTTAACCCCCGGCTCGGTCTTTTCGATCGGGAGCTCCACAAAAGTCGGAAGCTCCAGCGATATCGGCTCCCCCTCGTGATAGAGGCCCGTAAGCTCGAGCCCGTCGGAGAGAAAATTGGCCGAATCTCCTATCTTATCCGCATCTATAAATATCTGCTCGTAGCTCTCCATATCCATGAAATTAAAACCCTGGTCGTCACGATAAAGGTACTGCATCTCTTTTTCGAGGAGGTCCGGCTTGTCGACCTTCTCGCCGGACCTAAAGGTCTTTTCAACAACCGCCCCGTTTATCAGGTTTTTCAGCTTGGTACGGACAAAGGCGCCCCCCTTCCCCGGCTTTACGTGTTGAAACTCCACGATGATAAAGGGCTTTTTATCTATCTCTATCTTAAGTCCTCTCCTGAACTCCGCTGTAGAATACACTTAAAATCCCCCGGATAATGATCTATAAGACATTGCCTCGATCAACTTAATACTTTAAAAGATTTCTCAAGCGTTGTCAACACTTTAGGGGCGTCTTCGGTAACCAAAACCATATCCTCGAGGCGTACCCCGCCCCATCCCGGGATGTATATCCCCGGCTCGACGGTAACCACCATCCCCGGCGACAAGACCCCGTCCCCCTGGGGACTCAAGGTCGGCGGCTCGTGGACGTTCAGCCCAACGCCGTGGCCGGTCCCGTGGGTAAAATATTTGCCGTATCCCTTATCATCAATATAATCCCTTACGGCTTTATCAAGCTCCACGGTGGAGACGCCTGGCCTGGCCCTCTTTATTCCCTCTCCTTGTGCCGTGCGAACGACCTCGAAAACCTCCCTCACTTTCTCGTCGCCCTCTCCGACGGCGAACGTCACTGTCTGGTCCGAGGCGTACCCCATAAACTCCGCACCGAAATCGATTATTAAAAGGTCCCCCTTTTCAAGCTTCCTCCCCCCCGGCTGGGCGTGAACGACGGCAGCATTCTCCCCCGATGCGACAATCGTGGGAAAGGGCATCGGTCCAGACCCCCCCTTCCTCATCGCGTATTCCAGCTCTGCTGTGATATCCGCCTCCGAGACCCCGGGAGCGATCATCGGGATTATCCCGTTGAGCGCATTCTCCGAGATCTTTATCGCCCCGATTATGTTCTCAATTTCCCCCTCCTCCTTCACGGTGCGAAGCTTTGAAAGGTCGTCTTTTATCGCCGTTATGGATCTCGATCCCCTGCCTAAAGGGACCTCCTTCAGGCTCTCGTAGAGAAACATGGTCATATTGTGAGATTCCACCCCGACCTCCGTAAGCGAGAGATCGGATATCGCACTTACGATGCCGTCGACTTTTTTCTTGTACTCCTCGACGGGAAAACCTTTTACCTCCTCTGCCGCCTGAGTCGTGTAGCGGCCGTCCGTTAAGAAAAATCCCCGGTCCTCACCGACCACCAGAACGCCGTCGCTTCCGGTAAAGCCGGAAAAGTACCTGACGTTTTTCATGTCGGTTATTACAGCCCCGGAGAGGGACAGCCCCTTGAAGAAATCCCTCAGCCTTTCAAGCCTCTTAACGACCATATCATCTCTCACCGACAACGGCCTTTAGAGCCATAAGCCCGAGGAGGTATCCCTCCTTGCCAAATCCCGTGATGACGCCCACAGCAATGTCGGAGATATACGAGTGTTTTCTGAAGTCCTCCCTCGAAAAGATGTTGGTCAGGTGAACCTCCACAAAGGGGACGGCCACGGCCAACAGCGCATCCCGAACGGCGACGGACGTGTGGGTGTATCCCCCCGCATTAATCAGAATTCCGTCGAAGACATCCGCCTCCTGAATTTTGTCCACGATTTCTCCTTCCGAGTTTGATTGAAATATTTCAACCTCGATCTTCAAGCCTTCGGCGGCTTCCTCGATGAATCTTACAAGCTCGACATAGGTAAGGAAGCCGTAGACCTCCGGCTCCCTCATGCCCAACATGTTCAGGTTGGGACCGTTTATTACCAAGACCTTCATACCTTTACCTTAAAAAGGGCCTAAAAAAGAAAAAGCTGCAAAATCGAATACGCATTGCACAATACGCAATAAACAATAAGCAATGAGCAAAGCGCAATGTACAATGTGCAAAGTTCAGTTGGCAGCCTTTATTTTTTCAGGAACGATAAAAAAGTGTTTTACATAAGCTCCCTGAGCTTCAGTGACCCGATTCTTATCCTGTATCTGCTTAACGCCACGTCTGTCTTTGGATTGATTATAAGGATGAAATAGTAATCCTCGGAGATCATATGGGAGATAACGACAAAGTTCTTCATAGATATGGTAACGTCTTTTAGATCCTCAAGGTGAAGTATGGAGATAACCTTTTGAACCTCGGCCATAATCCCCGCATACTCCGCACCCACCATATCGGCATCAAGCGCAAACCTGTCGCTCTGATATTTTTCAATGGGGATCCCGTCCTTCCCTATTATCATGCCGGCGAGGCTTCCGGGGACCGAGCCGACTATCTCCTCCAATACACCCCTGAATTCAACCATATTCAAGTGATTCCTAATAACAATCGAGAAATGACCTCTTTTTCGTCATCTCTCCTGTAAAAACCTTAACAACACTTCGGGACTTGAGTCGAATACAAAAAATTTTTTCACTTCGAGTGAAGCTATATATCCTTGCCGCCTTACGGCCTGAACCAACAAAATTGACGTCTCTCTAAAATTTCTTTGATAGCTTTTTTATAACGGGTGTTTTAACAGACATTTTCCTCGAAACGACACAGATTACAGTAAAGCGTTTTATGCAAAGCGTTTTTTACAAAGATATCAGAATCACTCGGTTTGCCAAGGCCCGCCCCCCCAACCCTTAACTTCCCCAATCCCATTCCCTTCCGTCCCCCAATCCCACAATCCCTGCCCCCCAAAAATCGCTGCCCTTTAAAAATTCCTGCCTCCCCTTTGTTATAAAACGTCCTACGACGTCCTTCTGTACTTCCTCACGTTCGATAACCATTTCTGCAGGCTCTGGATGTTCCTGTTGAGGAGATCCTCGCTGACAACCGCCGTCGCCTCCTCAGCTTGCTCCCCATCCAACGAGGCGCCCTCACGCTCACCCGCTTCCGGTGCCCCTCCCAGCCCGCTTAACTTCTTTCTTACATGGCTGAGCTTTTCCTTCAGTGTCCTCCTAGTCGGGAATGCGGCGCTTAGATCCTCATAAATGGGAAGCGCTCTGTCGAAATACCCCTGTTTTACATATATATCCGCTATGGTCTCCGTGGATATATCCGCCTCGCTCCTCATGCCTTCTTCATATACTCCCTCATCCACCTCGCCGATTTCCGCCATGTCGGAGTCGTAATCCTCCGGAAGTGGCTCTTGGGCCACAGCTTCATCTTCGAGCCCGTCGACTTCGTCCTCTTCCCCTTTAAAATCCTCTGGCGGCTTCTCTTCTACCTCGACCTCGACGGCTCCCTCCTCCATTTGAGCGAATTCCTCGACCGCTTTTGAAAGGTCGTCCATGCCCTCCCCCGACGTGAACACCTCATCGAGTATCCCAAACTCGTCCTCGAGGTCCGCCCCCCCCTCACCTCCCGCGTCATCCACATATTCCACTCCCTCCACCACGTCGGCCACCTCCACATCATCGGCCGATATATCCAACCCATCCTCCCCCGCAACTTCCACGGGCTCTTCCTCATCGATGGGGATTTCATCCACCTCGGTGAGTCTTATCTGCTCGTCATCGGAAACGATATCTTCGTCCACCTCTCCCGACTCGAGGGCCTCCCCCCCCTCTTCAAGCTCCAGCTCCCCCCCTTTCTCCCCCTCCTCGTAAATCCCCATCTCTTCCTCGTCCGGCTCCGGCTCGATCTCCTCTATATCCTCCAGTACCTCGTCATCCTCGATCTCTTCCACCCCGCCTGTGGATTCGGCCAGATCGGGGCCGACATCGATCGTCTCCCGCCCGGCCATCTGATCCTCTTGAGCCTCCAGGGCTTCCTGTTCTCGTTGTTCCCCCTCCGCCGCCGCTTCGGCTTCCCCCTCCTCCGCTTTTTTCGCCTCCTCGATCGCCGCTGAGAGAGGATTTATTCCGGCCTTGATATCTTCAACCTTCGCCGCAACCTCTTCGTCTTCGGGAGACATGGAAAGGACCTTCCCAAAGAACACACCGGCCTTATCAATATCCTCTTCCAAGAGATGGACATCACCGAGGACCTTGTTTGCGACGATATTATTCGGGGTGACGGAAACGACCTTTTCGAGCTCTTCCTTGGCCTCCTTGATCATCCCCTTGTCGAAGTAGGCCCTTCCCAAGGCCACCCTGCCGCTCATATAGTTTGGATACTTCTTGACGCCGTCGATACAGAGGTGTATCGCCTCGTCCAGCATTCCCTGTTTGCGATAACACTCGGCGAGGGACGCAAAGACCCGGGAGTTCGGATTCTTCGCCAGCATGGACTGGTACTTCTCCATCTCCGGGGTGATGACGCCGGTGCCGAGAGGTGCCGTCCCCCTGGTCACAATGGGCACGGGCTTGTTCTCAACGACCGGTGAGGGAGGCTTCTGGGGCTCCGCCCCGCCCCCACTCCCGATCCCTGGTTTATCGTCAACCATGAAGCACCTTAAAATTCAATAATATCAACTATATCTGCGACCCTCTTTTTTTTTAAGCTAACACACCCTATGCCCTCTGTCAAGACAAAATTAATTGCCTCGCCGGAGGCCTTTTTATCATAATTAATCACATCTTCATATTCACCCCTTGAAAACCCGGGCAGCGAAAGATCGAATCCGTAATCTTCAAGGAGGTTTAACATCCTGACCCCCTCCGATTCCGATAACAATCCCATCTTGCTGGAAATCCCGATCGATACGGCCATTCCCTTTGCCACGGCCATTCCATGCTTGATCGCCCCGTAGCCGGTGAGGTTTTCCACCGCGTGCCCGAAGGTGTGGCCGAAGTTAAGGACCGCCCGAAGCCCCGCCTCCCTCTCGTCCCTCGAGACGATATTCGCCTTAATCTTAAGGGAGGATTTGATTATATATTTAAGCGCCCCCCCCTCCCTCTTCATGACTTTTTCCCTCTCCGATTCCAGATAGTCGAAGAGCTTACGATCCGATATTATCCCGTACTTTATCACCTCGGCAAGACCGGAGAGGAACTCCTCCTCCGGAAGCGTTTTTAGGGTATCGATGTCGATGATAACGAATTTGGGCTGATAGAAGAGCCCGATCAGGTTCTTTCCGCTGGGGTGGTTTACGGCGGTCTTTCCCCCTACCGAGGAGTCGACCTGAGACAGGAGGGTGGTGGGTATCTGTACGTAGGGGATTCCCCTCATGAAGGTCCCCGCCGCAAATCCACCCAGGTCGCCTATTACGCCCCCCCCGAGCGTCAAAAGCGGGGTCGATCTCGCCGTCCCGGCCGTAACAAGGGAGTCGTAGACTCCGCACAAGGTGTCAAAACCTTTCGATCCCTCCCCGTCAGGCACGACGATTTTTTTGACCTCGATCCCGGCGTCCCCCATACTCTTTTCGAGCCTCTCGAAGCAGAGGGAGTCCACAACCGGATTTGTGAGGACGCACACCTTCCTTTGGTTAAAAAGCCCGCCGATATCGTCTAAAATCCCGAATCCAACGTATATCGGGTAAGACCTCTCCCCCAGATTGACTTTAATCTCTTCCATCTTTCACGAAGTCAGAAAACACCCTGAACACCTCTTCCGCAATCAGATCCGGCCCCCCTTTTTCCGTATCTACACTCAGGTCGGCGAGATCGTAGAACCGTCGCCTCTCCTCGATCTTCTTCTTTATCGCCTCTATCTTATCATCGACGTTCAGAAGCGGCCTATGGGTTCTCCCCCCCACCCTTCTTAATATCTCCTCCGCCGAGGCCTCAAGGCAGATCAAGACGCCGTTTTCCTTTAGCCTTTTTACGTTCTCCAGCCTTATGAGCACCCCGCCCCCGGTGGAGATGACGAGGTCCTCCATTGATGACACCCTCTTTACCGCCTCCGACTCCAGCTCTCTGAAGCGGTCTTCCCCGTATCTCTCGAATATCTCGTTGATGCTGATGTTTTTTTGCCTGACTATCTCCTCGTCGAGATCGACAAATCTCCTCCCCATCCTCCCCGCGAGGATCCTTCCCACCCTCGACTTTCCCGTCCCCATAAATCCGACCAATACGACGTTTTTTCCCATCTTCAGTAAAGGCTTATCCTTTCGAGGTAGCTTTTGTAGCTCTTTGAAATATCCTCGAGGCAGTCACCGCCGAATTTCCCGAGAAACTCTCCGGCCAGCACCACCGCCGCCATCGCCTCCGCGATGACGGAGAGGGCGGGGACGGCCATGACGTCGGACCTCTCCGCCTGGGCGCTGATCTCCTCCCTCGATTCGATGTCCACGGAATGGAGGGGGCTCATAAGGGTCGGGATCGGCTTCATGGCGGCCCTCACGACGACGGGGGCGCCGTTGGTTATCCCCCCCTCTATTCCGCCGGCCCGGTTCGTTTTTCGATAAAACCTCCTCGATTTCTCGAAGAATATCTCGTCGTGGGCGTCCTTTCCCCTCTTCTTTGCGACCTCGAAGCCGTCCCCGACCTCGACTCCCTTGACCGCGGGAATGCTCATGAGGGCCGCAGAAAGCTTTGCGTCAAGCCGGGTGTACCATTGCTGGGGGCCCCCGAGCCCCGGCGGGACTCCGGTAACTACGACCTCCACCACGCCGCCCAGCGTATCCCCCTCATCCTTTGCCCTGTCCACAACTTCTTTCAAGATGTCGTCTTTATCTGGAACCGGAAGGGAGAATATTGAGTTCAGGGCGTTTCGGCTCCTTTCCTCCACGGGGGTTTCCCCCGGATCGACCGCTATATCTCCAACAGATAACACATAGCCGAAGAACACCACATCAAACTGCGACAGGATAATCTTCGCCAGCGCCCCTGCGGCAGTCCTGGCGACGGTCTCCCTGGCGCTCGCCCGCTCCAGAACGTTTCTGAGATCGGTGTGGCCGTACTTGATCCCCCCGGCGAGGTCCGCATGGCCCGGACGGGGCCTGGTTACCTCCCTGCCGGCCTGGACTTTCTTTACGGGATCCATGTACGGCGCCCAGTTCTCCCAATCCCTGTTCTCGATCAAAAAGGCGACGGGGCTCCCCAGGGTGTATCCGCCCCTGATTCCCGAGAGGACCCTGGCCCTGTCCCGCTCTATCGCCATCCTCCCGCCCCTTCCGTATCCCTTCTGACGCCTCTCGAGCTCGCCGTTTATATCGTCCAAATTTACCGGGAATCCCGCGGGGACGCCGGAGATCAACGAGATTACGCCCGGCCCGTGTGATTCCCCCGCCGATACGAAGTGAAACATAATCTTAAATAAAAGGTTTTTTTAAGAAATTCGATCAACCAAAAAACAAAATATCTCTTTTCTCACCAATCCAAAAGCGGGGTGAAATAAACAAAAAATAAGCGCACCCGAAAAACGGGCGCGCATCGATTATGGGGAGAAATGCCCTCCCTAATCGTTGATCTCGGAGACAACACCCTCGCTCTCTCTGACAATTGTTGGGGTCACAAAAATCAAGAGCTCCCTTCTCGTGTCTTCCGTCGTCTTTGTCTTAAAAAGCCATCCCAAAAGGGGAATGTCCTTGAGCAGCGGAAGTCCCAGGTCAACATTCGATTTCCTCTTCCTGTAAAGTCCCCCGATCACCACCGTGTCGCGGTTATTTACCAACACCTCGGTGTCAATCTCCTTCGTATCGGTGATATAGTAGGTGTTCAAAACGCCGTCCAGCGTAATGCTGACGGAGTCGCCAAGAGTTGTATGGGTGAGCTCCACATCCAGTTTTACCCTCTTATCCGCGGAAATGGTGGGAGTGATCTGAAGTTCCGTGGTGATCTCTTGGTATGTGATCTCCGATTCCGTGCTCACGTTACCCTCGTCATCGGTTTCGGTCGTAACGTTTCGTATCGGTATTCTCCTTGTAATGGACAATTCCGCGGCCACGTTATTCAGCACCCTTACCTTCGGGGACTCTATGATCTCCACCTCCCCCATCGATTCAAGGGCCCTGAGTTGAATGTCTAGCCTCAAAGTATCTTCGAGGAGACCGACTACAACCGAGGCGCCGCCAACACCGAGTGCGGAAGACGGGACGGTGGGAAAGATCGCCCCGAAGCCGGAGTCAAAAATATTTGTGTTGTTCAAAAACGTGTTTGCCAGAGTCCCACCGGTTGTTTTGCTGCCGCTGTATCCATGGTTAGTGTCCGCATCATGATGGGCAATAACCCAGTTGACCCCCAGCTCCTGCGTGAAGGTGTCGCTCGCCTCCACGATCCTCACCTCGAGGCGTATCTCAGGGGTTGCAACATCGAGTTTTTTGATTATCTTCAGGATATCATCGAGCTTGGCGGCGATATCCGTAATCAATAGGGATTGTGTCTGGGTAAAGGTCGTTATCGAGCCCCTGCTGCTGAGCATAGGCCTTATAACGGTTTGAATGTCGGTCAAGGGAGCGTAGCTCAGATCGACTTTCCTTGTAACGAGATCCTCCAGCTCCTCCTGGGCCCTCTTGGACGCCAGCTCCGTGGTCCGCTCTCTGGCAAGGGTTGTTCTTCTGGCAATACGGATTACGTTACCCACCCTCGTCATGCCGAGACCCGTGGTCGACAGAATGATATCGAGGGCCTGATCCCACGGGACCTTCACAAGGCGCAGCGTAATCCTGCCGCGAACGTCCGAATCGACCAGCATATTGAGGTTGCTCACCTCCGCTATAAGCTGGAATATGTTTCTTATATCGGCGTTCGTAAAGACAAGGGATATCTTCTTCCCCGTGTATTTGGTTTCCCCTTCCCCCGCCTCTCCGAAAGTACCGGTTCCGGAGCCAGCTACCTCCGGGGCCGCTACCGCCGACTCCGTGGTGGAGGGGGTTTCCCCGGGGAGCGTTGCGGGCTGCGCGAGGGTCATATCCCCGGGCTTGACGCCGCTCCCCCCGATCTTGGTGGTATCGGGCTTCAGAGATACTCCCTCTCTCTTGGAGAAATCGACTATTATATCAGTGCCTTCGGAAAAGTAGTTGTATGCGACCCTCTTTGAGAGCTCAACGATGACCCTTGCAGAAGACACCCCTCCTGTCTCGGTCCTGTACGTTTTGACACTCTTTATGGGGCCATTGGACTTCGATACGTCGATGTTCTTGTTCAAAGATTGATCGATCACGGCGTTGGGTATATCCACGACCACGCTCGAATCGGAGATCATCTTCGCCGTATAGTCCGCCGTGCCGCTCGCGCTGATGATCACCCTCGAAACATCCGCCCTGTCTTCATATTTGATCTTGTTTAGCTTTACGGTTTTCCCCGAGGTCGGCGCAGTCGAAGGCGTTTCCGAAGCAGGGGGCGTGGTCCCCGTTGTGTCGGACTCAAAGGCGGTATCGATGGCCTTGCCGAAGACCACCATCAGCTTGTTTTCCTTGGAGTAGACATTATATTTATTGAGACCGCTTGATATCGCCGACTCAAACACAAACCGCACCTTATCCGGATGTATGCCGATCCTGATATTCTTTACATCCTTGCTCCCCACCGTTATCGACTTATTCGGATAATTGCTCTTTACACCGCTGATATCAACCACAAGACGATACGGGTCTTCAAGGACGAAAGATTCAAAGTCCTTGACGTAGCCGTCCGCAAAGATGGCAATCTTGGTCCCGGAGGCGTCGTCCGACTTCTCCACGTTTATGATCTTTGTGGCGGCATTCTTCCATCTCTTCTCGTCGGTATCAGGGGTGACCCCGCCCGTTTTTGGAACGGTACCACCCTTAGAAGCAGGGGTTGCCGCGCCGTCGAGCCTCTGTATCTCGATCTTGAGCTTATCCCCCTCCTGCTCCGGAATCAGGTAGTTGGTATCACCTACGAGATATATCTCCAACCTGGCGACATTCTTACCGTCCGTGGTCATATTGAGTTGATTGATGGTGCTTACAGTTCCATTATCAACCGATACCTTCTTTCCGGATTCTTTGAAGAGAATACCCGGCATGTCAACCACCAACCTCAACGGAGACTCCAGCCGATAGGGTGTGTAATTGAGCTTGCCGTCCGACTTCAAGGAGATGATTACTCTGTCATTCATTTCCGTAACGGATTCGAGCTGGACGGTCTTTCCCGTTATCGACTTGGAAGTACCCGGCCCTGCAGCGGTGGTGGCACATCCGCAGATAATAATTGTAGGAAGCGTCAATAGGAGTATAAATCCAAAAGGAAACTTCAATAATTTTCTAAGTGAAATCATTTATTTCCCCCCCTTACTTTACTTTCAATGTCTCAATGGTCGTTTTAGGATTATCAAAAAAGTCAGTGTATTCAACTCTAACGCGAATCTCGCTGGGAGTGATTGCAATGACCTTGCCGTTGGCTATTTCCGTGCCCACATAGATGTTGTAACCCCTCTTCGCGGGATCCTCAATCATGGCCACTCCCGTATCCGTCTCGGGATCGTAAATTATCGCCTTTACCGTCAATTGGGAAAGCTTAAATTTCTGCAGGGGAGTAAGCTCTCCTACAGGCTTTGTGGTCTTCTTTTGAATTTTTACGTTGTACGGCCTGAAGGGATCCCTCTTCTTCGTAGGATCATACTTAAATTCCTTATCGATGGTGAATCCACCCTTTTTAGCTGTAAGATCACCCGTTGGTGCTTCCGACCCCGGGGAGACGGGAAGGAGTGCTATATCTTCCCCGATAACGTTCCCCTTTCCGGAACCGCCTTTATCCTTAACGGGAGGCTCTTCCTTTTTAAGCTTTTTGGGCGCCTCTGCGGTCTCGGTGTCCGGTTTCTTATCCTTTCCTTTTGTTGCTTCCTTATCCGCAGGCTTTTCCCCCTTACCCACATCCGTAGCTTCGGTCCCATCTGGTTTTTCAGCATCTCCTCCAGGAGGCTTCATCGGTATATCTTTATTCTTCTTCCCAACCGTAGTCTCGTCCCCGGGGGCTCCTTTTTCCGTTCCGGGCCCTTTAGCAACTCCCCCCTCTCCGGGTTGAGTCGTTTTGTCCCCCTCGGGCTTGGTCGGGACTCCCTCCTCTCCCTCCCCCGCTACCCCTTTATCGGGGGGAGTCACCTTGTCCTTCGGGCCGGTATCCCGCTTGATTACCTTGGGATCATTTGGATCATCCAGTTTGTGCTTCTTGGGCGCTTCCTTTTTTATCTCGGACTTAAAAAAAAGTAACTTGTCCATAATATCCGTGCATCCCCCAAAAAGGGACATGCATAAAATGATCACCAACAAGTACAAATATTTATGTTTTTTCAACATCATTCTTATTCCCAGATAGTTCTATTTCGGGAACTTAAACGTTACGGCCGTACAGGATATCTGAAGGATTACATTTCCACCTTTCAGGCTGCTCCTCTTCATGTTAATATTTCTCACGTTGATAATCCTGTCCAACGTCCTAACCTTATCCAGAAAAACGGCAAAGCTGTTGTAAGTCCCCTTTACGCTAATCGAAACCGGAACCTCGATATAGTTTTTGTCCTTTATCTTTTTCTCCTTGCCCGGCTTGAACAAGAGGAAATCAAGGCCGGATTCCTTGCCGCTGGTCGAGATGTAGGACAATATATCCGGTATCTCCGAGCTCTTTGGAATTTCTATCTCGAGGATTCCGAGTTCCACCTCAAGCTTTTTCGCCTTCGCCTCAAAAGCGGCCAGATTTTTCTTGGTCTCTTCGAGCTTTTGAAGGTTCTTCTCCAATTTTGCCAAGGATTGTTCCTGTTTTTTCAACTCCGTTTTTTTCCCGGTATAGATTCCGAAGTAATATCCCACGCCGATGAGAACCATCAATCCCAGAAGTATCAGCCATCTTTGATAAGCAGGCAGTCTGTTTAATATGTCCAATGAAAAAGCCACAGTTAGATCTCCTTTTACCGACTTGTTATCTTAAAACCAACTCCATATATAATATGTGACAGGCTTTATCACCTTTAGAACTTAATCGTTAATCGTATATTCCGGTATAGCCCAAAACCAATAGAAAAAAGTCCGAAAATATTTTTGAAAATCCACCTCTACCCCGGATCTCCCTCGATCCCTATTTACTTTTCTTCTTCTTCGGTGTCTTTTTCTTCTCCACCTTATCGACTTTCTCTTCCTCTTCTTCACCCTCCATCTTCGGATACACAACAGCCATACTCAAAGAAAAAGTATTTACAGTGAGTCCCTCCTTTTTGGACTTCTTGCTCTGTGTTAATCTAACACCCTTGAAGTAATTGCTATCGTTTAAGTTCCGCATGAAGGTCGCAAGGGTCTCATTATCCGCCGTATACCCCTTTATAGTCAATTTTTTACCTTTAAGTTGGAAATTATCGATCCACAGCTCCCGGGGCATAATGTCCGCTATTTCATCCATCAACATAACGGGACCGTTCCGCTCCGACTGGAGATTCCTGATAACATTTCGCCTCAACTCCAAATTACTTACCTTTTTCTTGTACTGCTTTAAGGCATTTGCCTCTTTCTGCAGCCTTTTTATCTCCTTGTCTATCTTTTCCTTTTTCTCTATCGTCTCTTCTATTTTTTTCGTAATCCCGAGATGGAAATACCCGATTATACCCAGTGTGGCGAAAAGCGCCAGAACCGCTATAAAAACCTGTTGGCGCAGTGTCTCTTTCTTCTTTACTTCCCTTGTTTCAAGGAGGTTTATCTTTATCATTTGTCACCACCCCGTCTCAAGGCCAAACCGACACCCACCGCACCAAACGGTGCTATATCCTGAATATAAGATGCATCGAAGAGCTTCTCGTTAAAATCGATATTGGCAAAGGGATTTACCATCTCCACATTGGTGCCGGATTTGTCCTGCACGACCCGGGCCAAACCGGGGGTTTTTGACGTCCCCCCGCTCAAATATATTTTGTTGACCGAGTCGCTGGTCCCCTGGGACAAGAAGTAGTCGAGCGTTTTTTGTATCTCGGAGGCAACGAGGTCCCCGGAGACCTGGTTGATAACGTTTATAATCTCTTCCTTGGATACATCCTTTCCCCCCTTGCCGAGCTTCATCGACTCCGCCTCGTCGTAGCTGATAGAAAAACGCTTCTGAAGCTCTTCGGTATACTGATTTCCCCCGGAAGATATATCTCTGGTAAAGGCGGATACCCCGTTCTTAATAATATTGATATTGGTAAAGCTGGCGCCAACGTTGATAAGGGCGATTACATCCCCGCTGTCAAATTGATAGTTGACGTCGTACATATTCTCCAGCGCGAAACAATCGACATCGACAACCACAACGCTCAATCCCGCTTCGCTTATGACCGCGATATATTCACTTATGACATCTTTTTTTGCCGCGGCAAGCATTACCTCCATCTGGCCCGATCCGTCATCCAGAGTTTCCAGTATCTGGAAATCAATATTAACATCGGAAATATCAAAGGGTATATACTGCTCCGCCTCCCACTGAATCGATTCCTCCAGCTCCTCCTTAGACATGGTGGGAAGCGTGATTTTCTGAATCCTGACGGCGTTGCCCGAAACCGACGTGGCAACGTCCTTGACCTTCACCTTCAATCCGGTTACCAGGCTCTGGATTGCGTCGACAACGGCCGCCGTATCCATGATTGCACCGTCAACTATCGTCTCGGGATGCAGCTCCGCTATCCCGAAATTGGTCAGGTTGTAGCCCTTTTTAGACTCCCGTACTTCAAGTAATTTTATCGAGCTGGAGCCTATGTCTATGGCTATCAGATCTTTCTTTTTCCCTATCATTTCTTAGCACCCAGAAAGCTTATGCTGAATTCGTAAAAACCTTGTCCTTATCGTTCAGGTTAAGATCCAAGGCGAAGAGAATCTTCCTCTTGGTGTCCATTCGACAGTCCTTCCCCTTTTCGATCCTGTCAATAGTAAGAGGCGAAACGCCCGCCTTTCTGGCAAGCTCCGCCTTACTCATCAGGAGCTTCTCCCGGTACTTCTTTACGTTGTTCTGATTAGAATTTCCACTCATGATACTTATCAAAAAAAATTAAATAGATAAAACCAATTACCCTTTTGACTATATTATAGTGAAATTAGCTCTAAAGTGTCAAGTATTTTTTAATTTTATGTATAAATTATATAAAATTATACTTATCTTATCATGCATCTTGTATTAATGACATTTCTTTTAACTATATATTGTGTCCCACTATTTTAGGAAAACGGCCCATACGGAGTCATATGACAACGCACCGGTCCCTCCCCTCTCCCTTCGCCCTGTAGAGGGCGTCGTCCGCCCCCTTCATCAACGCCTCCACCGACGACCAATTTCCGGGATAGGACGAGATCCCAACGCTTATCGTAACCGAAATCCTGTTCCCCCCTACCTTGATCGTGTCCTTCTTAACCGCCCTCCTGATCCTCTCGGCGGTAGAAAGGGCGCTCTCACTTGAAATCCTCGGGAGCAAGACCGCAAACTCCTCCCCTCCTATTCTGCTGACGATATCCACCTTTCTCGTTATCCTCAAAATCGTGGCGGAGACCTCCTTTATTACCTCGTCTCCGGTCGAGTGTCCGTAGGTGTCGTTGATCTTCTTGAAGAAGTCGATATCGATTATCAGAAGGGACAGATTTTCCGAATACCTCTCCACCCGCTCCCAATGCTCCCGAATGGCCCTGTTGAACCTCCTCCTGTTGTAAAGCCCCGTCATCGGATCGGTTATCGCAAACCTGTTGAGCCTCTTCATCAACCTCAAACCGACCATCGACGCCGCCGTCATGTTGATGATTACCTCCATAATCCTGATATAGAACCTGTAGGGGAGGTCTTCCGAGCGCAATATAAGGACGAAGGTGCCTATCAGCTCCTCTTCCGAGATAAGGGGGAAGATCATAAAAGCCCTCCCCCTTTCTATCTTGTACCTTTGGCCAAAGACGTCCCTCTTTTTGTCCCCCCCCTCATAAACGAGATATTTCCCGTTTTCGAGGACCCAGCCGACCAGAGAATCGCTGTTTTTAAACCTTATCTTTCTAAACTTCTCCGAATCTTTGCCCCAAGAGGCGATAACAACGCTCTCGTCGCCGCGCCTGGAGGTGAAAGCCATTGTCTTTACCGGAAGCATCCTTGCCGCCGCCGCAAAGACGATATCCAAGACATCCCCCACCTTCTTAGCCTCGGCAAGCTTTCTGCTGACGGCGTAAAGCTCCTCGAGCTCGCGGAGATTCACGACAAACCTCGAGAGGTGTACCTTGTATCCCACGATCTCGCCTGCCATGAACGCCACGAGCCGAAACAGGGGAAGGCGCCCCTCCGAGACGGCGTCATCGAGACGACCGTCGAATGCCAAAACCCCCCTTACCTCCCCCCCGTCGAAGACCGGAACAACCGCCAGAACGGATACACCCGAGGGCGGATCCTTGTAATAGTCCGGATAGAGCTTCCCGCCCCCCCCTTCACCGCGGATCGTAAGGGGCCTTCCCGTCTGCATCGCCGTCCCAAAACGCCCGCCCTCAACCGAAGAGTCGAAGTTTAATTCACCGGCCGAAGACGACCCCTCCCTCACCCGAAATCCCCCATCCTCCATATCGGGCACGAGGTAACATATCCCGTTTACCGAAAGCGCCTCCCTCGCGCCGTCGAGGAGCGTAAAAAGGGTGTCGTCTATATTGGTAAGCGTCCTCACCGCCTCCCTCTCAACGCTCTCGCTCGACACCCCCTCCTTTTGAACAAAAGCTTCCCCTTTCAATCCCCTGAGGTCCTCCTCGAACCTCTTCAGCCTCCTCCCGATCTCGGCCCTCTTTACAAACTCTATCCTGCCGTATAGGAGAAAAAATATATAAAACAGCGAAGATACGATAATCCTTACCAATACCGTTTCTCCTGTCCCGGCGGATTTTTCAAGGAGATGAATTGACGCGGCATCCGATATTACGAGGAACAAAAAGGCGGCAACACTCACCCTTATATCCAAAACGATGGCCAAGACGGAAGCGGTGAGGAACAACATCGGATAAAGGGGCGATCTTGAAAGGCCGGTTACGTGGATTACGACTATCGTGAGTATAACAAAGACAAGGGCGAATTCGATCTCCGTTAGAATCGACCTCCGGCTGCCCACAAGCCTGACCACGGCGGTCAAGAAGAGGGGTGCCAGAGGAAGGACCAAAAGGAACTTCAGACCTATATCTTTTTCTCCGGATGCGAAATATCCCGTGAATAGGGGAAGGAGATAAAGGACCGTGATAATAAGAAGGAAAATATCAAAAGGGGTGAAAGAAGTAAAAAATCCACTTAGGGAAAGATTTCTTTTTTTCAGCGTTCTAATCCTTTCAGATATTTTTCAGCCTCCCTTGCGAGCGGTGTGTCGGGAACCAGCTTTGTGACCTCACTGAACTCCATCTTGGCCGCCAAGTATCTCTTCTGCTCAAGATATATTATCCCCAGCATGTAATGGGCCTGGGCAAGCTTGGGATATTGCTCCAGCACCTCCTGCAGAATACCTTCCGACAGATCCGCCCTGCCCATTTTCCTGTATATACGCGCCAGCTCGATGTACGGGGGAATGTATTCCGGCTTCAATTTAATCGCCGTCTTCAGGTTTTCAACCGCCCCCTCGTAGTTATTCATCTTCGCATACGCCACGGCTATATTATAATAGGCGGACTCCGGCTCGTGAAACACGATATTTTCAAGGGAATTTTTCAGCTCCGCGATCGCCTTGTCGTAGCTTCCCAAGGCTATCAAGACGATCCCCTTGCCCACGTACGCCTTCGAGAAATCCTTGTTCATTAAAAGCGCCTTGTCGAAATAGTCGAGCGACAGTGAATACCTCTTCAGCTCGTAGCATGTTTGACCCATGGCGTAGTAAAGCTCCGGCGTCTTTTTATATTTTTCCGCCTCGAGAAACTCCACCATTGCATAAGTCGGTTTCCCGGAGCCCAATCGGGAAAGGCCCGTGTTGTAGTGAAGGGTATATCTCGCCCCCTTGAGATCCTTCGGCTGCACTTCCTTTTTTGTCTCACTTTTCGGGGTCGTCGCACAAGCTGCTAACAAAAAAAGGGTAAATACTAAAATAGAGAACGCCATAATACAAAACGGACTTTTTTTCATAGTTCACCTACATCCCTTAATTGTTCCCAAAATTATAAAGATATAAGAAGTTTCACTAGATACTTTTGTTCTTCATCGACGAAGAACTCAGACTCCGTTTTTCTTGCACCCCTATCCCGAATTCCCTTGTCATCCTTGGCCGTGATCTTTGAAGCGGAGACATCCGGAGTATCCTCCCCTGTCGATTCAACGAAACCCGATGTCTTTGCTGATGTCTTTGCCGATGTCTTTGCCGATGTCTTTGATATTTCGCCCTCCAACCCGGCTATTTTCTTTGAGTCCGCTTCGGTCACCTTCTCCGCCTTCACCTCTTCACGCCCGGCCTTATCAACGGACTCCCTCCCCTCCCCCGAAGGCTCGACCTCCAGTTCGCTCGAATCATCCTCCATAATATCGTCAAGGCTCTCATAATTCAGATCTTCTTCACCATGAGCCTCTTTGGAGGATTCTGTCCGATCCGGGCCATCCTCTTCGTCTACCGGCACCTCCTCGTATACCTCTTCTATAACCTCTTCGTATTCATCCTCTTCTTCTTCCACCTCTACACTTTTTACTTTCTTCTCCTCTTTATCCCTTTCCTCCCGCTCCCTTATCTCCTTCAGGTTCTCGGCAAAGGGAACCAGCCTCTTGATGAAATCCTCCCTTAAAACACCGGTGCGCTCGTCGAGCATATTCTTCTTTACGATCATAAAACCCATATCCTCGACGAAACTCACCGCATCGGTCTCGACGGCGTGTATCTTCGATTCCGTAGTCGGGCACTCGTCCGAGGTAAAGAAGAGGCACTTGTCCTCCCCCACCATGTGAAGGCAGATGTATACGGACCTCTCCGATCCCTCCCTGGTGGAGATTATATATACATCCGCCTCCTGGGCCGGCCCGGAAACGGCAACGAAGGGCCGGTTCCCCGAAGATACAACCGTAACTATCTCGGAGGACTTTAAGTCAAGCCTTTCGATCTTTGAATTAAGGGCAAACATCACAACCAGCAATATTTTTTGTAATAATTTACCAGAGATAGCCCCCGTTGTCAATCCCCCGCCCGTATTGTCCACCACTGACTCAACAAATACATTCTCGATAAGTATCCTTAAAAAAGGAGCCGGCTTTAAAAGAAAAACACCTTGATAAAGGAACGGACATCTCCTATACTATACAATATTTGAGCTTGAGCCTAAATCAGGGAGGAAATCCGATGCCGCTTTACAAGAGAGAGTTCGTATTCAGCGGAGACGATCTTACCATATACGATTTTCCCGAAAAGACGAGAATCATATACCCCCCGGGGCCGTTTCCCGCCATCGCCGACGAAAGGGCCGCAATCGTCGACGCCCTTGACCGCCCCCTGGGCACCCCACCCTTGATCAGCCTGGTGAACCCGACATCCAAAGTGACGATCGCCTTTGACGACCCCTGCATCCCGGTTCCCCCGATGATAAGAGACACGAGGGGTCAGATCGTCGAGGCGGTGGTGGAAAAACTTTACGCCGCCGGGATCAAGAAAAAGAACATCCGGCTGATCTGCGCCGGGGGAATACACAGGAAATGGACGCTGAGGGAGCTCTCGACCATCCTGGGCAGGAAGGTCACGAGGGAGTTCAGGAAGAACATCTCGTGTCACGACGCGGAGGACCCCGACTCCATCGTATCCCTCGGCAAGACCGAGGCGGAGGAAGAGGTGGAGGTAAACCGCGCCCTCGTGGATTCGGACCTCGTTATCTACGCCAACCTCAATTTCATCACGATGAACGGGGGCTGGAAGTCCGCGGCGGTCGGCCTCTCCACATACAACAGCATCCGCAGTCACCACCACCACAAGACGCTCAAGGTCGGCTCCCTCATAGATCCCGAGACCTCCGCCATGCTCTCCTCCATATCCCGGATGGGGGAGATAATCGAGAAGAACACGAACTACTTCATGATCGAGACGGTTCTCAACAACAGCGTCTGGCCGAAGGCTATCGCCAAACACCTTACCCCGATAGGGAAAGATATCAGGAGAAAGCCGTCGCCGATAATCAGAGCCGTCGTACCGGCATCGAGGATAACACCCGGCATAATCAAGAAGAAAATCAGCAAATCCCTGTCGGCGGGGTATAGAATGATCGGTGTCAACGCCGGAAAGGTGGACCTTGTCCACAAAAAGACCCTCGAGCTTTTGTTCCAACAGCAGAATATCCAGGTCGAGGGCCAGTCCGACATCGTCGTCTACGGGGTTCCGAACTTCTGCCCCTACGCCGCCCTCTCTAACATAAATCCGATCCTCGTTATAGTCATGTCGATGGGTTACTATTTCAACTTCTACAGGGGAAAACCGCTGGTCAAAAAGGACGGCGTTATCATCATAGCAAATCCCTTCCAGGAGCAGTTCCACATGAGGCACCACCCCTCCTACTACGACTTCTACACCAACCATCTGCCGGAGTTCAACAACCCGGAGGACGTCCCGGAGGAGCTGGAGCTGCAGTTTGCGAAGGATGAGAGATACATAGACCTCTACCGGAACGAATACGCATACCACGGCGCCCACTCGATCATTGCATGGTACTGGGCCTCAAAGGGGTTGAATCACCCCCAGAAGATAATCGCCGCCGGAGTAAAAGATAACAGAGTTGCCGAGAAGCTGGGGCTTCTTCCCGCAAGAGACCTCACCGAGGCGATCGCCATGGCTGAGGAGATCATGGGGAAGGACGCCTCGCTGACGTACCACTTTCTGACGCCGCTCTCCGCCGTTGATGTGAGATAGATCTTTATAATAGATGGTGTAGCTATCTAATTTAAAATCTCAATAGGAACCTAACACATTTTGATAACACAAATATTAACTATCATTATAGGTTGTTGCTATTAATAGTAATATTGGAGCAAACAATAATGATTGATTCATTTGAAATTGAAGGGGAGTGGTGGCTGCCGGACAATGTAGATAATAAAGTTAAGGGTAAAGTTATTTATAATCCGGGGCAGACACCGATACTAGAGCTTTCTGGTAATATTTTAGAAATAACTAGAAAAGAAGGTAAAATGAAGTGGACCCAATATGGTAGACAGTGAAATGGGAGTTTTAAGGTGGATCATGCGGCCTGTTTTTCCCCTTGGTTTTCAAAAT
>Ga0180431_10002412_pt1 | contig 25016 bp, 19 predicted proteins | sample SS_ome_11_FD_132459 | JGI IMG/M metagenome (GOLD analysis project Ga0180431, IMG submission 132459) | Hypersaline lake sediment archaeal communities from the Salton Sea, California, USA - SS_1_MS_1 metaG | ecosystem: Environmental > Aquatic > Non-marine Saline and Alkaline > Hypersaline >... | reverse complement strand
TCTTCGTAGAGGAAGTGGAAGTTGTTTGGCTTTTCACAGGCCTTGACCACCGCTTCGGCCAGATCTGCGCCGCCCTCGCCACCCATAGCCCAGACGTTATGCATCACCGCATCCTCGGCGCCTGTCTCCTTGGCCCGCTTGCGGATTAGTTCGATCTCGGCGTCGGTGTCGTACTTGAAGCGGTTGATCGCCACCACCACTGGCACACCGAATTTGACCGCGTTCTCGACGTGTTGCAGCAGGTTGGGCAATCCCTTTTCTAGCAGTTCTAGGTTCTCCTCGGTGTAGGCCTTATCCAGCGGCTTGCCAGCGACGACCTTGGGGCCGCCGCCGTGCATCTTGAGCGCCCGGACGGTGCAGACCAGCACTACGCAGTCGGGAACCAGCCCGCTGTAGCGGCTTTTGAGGTTCATGAACTTTTCCATCCCGCAGTCGGCGCCAAAGCCGGACTCCGTCACCACATAGTCGGCCAGCTTGAGCGCAATCTTATCGGCGATGATGGAGGAATTGCCCTGGGCGATGTTAGCGAAGGGCCCGCAGTGGACAAAGGCCGGGCTGCCGGCCAAGGTTTGCATCATGTTAGGCATAAGGGCGTCCTTGAGCAGCACCGTCATCGCACCGGCCACGTTTAGATCCTCGGCTGTGATCGGTTCGATTCGGCCAACGTGACGCATCCCGCCTTTCTTGCTGGTGCCGATGATGATGCGGCCCATGCGCTCGCGCAGGTCGGCCAGGCCGCTGCACATCGCCAGCGCGGCCATGATCTCGGAAGCGACAGTGATGTCATACCCGGTCTCGCGCACCACGCCGTTGTTGCGTCCACCCATACCGACGATGATGCTGCGCAGCGCCGCGTCTGACACGTCCACCACGCGCCGCCACTGGACGGCATCGGGGTCAATGTTCAGGCGGAACATGCGCTCCTTGTCCTCATCGTTCAGATCAGAGGGCTTCTCCGACTTGATGCCTAGCTTTTCCAATCGCTTGCGCATACTGGGCGTGTACTCGTCGTCCGGGCAGAGCGATTTGGCCAGAAAATCAGTGCTCCAACGAGCTTCCTTCGCCATACGGTTGGCAATCGCCGCGGCCAGCAGGTTGTGGGCCGCGCCTACGGCGTGGATGTCGCCGGTCAAGTGGAGGTTAAAGTCCTCCATCGGCACAATCTGAGCATAGCCACCGCCGGCCGCGCCACCTTTGATGCCAAAGGTTGGGCCCTGTGAGGGCTGGCGGATGCAGGTAAAGACCTTTTTCCCAATGTAATGTAGTCCCTGGCTGACGCCGATGGTCGTCACCGTCTTGCCTTCACCCAGGGGGGTGGGGGTGATAGCTGTCACGTCAATGTACTTGCCGTTGGGCTTATCTTTGAACTTCTCGAGCACGTCCAGGTGGACCTTGGCCTTCCACTTCCCAAACATGTCGATGTCGTCCTCGGTGAGTCCGACGCTCTTGGCGACCTCCACGATGGGGAGTAGCTCCGCTGCTTGGGCGATCTCGATATCGCTTGGAACTGGAGAAACTCGCTTGACGGGCATTTTCTACCTCCTCTGAATTGAATTGTGTATGATTCTCCTACGTCGCTTGTACATCTACCAAGACACTCTATGCACGGCACTCAAGGCTCAGGCACGATATGAACACCTGAGATGCCTGACACACCTATCCTTCAAGACGTCTCCTCATGACCCTTAGGCACCAGGGTGGATTTCGCCCCGTCCTGGGCCCCCCTAAATATACGGCGCGATCTCAACCTCCACCGCCTGTCGCATGAAATTACCCGCCACCTGGATCAAGGGTTCCCCCAGACCCGGGTCCACACGCATCGTAGCCAGGCAGGGGTAATGATGATGAAGCAGACCGGCCTGAATCACAGCATCTCGCACGTCCACCCCCACCAGCCGACGGGCGACATCTTGGGCACATCCGCAGGCCGTATCTCGCACTACCTCGACCTTAGCGATCTGCATGCGACCACTGAGATCATCTTCAGCGCATTCAATCTTAAATATCGGCCGGCCAAAGCGGTGGGCAAATTCACCGATCCAGGGATCCTCAAATGAAACCTCTTGTTGACGCACATTGTAACAGTTCTCAGTGAGTGAACAGAAGGGCTTGGGAAAGACAGCTGTCACCCCCAACTGCGTCAACCAGACACGCAGCTGAAGGGCCAGCCCCTCCGGTAGCCAGGCCACGTTGTCCACAGGGGCGATGACGGCGCGGGCTCCGATGCGCTCTACAACATTGGGCAGAAGTTGGGCGGCACTCGAACTCTCGACGAGGGAGAGCACCAGATCGGCAGCGGGAAGGTGCATAGGCAGAAATGGGGCTGGATCATCCACCACCGGGGGAAGACCAGAAGGAGCGCGCCAGCTTTCCACCGTCCAGGCCTCAGGGGAAGAGTGACGAACGTTCTCCAGGATGCGCTTTCCGTAACGTCCCTGAAAGAATACAAATAGCCGCAGCTTCTCTGGGCTGCGACTACGCCAGTCCATCGGCCCACGGACCGCTTCCAATAGATCCTCCACGCAGCGGCCCTGCTTCATCTGCTGATAGTAGGTATGGATACGATTGTCCTCTAGGCTCAGGCCGATGACCTTCACACCAGGGATAGATTCCAGCGTACGAGCAACCAGGTGGCTTTGCTCCTCTCCCTTGGCCTCAACGATTACGACGTCGGGGTCAGCAGCCCGCATGTGGTCGAAAACGTCAGAGCTGACAGCCGCAACCCCCACAACCTCAATACCGGGTTGACCAGAGAGGAGGCTCTGAACGCCTTCGGCGAAAAGCGATTGACTGGCAAGAATGAATACGTGACTGGGGTTCATTAACTGACTACCGGTCAGCAAATTGCCCTAGTATTATACCCCGATTACTCCGATTCGTCTATAGCCCACGTGGACTATATATGGGGTCGAAATAGCTCATGTGGGCTATCCTGCCCTCTGATAGCGCTGGGCGGCATACGGAACCCGGCGCAGCCAGAGCGCTGCAACACCGATCAAATCTCATCCTCTGACGGCAAGCAGACCAGTTCTTGGCTCACAGCATAAGCAGCCGCCTGAACCCGATTTTTGACGCCCAGCTTAGCCAGGATGCTGCGCAGGTGGTTCTTCACCGTGTTGTGGGCAATACCCAACGCCTCCGCGATTTCCCGGTTGGAGCAACCATCCACAACCAGCGCCAGAACTTCACACTCGCGCGCCGAAAGCACGGCTCTAGCCGCTGGTTGTACCGTGGGACGGCTCTGGCGGGCCAGTTGTCGAAATAACTTCCCCGCCATCGTCCGCGATATAGGGGCCTCCCCTGACATCAGGCCCCGCAGTTGCTGGAAGAGTCTCTCCGGTCGAAGGTCTTTGAGCAAGTATCCATCCGCTCCATGCCGTACGGCGGTCGCCAGGTCCCCTTCGTCGTCGGAGACAGTCAACATCACCACATAGGTATCCTTCATCTTGGCCTTGATACGACGGGTGGCCTCCAATCCATCGCAGTTGGGCATGCCAATGTCCATCAGGACCAAATCTGGATGCAGCAACTGTGCCTGCTCAATCGCCTCCAGCCCATCCTTGGCCTCTCCAACAACTTCGAAATCGGGCTGGGCATCAAGCAGCCGAGCCAGCCCCTTGCGAAATAGCAGATGGTCATCTACCAGCAAAATACGCAGCGCCCCCATGACCCCCTAATTATACATGGTATAGGTACTTGACACAAAAAACCACCTGTGGCATAGTGCACCGGGGAGTAGAGTAGCGACTTGCTCCCTGTATCCCGTGTGGTATAGTACGGTGAGTCTGTGTGTGAACGGAGTTCACCCAGAACTCTGGTAGGGGGCCGCTGCGCTTACCTTCTAATACTTGAGAAAGGGAGGAAAAGCTTATGACGATGATACCAGACAAGTCAAGAGAGGATCTGACAAAGAAACTAATCCCGCTGTTTATTATCGCCATCCTGGGAACTCTGGGCATCGCAGCGCTCTACTCCCTCATGCCCGGACTACAAATCTTTGAGCTGGCGCTGTTGTTCATCGTGGTGGGTTTCTGCACGGCTGGCTATACTCAGAACGTCCTCCGGGGTATCGGGAGTGCCGTTATGTTGTATATCGCCACCGGATTAGCGGCCACCTTCTACCCAGTCGTCACCCCCTATGTCGGCGGTATTCGGCAAGCTTTGCGGTTCAACGTGCATGCCTCCCCTGGCGAGATCGTGAACCGCGGAACTCTGGCCCTCTCCTTCATTCTGCTGACGGTGATTGTCTGGGGCGCGCTGGAGCTCATCACTCGGGCCTCGTTCCGCGACACCAGCCTGCCATGGCTGGGGATATTGGACAATTTCGGGAGCCTACTCATCTACGCGGTCATCGGCATCCTGGTCGCCAGCCTTCTATTTAACGCCGTCGGGTATGGCTATATGCGAGACGAGCACAACAAGGCCCAGCTTCGCTCTACGTTTAATCAGGTACTTGGCCTTTACTATATGACTCAGTCGTTCTGGTTTCCGAGTGCACCACCTCCAATTCTCGTCTACGACCTGAGGGCGCTGCGCTAAAGGCGGGTTCCGCGATCGGTTTCCCGATCCCCAGCCTGTTCTCTGGAATGAGCCGCTTTCGCCCCAGCCCCCGCCTGTTCCACAGCGGTGCGGCCAAGAACTCGCACCAGCCTGAGCAGTTACCATATGGGAATGGATATGTCACCTGACAAGAGGGTCGCCAAGCACTTGATCACGCTGGAGTTACCCAAAGTCCTGGCCCGCCTGGCGAGCTACGCCAGCTTCTCCGCCGGAGAGAAGAAGGCTCAGGCACTCGTGCCAGCGACCGACCTGCGGGAGATCCATCGACGGCTGGAAACGACGAGCGAGGCCCGCGCGCTGCTGGAGGCCCGGCCCGATACCACGCTCGGTGGCGCCCGCGACATCCGGCCTGTGGTGCAGTCGTCTCAGCGGGGGGCGACGTTGCCGCCCTCGGAGCTGCTCGACATACATGGTACGCTCGTGTCTGCCCGAAATCTTCACCGCACGCTGAGCCGGCTAGAGAGCCGGTTTCCTCATTTGGCCGACATCGCAGGTCGCATCCAATCTTGTCCGGAGATCATCACTGAGATCGCCCGCTGCATCGACGAGTACGGGAACGTGCGCGACAACGCATCCTCCGAACTGGCTCGCATCCGTCGCGAGACGCGCATCGCCCACGATCGGATCCAGGACAAACTCCAGAATATCATCCACTCGCCTCACAACGCCACCTACTTACAGGAGTCCCTCATCACACAGCGTGAGGGCCGCTACGTCATTCCCCTCAAGGCTGACTTCAAAGGGCGCATTCCGGGCATTGTCCACGACTTATCCGCGTCCGGTGCGACTCTCTTTATCGAACCTCTCTCCGTCGTCGAGTTAAACAACGCATGGCGAGAGCTTCAACTGGCAGAGACACAAGAGGTGAACCGCATTCTGGCCCATCTCTCCAGTCTGGTTGCCGAACGCGCGACCGCGATCGAGCAGACCGTCGAGGCATTGGCTGAACTGGACTTGGCCTTCGCCAAGGCGAAATACGCTGAGGCCACTGACGCCACCGCTCCTGAACTCTTATCCTTCCGCAAGCACCCGTCCCCTGAGCCTCTAGACTCCGATTTCCAGCACCCCGGCTCCACCATCCGCCTCATCGGTGCCCGCCATCCTCTGCTCGACCCCCAGACAGTGGTACCCATTGACGTGGTGTTGGACGACGAGACCTATGTGCTGGTCATCACCGGCCCCAATACCGGCGGCAAAACGGTCAGCTTGAAGACCGTCGGCTTGCTGGCACTGATGGCTCAGTCAGGGCTGCACCTTCCGGTTGAGCCTGGCTCGGCCCTCTCCCCTTTTGAAGCGGTGTATGCAGACATCGGCGACGAGCAATCCATCGAGCAGAGCCTGTCCACATTCTCCTCACACCTGACCAACATCATCTCATTCCTCGACCAGGCCGACGAGCACAGCCTGGTACTGTTGGACGAACTGGGGGCCGGCACCGATCCGGCCGAGGGGGCAGCACTGGCCCGCGCATTAATGGATCACTTTCGCCGTCGTGGGGCGACGACCTTTGTCGCCACCCACTACCCGGAGCTCAAGGCCTACGCGCACCTCACCCCTGGTGTGTGTAACGCCTGCGTCGAATTCAATCCCGAGACACTCAGCCCGACCTACAAACTGACCATCGGGCTGCCGGGTCGATCCAACGCCTTCGCCATCGCGCAGCGGCTGGGTCTATCACAGGACATCGTCGAGGCGGCGCGCCAGGAGGTCTCACCGGATGCCTTGCGCACTGAGGATATGCTGAGTGACATTCACCGGCTGCGTATTCAGGCAGCTCAAGCGCGCGACGAGGTGAACAAAGCCCGCGCCGAAGCCGGGGAATCAGCGCGCGAGTTGCGTAGACGGCTGGCGAAGATTGACCAGGAACGGCAGGAGATCCTGGAACAGGCCCAGGAGGAAGCCACGGATGAATTGGAGGCGTTACGTACCGAGGTGCGCATCTTGCGACGCCGCCTGCAGGCGACCGCCGCACCACTTCAGGCCACGGCCGAGATCGAGGAGGCCATCGAGGCCCTGGAAGCTGACATGCCTCAACCAGAGCCAATGGAGCTCCCTGGCCCACCCGAACCTGCCGACGTGCGCAGCCCGAGCAAACAGCGTCCCATTCGTCCGGGGAACACCGTCTGGGTGCGTCCGCTGAACGCAGAGGGCCAGGTCCTGGAGGTCAGCGGCGGCGAGGCAGAGGTACAAGTAGGTCCAGCTCGCACACGCGTGGGCCTGGCATCGTTGGAACTGCGTGCCGCGACCCCTTCAGAACCGGAGGAGCCTGCCATCCACGTCAGCCCTGTCTCCTCACCCGGCACGCGCCTTGACTTGCGGGGGTGTACTGTCGAGGAAGCGCTGCAGCAACTGGATTATCACCTGGACGCGGGGCTGCGGGCCGGTCGGCCCTGGGTGCGCGTCATTCACGGCAAGGGGACCGGTACGCTACGCCGCGCGGTGCGCAAGTTCCTGGCCGACCATCCCCTCGTCAGCGCCTACGAAGCCGGAGGCGACGGAGAAGGCGGTGAAGGCGTTACCGTCGTCAAACTGGTGCCTGGGTAGAGGTTCACTCGACGCGCAGCGCACCCGTTGGACAGACCGAGACACACAGGCCACACGACCGGCACAGCCCTCGGTTCAACAGCATCTCCCCCGTAGGTGTCAGGTCGCGGGCCGCATAGGCACACACGGTCACACACCGGCCACATTGGGTACATGTGTCCCAATCGAAGGCGAAGGCCAACCGACCCGGGGATGCTGGCTCTTCCAGGTGGGGAAGGGCCAGCCCGCGCAGATCGGCCAGACAGGCGTGACCTCGGTCCTGCAGCCATCGATCTATCCGGGACAACGTCTTGCTAAACCAACACAGCCCTTCCAGGAGCGGCGCGGTATGGACTCCCACTGCTGTCGCGCCTGCCATGATCATCTCCACCACGTGCTCCGCCTGATTCACACCACCAGTGCCCACCACCGGCACGTTGTGACGCAGGCAAGTCTCGGCTACGGCACGCAGAGCGATGGGACGAACGGTCTCTCCTGAGAGCCAGGCAAAGGAGCCCAACACCGGTTTCCCTGTCTCAACGTCCACCCGCAGCGCCGGACCGATGGAATCTATCGCTGTGACACCGTCAGCGCCAGCGCGGAGGCACCCTTCCACCACGGCAACCAGATCGGGCCAACTGGCGCTAATCTTGATCAGCACCGGGATAGCGACGGCTCGCTTCGCCGTAGCCACCATCGGCGCGGCATCCTGCGCCCGGTAAGAGACGAGCTCCAGCATATCAGCCCCGGCCCTTGCCAGCGGCCCCGCCAGTTGCTCCACATCAGCGGGGGTATGGCCTGTACTGGCGATGAGCACGCCGTCCCGCTCGGCCAGGGAAGGCAACTCCTGCTCGATCCACCGCTCGGCTGGCAGATCGGACCACCCTTCGGTGTTGAGGAGGCTCCCATGCCCGACAGCGGCAATGTGGGGCACCGGATTGGCCGTGGCCTGGGGGCGGATGGTCTTGGTCACCACCGCCGCCGCGCCCGAGGCAAAGGCCGCCCGAACACCTTTGGCGCCCCACGACAAGGGACCGGAGGCCAAGACGAGGGGATTCTTCAACTCGAGGCCGCACAGGGTAACACTCAGGTCAGCCATATATCCCTTCCATCACACAAGCGTGCGCTTCGTCACTGGCCTATCGCTGAATTATCGCTGAATGGACAGGCTGAAACTACCCCTGCCACAGGCGAGTCGCCGCGTCAACCACCCGCGCCCTCAGCGCCTCTTCGTCCACGCCGATGACGTTTCCATCGCGCAACAGCCACCGCCCGGCGCACATCACACCCCGCACGTCGCAGGGATTGCGCCACAGGAGCAGTAGATCAGCCAGATTGCAGCGGGTGAGGGGCGTCGGCAGGTCAGCGGAGATGAGCAACAGGTCGGCTTGATGACCGGGAGCCAGCACGCCCACATCCTCGAGACCCAACGCTCGGGCCCCGTTCTGCGTGGCCATGGTCCACGCCACGTCGGCCGGTACCACGCCCGGGTCCCGAAGCCGCGCCTTGGGCATCAGCGCTGCCGCCCGCATCACCTCGAAGAGGTTGTCGACGTAGCCATCTGTGCCCAGGGCGACGTTGACCCCCGCCTCCAGCATCTCGGGCACCGGGGCGAAGCCGCCGCCCACCTCGCAGTTGGAGATGGGCTGATGGGAAACGTGTACGCCGTGGGATGCCAGGACATTCACCTCCTCAGCCTTCACCTGCACACACTGGGAAGCCAGCACGTGAGGGCCGAGGACCCCCAAGCGCTGGTAGTAGATCACCGGACGGGTGTCAAAGTGCGTCAGGCAGTACTCCGGCTCATAGGTGCCCTCAGAGAGATGCATATGAACCTTCACGTCACGTTCGGCAGCCAGGGCAAAAGCCTGGCGAATGAAATCGGCGGAACAGGTGAAGGTGGTGTGAAAACACATCATACCGGAGACAGGCCCGCCTTGCCGGCGACAATCATCTACGAAGTCAGCGTTTTCGCGTAGACCCAGCTCACCGTTCTCCGCACTCACCCGCTCTGTGGCCTCGAAGGAGAGCACGCCTCGCAGTCTCCAGCGGCGCACCACGTCGGCCTCCACCTCCAGCGCGCCGGGGATGGCATACGGCGCCTCCAGGCAATCGTAAAAGGTCGTCACCCCCGAGCGGACCATGTTCAGACAGGCCCAATCTACAGCGGCAGCGATGAGGTCGTGGCTCAGCCGATCCTCGACCCGAGGCCACCAAAAATCCTCCAGGAAGGACCGGAATCCAGACACGTCCTCCAACGGGATGCCGTGCGCCAGCGCGCCATACATGTGGTGATGAGCGTTGACAAAAGCCGGAGTGACGACGCAGTCCTCGGCCTCCACAACGGTGGCGTCCGGGAAGCGAGCCCGCAGGTGGCCATGGGTTCCCAGGGCCACCACGCGCTCACCTTCGACGGCGACCCCCCAGCCCGGTTGAGGCGACCGCGTCGTGTCGGCCCATACCATGTGTCCCATAATCAACGTGACGGACATAGCCCCTCCGTATCCCCCTTCCGGGAAATCTCAACACATCAGGGGAGAGTCACGCTTACCCGCTCAAAGCCACCGTCTCGGGGGCATCCGAAGCAGCCCATTCACTCACGCTCAACCTCCGGAGATGGCAGGGAAGAACATCAACTCATCACCATCGGCCAACGGGGCGTGCGCCTGGTCGTGGGGGACCAGTGTTCGGTTGCGGAAGATCACCAAGTACGAAGCAACATTGCCCTCCGGCGCGAAAAGCATATGCCGCAGGCGTGGGCCGTGGCGATCCCCCACATGCTCCAACGCATTGTGCAGAGAGGCACCCACGGGCAGGACGATCGACTCCTCGGTCCTTCCGGCCACCTTGCGCAAGATGTTGTGGTAGCGTACCTTCACAGCGATCATATGGCGTGACATCGGCGCTCCCCCAAGGTCACAGGTCCAATCGTTCGATGGCGTCCTCCAGCCCCAGTTGACGCAGTTTCTCCGCCGTCGGCCAGCCGGTCTCCGGGTCCCACTCCCGCAGTTGATAGTATTCCTCCAACATCGGCTCCAGTTCGACGATCTGGCCTGCGGCGTTTCCGGAGGGGGAGGGCTCCTCGGTGAAACGGCGGGGGAGGCGGTCGTCAGCACGGGTGATGCCGTGCACAGCGTTATAGCAGCGCTGCAGATTGTAGATCCGCTCGCCGATGCGCTTCAGTCGCTTCACCGGCATGTCCATCCCGGTGGCCGCCTCCACCGCGGCGGCGATGTCGGGCCAGTAGATCTCAGCCAGGACGAACGTACCGCCCGACTTGCACACGCCCACCGAATCCACCACCGCGCCGAAGTCCTCGCCATCTTTCACCAGGAACGGCTTGTGCTTGATCGCCAGGGGCTGGGCCATCTCCGGCAGGCACTCCTCCCCATAGCGGCGGCGTGCCTCATCCGGATAGCCGGTCTCGTCGATGACGGGAAACGCCTTGAGGTGGTCGGCGCCCCGGTTGGAGGTGGCGTGAGCCAATCCCATGGACTTCTGGGCTCGACCATCCTGCGCGGCGATCTCCATTCCCTTCACGTGCATGGCGTACTGCTCCGCGCCGCGCCCGATGACCTGGGCCGCCTGACGCATTCCTTCGGCCAGCAGGTTCCCGAAGCCCTCCCGCCGGGCGATCATGCCCAACAGCCGCAGCAGCACGTCCACGTCCCCCCAGCGCAAGGCCAGCCCCCCGGTCTCGTCTAGGTTGAGGATCTCCTTCTCCCACAACTCCATGGCGAAGCCGATCGCCCGACCTGCGGAGATGGTATCCAGGCCCATGTCGTCGCACAGCCGGTTGGCAGCCAGAATAGCGTCCAGGTCAGCGCTCCAGACGTTGGCCCCCATGGCGTTCAGGGTCTCGTACTCGACGCTGCGCAGGCTCGTCCCGGCATAAGGGCCATCGGGCAGGCTGTAGAGCTTGTCACACCCGATAGGGCAGCCGAAGCAGGACAGATGACGCACGAGAGCCCGATTCTGGAGCGCCTCCGCGTTGATCTTATCTACCTCCGGGAATGAGCCCATCTGGAAATTCTTAGTGGGAAAGCGTCCCAACGGGTCCATCAGAGACACGATGCCCGGAGTCCCGTAGGCGGACACCGCCGGGAAGACCGGGTTGGCACGCAGGCGGAGGTGAAGCTCGACGGCCAACTCGTGGAAGCGAGCCAGGTCGGCCACGTAAATGGGACCCCGTCCCCGCACGGCGACCGCCTTTAAGCCCTTACTCCCCATCACGGTGCCCATCCCGCAGCGACCGGCGGAGCGCTGGGGGGTCATCTGGATGGAGGCGAAACGGACCCCGTTCTCTCCCGCGGGACCGATGGTGGCCGTCTTGACCTGCGGATCATCCCAGGCCCTCCGGATAGCGGCCTCGGTCTCGGAGGTCGTATGCCCCCACAAAACACCGGCGTCACGCAGCTCCACCCGGTCATCCTGGACGGCCAGATAGACCGGAGATGGAGAACGCCCCCTCACCACGATCGCATCCCATCCAGCGAACTTGAGCTCGGGACCGAAGAACCCGCCGGCGTTGGCGTCGCCATAGATGCCGGTGAGGGGCGACTTGGCGATCACCTCTACCCGGCCGGCATTGGGCACCAGCGTCCCACAAAGAGGGCCGGTGGCGAAGATCAAGAGGCTCTCAGGAGCCAACGCGTCCACCTCCGGCCCCACGTGCTCCCACAACAGGCGGGTGCCGAACCCATTGCCCCCCAGGTATCCCTGGGCCAGCTCGGGGTCGTACTCCCGTACCTCCACCTTCCCCGCCGTCAGGTCCACGTATAGCCATTTACCCGCATATCCTCGATAAGGAAACATGTGGCGCTCCCCTACACCACCTCCCGGATCGCTCCGGTCGGACACATCGCTGCACACTCAGGCTCTCCCCTGCACAGGTCACATTTCAGGGAACCCCCCCGCTCCCCATCGAGGAAAATGGCGTCGAAAGGGCAGGCCTCGACGCACGCACCGCAGCCGACACACTCTTCTACATCCACCACCCAGGCCTCAGTAGGTTCATGCAGCGTGATGGCCCCCACCGGGCAGGCCAGGGCGCAAGGCGCATCCTCGCACTGGCGACAGACGTTAGGCACGAAGGGTCCATTGTCGCCCTGAGCCAGGATGGTGACGCGCGATCGCTGGGGCCAGATCACCCCCTCGTGATGGAACGAGCAGAAGTTCTCACAGATACGGCATCCGGTGCACTTCTGGGCCTGGATCTCCAGGTACACGCTCACCCTCCAGGCGCTCTCATCAGCGCTTCGACGTGGGCGACGAGACCCATGCGTCCAATCCCAGCCGGCGCAGCGTATCCGGGGTAGGAACGCCGTCCTCATCCCACCCTCGCAGGCGATAATAACGGTCCAGCATGGCGTCAAAATTCCGCAGCAACCCGACGTGAACCAGATCGGAGGAACCGATCACCTCCCCGGCGCCCGGTGTCGCCTCATCCCGGGCGAAAGCATACACCTCCAGCGGCTGTGACGTAAACCGCTCTGGCAGGCGGTCGTCGGCCCGCGAGAGCCCCAAGCGCACGTTGTACAGCCGCTCCAGGTTGACGATGCGCTCGCCCACGGTCAACAACTCCTCGCCGCTCACCTCGCGCCCCCACAGTGCGCTCAGCCCGGCCGCCAGATGCTGTGGATACACCGCGTAGGTCTCGGCCGTCGTGAACTTGCACACCCCCAGGGCATCGGACACAGCGCAGTAATGCTCAGTGAAGACGACCAGATCCGGCTTATGTGTCTCATCGTCCGCATCCATCAACGCCGGGACGATCTCCGGCGGAAAGAAACGCCTGGCGGCGTCCAGATTTCCCGCCAGGTCTATGGTCGGTAGAGCATACAAGTGGTCCGCGCCCCGATTGGCCGTCGCGTGGCCCAGGCCAAACCCCTTGGCGATACGGGGTTCCTGGCGGGGGAGCTCCATCCCCTTGACCTGCATCGCATACCGTTGGGCTCCCCCGCCGATGGCCTCGGCAGCGCGGCGGCTCCCCTCGGCCAGCAGATCACCCAGCCCACGCCGGTGAGCGATATGCCGGATAAGGCCCAGGAGCGTGCCCGCGTCGCCCCACTTCAACGAGAACTCCCGATCATCGAGCAGGCCGCGCTGGTGACACTCCATGGCGAAGGCGATGACCACCCCGGTGGAGATGGTGTCCAAGCCCAGGTCGTTACACAGGAGATTGGCCTGTATGATCATCTCTGGATCGTCGATGTCGCACATCGGCCCCAGGGCATCCAGCGTCTCGTACTCCGGCCCCTCCAGGACCTCGGGCAGCTCTCCGCCAGGGCCGCTCCCCACACGGGTGACGCGGCCGCAGCGAATAGGACAGGCAAAGCACCCCTTGCTCTTAAGGGTGTAATGGGCGATGGCGCGCGCGTCCACTTGGTCCACCCAGGGCACCTGACCCACCTGGTGATTGCGGGCCGGCAGGTCGCCGCTCACGTTCTTGCCCGCCACCAAGACAACGGTCCCCCAATCGCGGAGGCCGGCGACGTTGGGGTGATCGCGCACTCGCTCAAAAGCGCGTCGAGCCTGTTCGAGGAAAGCGGCGGGCCAATGTGCTTCGCCCGGTTCCGCACGTCCCCGCACCACGACCGCCTTGAGGTTCTTCCCTCCCATCACCGCGCCACCGCCGCAGCGAGCCGCAGCCCGGCCCCGGTCGTTGATGATGGCCGCGAAGCGCACGCCCCGCTCCCCGGCCGGCCCGATGCAGGCCACGCGAGCTCCTCCGGCGGCCAAGGCATCGTGAGTGGCATAGGTACCCAGCCCCCAGAGATGGTCGGCGGGCCGAAGCGTCACGCCATCCGGCTTCACTTCTAGGTAGACGGGTCGATCGGCGCGACCAGTGATGAACACCCCGGCGTACCCGGCCCGGCACAAGCCTGCGCCAAACATGCCGCCAGTGTTGGCGTACCCGTAGATACCGCTGAGAGGGGAATGGAAGGTGACGTGAGAACGAGCCCCCGTCGGCCAGGGGGTGCCGGTCAACGGACCGACGGAGAAGATGAGAGGATTTTCGGGGTGAAAAGGATCTGTTGGGTCGGCCAGGTGGTGAAACAGGAGAGCAGCTCCTAACCCCCGTCCTCCCAAGAAGTGGAGAATCAGGTTCTCGTCCACAGCTCGAAGGCGAGCGGTGCCGGCGGATAGATCGACCCAGGCCCATCGTTGCACGCGTAGTACCTCACCAATCAAAAGGTGTATGGACTTCTACATCGTGACGATGACACGGTACGTGTCGGGGCGAAGGGCCGCCTGCAATCCCTCCTCCAGCCTGTCGAAGGGCAACACCAGCGAGATAAACGGCTTGAGATCGACCATCCCCTGAGAGATCATACGTACCGCCTGAAGCACGTCCTTCTTATCCTGGCTCACCGTGCCAGTGACTACGATCTCCTTGCTGTGAAACAGATTAGGATCTATGGAGATCTTCGTGCCGCGCGGATGGATGCTGGCGTACACATGGATACGGCCGCCCTTGGCCGCGGCTCCCACGGCCTCCTCAACCACCGGGCCGATACTCATCGCGCAGAAGATCGCATTCGCGCCCCGGCCTTGAGTCAGCGTCTTCACCTGTTCGGTGAAGGGGGCCTGGGTCGGGTCAATGACCTCGTCGGCGCCCATCTCCCTGGCGAAGGCCGCTCGTTCGGGATTGGGCTCGCTGACGATCACCCGTGCGCCGGCCTGTTTGGTCAGCATAAGGTGGAACAAGCCCATCACGCCCGCCCCTATGATCGCGACGTCGTCGGCCCGTTCGATGTGGGCTTTGCGCACACTGCGTACCACACAGGCCAATGGCTCCGCCAGGCAGATCTCCTCGAACGAGACCTCGTTGTTCGCCCGATAGAGTTGGTAATCATCGAGCAACACATATTCAGCCAGACCAGCAGGACCTGGTACGTCCGTCTCACGGAAAGGCTCGTGCATGTTATCGCAGATGTTATCCAACCCCCGTCGGCAGGACTCGCAGTAGCCGCACCGCTTCAGTGTCGAAACCATCACCCGATCGCCGATCTGCGCGTCGGTGTGGACGTAGCGACCAAGTTCGATCAACTCTCCCGAGACCTCGTGTCCCGCGGCCAACGGATAGTAACGTTGTTCTCCAGTGTAGATCCGTTGCTCCCAGGTGCAAAGCGCGCACGCCCGCACTTTGACCAGCGCCTGGCGAGGGCCAGGCTCAGGGATGGGAAGCTGATCGACACGAATTTGCTCAGGTCCGACGAAGACCGCTCGTTTGTATGTCTCAGTCACCGGTTACTCCTTTGTTGACGTTGATAGAATCATGGCTCGTTTTGCCTACTTGAGATACTCCAGGGCAGCGTCCACCGCCGCACCTTCGTGGATGATGGCCGCGATGGCCGCCGTCATCTTGTCAGGCTCGGAGTACCGCCATATATTTCGGCCGACCGCGACGCCGCTCGCACCGGCCTGTACCGCGCCGTGGATGCCGTCCAACAGATCCCGGGGGTCCTTGGACTTGCTGCCCCCCAACACGACGACAGGCACGTACACCTGCTCGACGATACGGCGGAAGCTTTCTACGTCGCCGCTGTAGGTGGTCTTGATGAAATCGACGCCCAACTCCGCGCCAATGCGGCAGGCGTGGCCGATGTTCTCCGGGGTCCACATCTCGGCTGGATTCTCAAATCCGCCCGGCAGCATCTCGGCCATCAGGGGCACCCCCCATTCCGCGCACTGGGCGATCAGCGCGGACAGATAGGGCAGCGTCTCCGATTCGTACATCGAGCCTGGCATACCCATGCTCCCCACGGCATCAGCCCCGACGCGCAGCGCGTCGTAGACGTCATATATCAGTTGGGAGGGGCCACGCTCCTTCGCCAACAGCGAGTTGCCACCATCGACACGCAGGACGACGCCCAGATCGCCGATCGCCTCGCCGAAGCGCGTGACGACGCCGTACGTGGTCAAGATCGCGTCCGCGCCACCGGCGCGAATCTTGCGGATGACCTCTTCCGGTCTCTCCATTCCTTCCATCATGCCGAAGGCACCAGCGTGGTCCATCGCGACGATGAGCGTCTTGCCATCCTCGCGAAAGACGTGGTTCCAGCGATGTGTCTTTAGACCCAGCATTTGTATCTCCTTAGGTAGATTGTCAACATGTCGGATAGGTCGGACCGACGATCCGACCACAAAGTGTACTGTTGAGCCAGGGAACACCGACTCTGGTCCGCCTCAACTCGCCAAATTGGGGCACGTTTAGACGGACGACAACCGACGTTTCCCTCCCGTAGGGGCAGGTCTTAGACCTGCCCCTACATCCCGTTGCGTGTGGTTGAGCACAACCGAGCAGTTACAGGCAGCAGGTGGGCCGGCGTCCTGTTGAACAACCGACCCACCCAGCGCTTGACGGATCAGGCATACGATGATCGATCACCTAACAGAATCGATACAGAACCGATGCCCTAGATCGATCACCTAAGACATCCAGAAGCCGTTACCCGAAGAGCCCGACCTTGATGGTCTCTCCTGTCTCAGCATCGATGCCCGGCCAGAGAGGATAGGACCCCAGCACGCCGACCAGGATGATGACAACCATGATCACCGTGGGGGAGACCTCCTTCTTGGCCAGCAGCCACCAGATCAGCAAGACCAACAACAGCGGCAGCAAGTTAGGCATGAGACTGTCCAGGATCGGTTGGAGCTCAAACGAGGTGCCGCCGATCATAAAACCGACCGGCGTCGAGAGACTGACGAAGCTGACGACCAGCGCTCCCATGATGAAGTTACCCAGGACACCGGCGCCGACGATGAGACGGTTCAGCGTGCCGCTCTTGAGGATGTTCACGACGGCCGAACGTCCCTGCTGATACCCCTGCCACCAGACCAGCCAGCCGACGCCCCAGACGAAGGCCGCCACCAAGACGAGGTACAGGAGGGGTCCCAAAATGCTGCCGGTGGTCGCCTCAGCGATGTTCCCGCCCAGCGCGACGCTCATGCCGATGGACAACGCGATGGGGATCACGATGCCCTGCTGGATCGTGTCGCCGATGCCCGCCATCGGGCCCATAAGGCCGGTCTTGACTCCATTGATGGCGTCGTCGCTGATGTCGGCCCCGGCCGCACGCTCCTCCTCCATGGCGATGACCACGCCCTGAACCACACCGCCGATATCGGGCTGGGTGTTGTAGAAGACCAGGTGGCGCTTCAGCGCCGCGCTGATCTCATCCTTGGTCTTGTACAACTTCTTGATGATGGGCGTCATGCTGTGGGCGAAGCCCAGCCCCTGCATACGCTCCCAGTTATAGGTCGAGTGGGAGAAGAAGAGCCACCGGAGCCAGGCCTGGAAGACGTCCTGACGCGTGAGCAGTCCCGGCGCTTCGCGCTCCTCGGCGGCCGCGGCCGCCTCTCCACCAAGCCCCTGGGTGAACAGAACGTGCACGTACGCCACGCAGGCCCCGATGATGGCCATCACCAACAGGTTCACATCCCCTCCCATCAACGAGGTGACGGTGAAGCCGATGAAGAAGTAGGGCCAGACGTTGCCCTGGAAGAGGAACTTCAGGTTGAGGGCAATACCCAGAGCCGATAGCATGCCACTGGCGGCGAACAAGCCGTTCATCACCCAGATGGCGTTCGCCCCGATCCAATTCAACGCCGCGCACACTGCGGCAGACCCCAGGTAGGCGGCCAGCATCACCGGGATCGCGTAGATGACGAACAGGAAGGGCTGGGAGTAGACGTAGTTGCTCCGTGCCACCCCGTCGATGTCCCCTTCCTCAGCGAATCTGTCCGCCCAGTGGGGGATGATGGAGCACAAGGACATGCGCAGTGACCACGTCAGCCCGCCCAGCAGACCCAGGGGCGCGGCCAGCGCCAATGCGCCATCCACGTCCAACCCGCTGCCCAACACCAGCGCCGTGCCCAGATAACCCGCCAGTCCAGGATCACCGGGTAGCGAGCCGCCGGCCGAGATCCATCCCAGGTACAGCACGTTGATGTTGGCGCCGATGGCCACGCCCTCACCGGGGCGGCCCATCACGATGCCGACCAACGTCCCGGCGACCAGCGGACGGTACAACACGGTGAACCCCAGGTTGGCGAACCAGGGTGACATCGACAGGTAATAGAGAATGCCGATGATGACCGCCATCAGGAAGTTCATGCGCACAGGTTGATCCTGCGTCACCGGCGCGGCCTTGACCACCGCGAAGCTTACCACCATCAGCAACAGGCTGATGGTCATCGCTATACTGACTTGCTTCTTTCGTACGTTCATCGCAGTTTCTCCTTTCGCTTGACCGATCATACAGATTGACCATGCCATTGGCGCAGATACAAGCCGTCCGAGGGAAAATGCGCCCCCCTACTACAGCTGAGACCTCTCGGAAAGTGCTCGGAGCCTCGTCCTCGGGGCGGTTTCGGCGGCTCTACTCGCCTGAGACGCCCCAGGGACGTGGGCTGGGAGCGTTTCGGAGACTTTCCGAGAAAGCTACAGCTTAGGGGCCAGCTCAGAGAACGCCTTGGATTTCTCGCCTGGCACGGTGAGGAGGGTGATTTCCACCCCCTGATTCATCAGGTACTTAAAGATTGCGATCTCCTCCTCTGAGGCAGAGATGTTCTTGAAAATATTCTTGCGCCCGGGGGCGTTGCCGATCCCCCCGATGTTGAGTGCGCTGTAGTGCACCCCCCCGTCATAGAGCCGCCTCGCGGTCTGGGGTGATTTCATCAGCACCATGGTCGTCCCCCGATTCGGTGCGCTCTCATCCAAGGCGTTGATGCTCTCTTCGACGGACATCGTGTCCACCTGAAGGCCCGGAGGCGCGGACAGGCTCAACACCTCTTGCATGAACGGGTCCGCCGCCACTCCGTCGTCCACGATGACGATGCGGGTGAAACGACGGTGCTTACACCACACGGCGATCACCTGTCCGTGAATCAGACGATCGTCAATCCGTACCAGACCCAACTCTTCGATAGCCATCACCTCCTAAAGTGTTGCGTGCTGCAATGTCTCCAACGTCTATCTGCCCACTCGCTATTTGCGCAGCATCGGTCCCAGATTCTTGACCGACTCCTGCCCTGCCCGGGCGACGCTCTCGGCCAGCTCCGATAGCGAGGCCGCATCGCGTGACATCACCAGCTCCAACAGCATCGGCAGGTTCGCCCCAGTCACGCACTCGACGTTTGGCTTGAGCACCTGGCGGGCTGCCACATTGTATGGCGTGCCGCCGAATAAGTCGATCAACACCAGCGTCTCCTGTCCCTCGATCCCCTTCAGCGCTCCCGCCAGCTTTTCCCCGAAGCTGTCCGGGCTCTCGCTGGGGAGAAGGGGGACGGAATAGAGTCCCTCCGTCGGGCCTGCAATCATCTCGACCGCCCGGATCAGCGCGTCGCCCAGGTCCGCATGGGAGATGATGACAATATTGATCATAGAGACACCCAGTCCTGTCCTTCCAGCCGCATACCCAGCCGATACCACTCACCACAATAGACCGCACGGGAAAACTCGATCACCTCGTCGGTGTCCAGGAGTGTCGTGCGCTCCGCACGCAACACGGCGGCGGGGTGGGCAAGGTTCAGAAGTTCCAGTTCCCACTCATCCGCCAGAGCAGCGTGCACGTACTCCTCAGCGTAGGCGAGATTCAAGCCGTACTCGCCGCGCAATAGTTGAAACACCGATCCCTCCGCTAGGTTGTGTTGCAGAATCTCGGGACACAGACGGTGGTTGAGATGTGCGACGTGAAGAGCCAGGGGGACGTTGTTCACCAGGCGAAGCCGCTCCAACCTGACGACCTCATCGCCGGGCCGCAGGTCCATGGCCTCGACCAGGTCAGAGGGCGGGGACATGATCAAACTGGCATCAAGCAAGCGACTGGAGGGCACCATCTCTTCCCGACGCACGTCCTTGGTAAAACCGGCCAGAGAGACCCTGATCGTCAGATCGAAGTGGGGCGCTTCTACGAAAGCGCCGCGGCTGGGGACCGTGCGAATCAAGCCTTCGTCACCCAGTTCGCGGAGAGCTTCGCGCACCGTTGTGCGGCTGAGTTCGAACTCCTCACAAAGCTGGCGCTCAGAGGGGAGCGCGTCGCCGGGCTGAAGCTGGCCACTCAAAATCTGGGAAGCCAGGAGCTCCTTCAACTGTAGGTAAAGGGGGATTAGACTTTGCCGGTCAAGGCCCACTGTCTGCCTCCAACTGAACATGGCCTCAGGAAGCCGGGCAGCCATTGTAGGGGCGAACCTCGCGTCGCCCAAGAGGTTGCACACGCGTAGCCCTGTAGGGTGTTGAGCAAGAACAAAGGGTGCCGTGAGAGCAATCGCGTCTGGTACGTACCAGTCACTACCACTATTATAGCCCAAAATCTCGGCGCTGTCAAGCAATTCACCGAAATCAGCCCCCCACCAGGCGCGTTCTGGTCATGCCTGGTACGTACCAGAGTTGACCCCAGTGATACTTGTGCTATAATCTTTACATCAGGACGGTTTTGTGCAAGCCAGGTATCCCGTCCCTGTGCGACGTGGAGCATGGCGGGCACTGGACGTACCCCTGTCCATCCTGTGAAAGGAATGGGGCTATGCCAGAGAGCACGCTGACCATTCAACATGAAGTGGGACTACACGCCCGCCCGGCCGCTCTGTTCGTGAAGACCGCCAAGCAGTTCCACTGCGACATCCAGGTCACGCACGGCGAGCGAAAGGCGAACGCCAAGAGCATCCTTAGCGTCCTGGCCCTCGGGGCCGAGCAGGGGGCGGTGGTCACGATCTCGACGGAGGGGGAGGATGCCACCCAGGCGCTGGAGGCGCTGGCGACGTTGGTCCGCAGCAACTTCGGAGAGAAAGAGTGAAAACACTCCACGGCATTGCTGCCTCGAGGGGAATCGCCATCGGGCCAGCCTTTCACTTTCAGAAAGCCGATCTGTGCTTCGAGCGCAGTGCTGGGCAGGACCCCTCTGGTGAGTGGGCCCGCTTCCAGGCCGCCCTCGAAACGGCCAGCGAGCAGATCGCCCACGTGTGCACGATCGCGGAAGCGGAGTGTTCTCCTGAGGACGCGGCCATCTTCCAGGCCCACGGGCTGATCCTGGAGGATCCCGAACTGTGCCAGATGGTGAGGGCGAAGATCGAACAGGAGAGCCTCAGCGCCGAATCTGCCCTCAGCGACGCCGCGGAGACGTACGTCCACAGATTGGAGTCGCTGGACGCGGACTATATGCGCGCCCGCGCCGCCGACGTGCGCGACGTCACGGACCGCGTGCTGCGCATCCTCTGCGGTGTGGATGGATCTCCCACGGTCAGTCCGATCGTCCCCTCCATCGTCTTGGCTCGGAACTTGACCCCCTCAGACACCATCCTGCTGGACAAATCACTCCTGTTGGGCTTGTGCACCGCCGAGGGAGGGCCCACCGCCCACACCGCGATCCTGGCCCGTGGGCTGGGCCTTCCGGCCGTCGTGGGGATTGGATCCGATATCCTGGAGGTGCCCGACGGAGTCACGCTGGTACTGGATGGGGGCAACGGAACGCTGATCGTAGAGCCAGACGAGGAAACCTCAGTCACCTACCGGGCGTGTCAGGCCGCCATCGACGCCACGCTCACCCAGGCCCACGAGCGCGCTCGCGGGCCCGCCGTGACCCGAGACGGCCACCGCGTCGAGGTGGTCGCCAACGTAGACAACGTCGCCGGGGCAGAAACAGCACGGGAGGCCGGCGCGGAGGGCGTCGGATTGCTGCGAACTGAGTTCCTGTATCTGGGCCGAGCCTCGCTCCCCGACGAGGAGGAACAGTACCAGGCCTATCGGGCCATCGTGGACGTGTTCGGCGACCGGCCGGTCATCCTGCGCACGTTGGACATCGGCGGGGATAAGGACCTGCCATACCTGGACCTTCCCCCGGAGGCGAATCCCTTCCTGGGGCTGCGGGGAATCCGGCTGTGTCTGGCCCATCCGGATCTGTTCAAGCCTCAGTTGCGGGCCGCCCTGCGCGCCGGGGCTGGGCACAACCTGAAGCTCATGTTCCCCATGGTGGCCACGATTGCCGAAGTCGAGGCGGCGCGGGATATACTCCAAGAATGCAAGGCCGAGCTGCTGGCCAAGGGCCAACCGCTGGCAGAGGAAATGGACGTGGGCATCATGGTCGAGGTCCCCTCCGCTGCCTTGATGGCCGATCAACTGGCGGCTGAGGTGGATTTCTTCTCCATCGGCACGAATGACCTGACCCAGTACACGCTGGCGGCCGATCGTACCAACGCCCAGGTCGCCCCGCTGGCGATGGCGTTTCAGCCCGCCGTGCTGCGCCTGGTGCGCGACGTCATCGCCGCCGCTCACGCGGGGGGCAAGTGGGTGGGATTGTGTGGCGAACTGGCCGGTGAGCCACTGGCGGTGCCCATCCTCCTCGGCCTGGGGCTGGATGAGTTCAGCATGAACCCCCCCGCCATCCCCCTGGCCAAGCAGATCATACGCTCCCTCACGCTGGACGAGGCCCGCCGGATTGCCCAAGCCGTGCTGGGACTGGATAGCCCCGAGGCGGTGAAGGCGCTGGTGCGGGAGCGGGCGCCCGCGGCCGACGTGGCGTGACCTGATTCGAGATGGTGAGAATCTTGGTGACCGGCGCCAGCGGTTTCCTGGGACGGCACGTCCTGGCACAGCTCGCCGGCCAGCCCCTGCGGTTGCTCGCCCTGCCCGACGACCCCGCCCGGGCCGGGTTAGGGGAATACGGCCAGGTGGTGACCGGGGACGTGACCCGCCCTGAGAGCCTCCCCTCCGCGCTGGAGGGCGTCACGCACGTGGTCCACTTGGCTGGCTACGTGAACGGTGGCCGTGGCCCGGCCCAAACCTTCATGGCGGTCAACGCCCGGGGCACGGAAACCCTGGCCCAGGCCGCTGAGGCGGCGGGGGTGGCCCATTTCGTCTATCCCAGCAGCATCACCGTCTATGGCCATGCCTGCGATGCCGACGAATCCGCCCCGTTGGTGCGCACCCCCGGCTACCCGGCCAGCAAGATCTACGCCGAGCAGGCCCTGCGCCGGCACCTGCTGCCCCAGGCCACCGTCCTGCGCCTGCCACTGGTCCTGGGCGCTGGCGACACTGGCTTCCTGTGCCCTGTCCTGCGCAGCTTTCGCCGGGCCGGGCGGACTCTGATCGTCGGCTCCGGGCAGGCTCCCTGGTCGGTGCTGGCCGCCAGCGACGCGGCCCGGGCCATCGCCCTGTGCCTGGCCGAGCCGAAGACGCGCGGCTTCACCTACAACGTGCCGGGCCAGACGATCACCAACGGCAAGCTCCTGCGCGCCGTCGGTCAGGAGGCGACCTGCAAGAGGGAGGTCCGCGTGCCCTACATCGTGGCCTGGATGATGGCCGCCCTGGCCGAGCTGGCGGGCCGCGACGACCTCACGCGGGCGCAGGTGCGGGCGCTGAGCCGGCCGCTGTCCATGCACGGCGACCGCTTCGCCCAGGTGGGCTTCGTGGCGCGGACGAACTGGCGTGACGCGCTGGCCCAGGCCGGCGCCTGGTGTAGGAAAAACGCATGACCGGCGGTCCTGCCACCCTTCCTACGCATAGAAGGAGGGACCGGACATCGGCACCGATTACGCCCTCCAGGTTCATCCAGGAGGCCTCGATGTACGCTCGACCAGCACCGGTCGAGCCGCAGAGGTAAGACATGAACCGCTCATCTCGTCTGTATCATGAACACCGTTATCCAGACCAAATGGGAGGTTCAGTATGCGTACATTCACGTTGATGGCCGGTCTTGGCCTTTGGGCCCTGATCGTGAGCGCCTGCGCCGCGCCGAGTGCGACGCTGGCGACCCCAGATTCGACGTCGACGCCGGGCGCGCCGTCGCCCGGCGCCATGCCCGCCCCCACGACAGCCCCGCCGCCACCGAGAGCCGCGTCTGAGTTCACGACCGACTTCAGCCAGCACAACGTGCCCTACGACGAGATTTCGGAGGTGGTGCCTAAAGATCGCATCCCGGCCATCGACGAGCCGACGCTCGTCAGCATTGAGGAGGCCGATGGGTGGCTGGCCTCGCAGGAGCCGGTGTTGACGGTGCAGATCAGCGACGAGGCCCGCGCCTACCCGATCCAGATCCTGATGTGGCACGAAATCGTCAACGACGTCGTGGGCGATACGCCCGTGGCTGTGACCTACTGCCCGCTCTGCAACACGGGCATCGCCTTCGAGCGAGACGTCGATGGGCGAGTGCTGGATTTCGGCACCACGGGACGACTGCGCCACAGCAACCTGATCATGTACGATCGTCAGACCGAGAGTTGGTGGCAGCAGGCCACGGGCGAGGCTATCGCGGGCCAGTTCACTGACCGTCAACTGACGTTTGTACCCACCTTGATGGTCTCCTGGAGCGACTTTAAGGCCGCCTATCCAGACGGCAGGGTGCTCTCGCGCGACACCGGCCACAGGCGCGCCTATGGCCAGAATCCCTACGTGGGCTACGACGCCAAGAATGGGACGCCCTTCCTCTACGATGGGCCGGAGACACCGGATGTGCTGCCCTCGATGGCGCGCGTGGTGGCGATCGATCTCAACGATGAGGCCGTGGCCTACCCGTATGACGTGCTGGAGGAGGTGCGGGTGGTGAACGACGCCGTTGGTGGGACTCCCGTCGCGGTGTTCTGGTCACCTGGCACCGCCTCGGCCTTGGACGCGTCCAGCATCGTCGAAGGTGACGACGTCGGTTCCGCCACTACGTTCTCGCGGGAGTTGGATGGTAGGACACTGACTTTCGTCTTCGAGGACGGTCGAATCATCGACGCAGAGACAGGCACCGCATGGGATGTGTTGGGGTGGGCCATTAGCGGTCCCCAGGCAGGCGAACGGTTGTCGCCCATCGTCAGCGTCAACTACTTCTGGTTCTCGTGGGCTGCCTTCAAGCCGGAGACGCGTGTCTACGGTGCCGACGTACCCTCGTCGGGTCCGGAGGCCCCGTCGAAACCCGCCAGCGCCGGGCTTGAGGCCGACGTCGAGA
>Ga0180431_10002409_pt1 | contig 25048 bp, 20 predicted proteins | sample SS_ome_11_FD_132459 | JGI IMG/M metagenome (GOLD analysis project Ga0180431, IMG submission 132459) | Hypersaline lake sediment archaeal communities from the Salton Sea, California, USA - SS_1_MS_1 metaG | ecosystem: Environmental > Aquatic > Non-marine Saline and Alkaline > Hypersaline >... | reverse complement strand
CAATGGGGTTCTTCCCCACGGAAGGAAGTGCCAACAGAATCTTCTATGGAGTGACTAATGGTATTGATAGAAATGGGTGTCATCCTTTACCTTCAATTTCAGCAGAAATATTGACATGACCGCTGTTGTTGAGATTTCGTGTTAAACATAATGTATAAGTCTCTAAGTGTTATAAACCGACCTGTTCACTTATTGTTACGATATAAGGTCGATACAATCGGCGCTTTAGTTGGCATACTGCTGGGTATTGTGATTACATGCCTCAACTTGATCTATTCCAATGCTTACATGATTACAGTGGGGCCGGTGTTGACAGTCGCCTGCCTTGTATATCTGTTGATCCATCACAGGTTGCCCCTTGCCCTGTCACGCTTTAGGTTAGGCAGACGGTTCTATGTAATAGTCAGCACCATTTTCTGGATTTCGTTTGCCGTCAGTATATATTGTCTGTATTCAGAGACGCTTCACCGTCCGCTGGGTTACTTCATACTGACTTCGTTAGCTGCCTCGATGATAGCTATTCAGATCATCTGTTACCATCAAAAAATGACGACTTACCTGATATTGTTCGAGATAATCTTGGTATCTCTGAGCGTGAGCGCCAGCGCATACTGGGTCTTTCCCTCTCTTACCGGCATTGACACCTGGATTCACATGGAACATATAAAAGAATTTGTGGAGTATGGTGGGATTCCAGACGTGTGGCCAGGGTATGGGATCTACTATTACAGCTTTCCTATAACACACTTGAATGCAGCCAACATACTGCTCGTATCCGACGTGAACTACAAGTTAGCTATGTTTCTCGGCATCAGCGTACCCACGATAATAAGTAGTCTCTTTGTGTTCTTGATCGCTCGTAGCCTTGCGAGCGTGAGGGTCGGATTGCTGGCAATGCTCATATTTAGTATCAGCAGCTATTTCCTCAACTTCAGTATGCAACCATGCGCAAATAGCATCGGGATTGCCTTTTTTTTAATAATAACTTATCTACTCATAAAACATCGCAATCGTATCACCGTATCGTTTGCCTTTTTGCTGCTTCTGTTGATGGCGGTGCTGGTTATAACTCATACCGTAAGTGCTTTCGTCATGTTCACCTTTATGATGTCTTTCTTACTCGGTATATATATATATCAGTTCATAAAAAAGGAGCGGGCTACTTCGGAGAAAAGTGCAGTTACTCCTGCCTTAGTGGTTCTGTTTGGAATAATGATGTTGAGCTACTGGGTATATGTAGCTTATGTTGGTGACGAGCCATTCTTTAACAAGGTGGTTGGCGAGTTGTATCAGGAATCTACTACGGAATTTGGCTTTGGTCACTATGAGTTGCCTGGCATGAGCCAGCAAGGCCAGATCGTGAACATCATAGGTTTCTTGGTGCTGTTGTTTTTCGGCGTTTTGGGATGTTTGTTATGGCTGCGCAGGGACCAGATTGAGAAAACGAAAATCGGGGTGATTGTAGCGCTTATTGCCTTGTTGGGCATGCCGCTTGTTCTAGCAGCCTTCGGGATAGAGGCTATTGTGCCGGATAGGTGGTTTGTCTTTAGCTTTGTGGTTCTAGCCGTAGTGGCGGCGCTTGCCATGCTTACAGTGAGTTCGCAGTTCGGCTCTCGCTGGTTGGGCTGCATACTGTTGGTATGCGTTGTATTTTTCAGTACCTTCTTCATGATCAGCAACAAGATTTCGAACGTTGATAGCCCGGTATATACCCGTGAGCTAATACGAAGACTGGTATATACCAACGCTGAGCTTGCGGTTGGGGAAAAGGCGGTGGAGGTCTACGACGGTACTATCATTACGGACCTGGATTATGGGCTGACTGTTATCAGGACGTATTTGGGGCGAAACCATAGTGTTGCTGTTGATTACCGTATGCTGGATGAAGAACAAGTGAACAGAGGTATGGTCCTATGGAGGGAGGTGATGGCTGAACGTCCTGTTAGGGTTCCTCCTGATATTCTCGTGCTGGGAAATGATTTCCAGCAGTCGCTGGATTGCTCACACTGTCTGGTCTACTCTAACGGTGATGGCAATGCATATCTACCGAAGTGAAACAGGTTAGAGAAGATATTACAGCCGGAGTCAAGCCACTGCACTCGCTCAAATTGTTGAGTCGTAGCTGTCATAAGATTCCACCAGACTAATGAGGACATGCAGTATGGGGATAGCATCCCCTTGAGTTTTATAAATGATTCTATCCAGAAGGGAAGAATAGCGTTGGTGGGGAAATCGCTTATAGTTATGGAACCCAGACGTGAAATTGCACGCGGTATGGTTCTGAATAGGTTGAACAAACTGCGCAATTTCATGGAAGTGAATCTTTGGGTTGTGCCGTCCATTGGAAGGATTGAGAGGATAAACGGTCAACTTGTTATTGCTTCCCCTGAAGCCCCTTTAGAAAAGGACGTTTCTCGAAGATGGGGCAAATATCTAATAGACAGGGTCATTTCCCGGGAAAGGTTCAATTGTATCATCGAACATAGTGCCAGACTGGCCAGAGAGTGGTGTCTGTATGGCAAATTGCCCGAATTGCTGCGGATCGGGCCTGTAGATTTGGGGAATGCGTTACAAAACGCCATGTGGTATCGAATTTTCCCCTTATTCAGACAGGTGGAAATGGCAGACATCCTCCTCGAGGAAGTGAACCCGGACGTTGTCTATATAGAGAGCACTCTCTTCCCATCAGGCCGGGCATTCAAGGCTGTTGCTGCTGCCAGAGGGGTAAGGTGCGTCTCATTGAAGCCAACAGTATGGTTGAAAATCGAGGATGCAATACGGTCATACATTGACCGTAGAAGCTTCAAAGAAGCGCGAAGATCCGGGCTTTACTCAATTCCGCATCATCGATTGATGGTGTCGCAGTATACGAGCCTGGTTTATGCGCCGTACGTGAACTATTTCAATGCAGTGCGTCCAGCTATAGAAGAATTAATGAACGAGAAAGCCTGTAAGCAGTTTCTTCTTGGAAGTGAATCGCTTATTCCCAGGATAATTACAGAGGCGAAAAAGGTCAATATCAGTAATATCGATGTTGATGAGTACATGGAGCAGGGCAGGAGAATTAGGAAGTATTATCACGCTGAATTGGAGAGAGACGTCAGATTTCAGGAGCAATTTGCGTATGAGGGTGTAAGACTTTGGGATGTCTTAAAGGCTGGCATTGGATGCCTGTTTGACAACATAATATTTGATGTGATTTACAGCGTGGCTTATTTTCAGAGGGTGATGAATGAGATTAGGCCGGATATTGTCGTAGTTGGTTACGATAGAAACACTATTGTGTCGGGTCTTGTAATGCTGGCCAGGGAGATGGGTATTCCCGTACTGGAAATACAGCACGGGTTGCACAGGCCTCTCTATCCCGTAACTGAGCCTCTTTCGGACAAAATTGCGGCAGGAGGGGACTATTCCAGGGGGTCCTATATAAGGTTTGGTGCACGGGATGAGCAGGTAGTCGTTACCGGCTGGCCGAAATATGATCGGTACAAGAGACTGAAAGATGATACTTACACAAAGAGTGCAGTAGAAATACTGTTTGCAATGGGCCTGGGAAATACAAAAGCAAACCTTGATATTATTGAAAGCATCGGATTATGGCTCAAGGATTCTCAGGAAATCCGTTTGATTGTTAAACCGCACCCCTTGGAGAGCGAGAAGGTGTATCGGAAGGTAGCCGGTAAATATGAACAAATAGTATTGTGTGGAAGTAGTGAGGATATAGTCAGTTTGTTAACTTCATCGGATGTTCTTATAACTGAACACTCAACAGTTGGCATAGAGGCGGCTTTGCTGGATATACCTATTGTTCGGATAAATATTACGAATGAGGAGGCGCCGTCAGTATATGTCGATGGCGGGATAGCCGTAGAAGCCCGAAACATAGAGGAACTTAAATCGGCAGTCACAGATGTATTGTATAACGAAGAGGTTCGAGGACGACTTGCTGAGGCACGAATGAAATTCGTCTATGAACATGCATATATTAATGACGGCCAGGCTTCTAAAAGGGTTGCTGATTTAATAGTCCGGATGATAGAAGAATCGAGGGGGCGAAGGAACGAGAGCTAGCACTATCGCAGTGTCTCCCAGGCTGGCGTTTTATTACCTTCATCACGGGCTATCCGACTTCTGGCAGTCAATAGGATAGGTATAATCTTGTATCTCTAGGCGCTGGTGGTTGAATTATCTGGTGGTTGAATAATTTTAAACAAAGAGATTGAGGTTCAGGTGATCTTCGTGGGTGCTAATCCAGTGTCGATGAGCTGATATTTGAACTAAAGATCGCTGAATCGTAATCTGCATGTAAGCAGTTTGTAACTTCCCCTTAACATCCTTAATTGGTTCTTCATCCTATGTGTGTATACTTGTATACGATTAAATACGATTCTATATTGCCTTCTGGAAATGTGGTTTGGAGACAATATGAGGCACGGATTAGCCGCATAATCGGGATATTTTTTACGATGCGGACATATTGTACTGAACTGTCTGTGGCAATGGAGTGTGCTGTACGCTAGCTGACTTAACGGCTGGAAGTCGTGAATGTTGTGCATATAGTTGGTAATAGGAGCCCTGACTTAGTGCTGAGTAACCTGGGTGGCTCTCTCTATAACTTACACCTTCGTAATGGCTGCCGGTCAAAGATACCCGCCCCGCAGACATATATAAAACGGTTTATTGACAACTTTCAATGTCAATTTTGTGAAAGATCCTTTCTGACAGACTTTAGGATGTTCATTGATGGTGTCTCGGTAGTGAGCTGTGAAAACTGTTGTCCATAGACTGGTTATTCGCTGAGAGGCGTCCCTGCGTCTAATGCTTGAAGTAATCAGCAGTCTGTCATTGAAAAGGGTCGCTGATTTTGTTTTATTTAGTTAGCTCGGGAGTTATAGCTATTTAACTGAACGGAGGCAAGAATATGGTGAATAGTACCAGGGTTACGCTAGTCAGGCCGGTTCACTCTTCTGTTTATGGAGTATATAAGACTCTTAGAAAAAATGCTGGTACGGTCGGGATTCCAAAAGACAGGGAGATTAAGCCACCGCTGGGTTTGCTGTATCTGGCAAGTGCACTGGAGTCGATTGGTGCAGATGTCACCATAATCGATGCGGAACCCGAGGTTCTTTCAACTGAAGCGATTGTAGAGAAGGTCGTAGCCTCTGAGCCGCATTATGTTGGTGTTACTTCTACAACTCCTGAGTTCCACGAAGCCACGGACATAATCAGATATGTGAAAAGCTGCAATCCCGGCATCATCACCATGATGGGAGGAGCCCACGTTTCTGCGCTCCCCGAGGAATCATTACAGGACTGCCCCGAAATCGATTACGTGGTAGTCGGTGAGGGTGAGGAAAGTATTAAAAAGATAGTGATGGAGAGACCAGATACAAGAATTGTTGTTTCTGAACCCATACAGGACTTAAACCAATTGCCGTCGCCGGCTCGCCACCTGGTGAATTATGAGCATTACCAGTTTCCCGAACCTAGCTGTGGGCTGGTGAAGACCGATGCTTTGGAAACTTCCAGAGGTTGCCCTTTTCGTTGTGCTTTCTGCTACCACATGCATTCGAAGGTTAGATTCAGGGATGTGGTTAAGGTGGTTGACGAAGTAGAACTGTCTCATAGACAAACAGGTGCGACTTTGTTCAATTTTTTTGACGACACTTTTACGCTGGTCAAGGAAAGGGCAATGGCTATCTGTGATGAAATAATCAGGAGGGATTTAGGATTAACATTCTACTGTTTCACACGTGCTGATACTCTATCCAAAGAGCTTCTGGAGAAGATGAAGCAGGCGGGATTCGTCAGAATAACTATGGGCATTGAATCTGGCAACCAGGAAATGCTTGACAGACTCAGAAAAGGCACGAAGCTTGAAGACTATGAGAGAGCTTACCGCTGGATGGATGGATTGGGCATTGAGACAAGGGGGAGCTTTATCATAGGTGGACCTTTTGAAACTCATCAGACAATAGAGGATTCAATTAACTTCGCGAGGAAGTTACCCCTTTATAGGATTGGAGTAAATATACTGACGCCATATCCCGGTACCGAGCTATACCGGATCGCACTTAACGGGGAGCATGGCCTTCGGTTGCTATGTAGAGACTGGAGAGAATTTCGAAGGTGGGGGAACAGTGTGGTGGAAACGGACTGTCTGTCAGCATCTGATCTGGAATATTATCAGAAGAAGTTCCTGAGAAGGTTCTATGCCAGTCGAAAAGTGGTGTTTCATCACATAAAACAGTTTCTAAAAGGTAACCACTCGTATTTCTTCTTCAGGCCGGTTATCTTTGCTGTCGTTGATCGACTGGTTACCGCGTTCGCCGAGTTCTTTCGACCTCATAAGTTTGTCCCGCCTTCTTCGGAAGGGGAGTCTGAGGGGGGATTGGGGCAGCCCTGTTCGGAGCCTGTAAGGCTTGAGATCCGCAGCCCGGGGTTACCGGAGGATGGGAAACCGGAAATTACGAGTAGATTCGGGAAGCGCGAGGAAGTAGGTGGGGGTGTGGTAAGGGAAAAGGATTAAAATGATTGTTGCTGTAATTCCGGCCAAAGGTCAGTCAGATAGATTGCCCAACAAGAATCTTCTGGAGATCAACGGTCACCCTTTGGTGTATTATGCGATTCGTTATGCCAGGGAGTCTAATAGGGTAAATCAAGTATATGTCTCTACCGATTCTGACGCTGTAGCTGAATGTGCTGTAAAGATGGGCGCGCAAATTATCCGTAGAGGGACTGAGCTTGGGGGAGATACTCCTCTTTTGGATGTTTACAGGCATGCCTGGGAGCGGATTAATAATGAAAGAATCACCCACATTGTAGGCATTCAACCTGACCATCCGGATAGAAAAAATAACCTTGATCAAGTAATTGACTATGTTCTAAAAGAAGGGATTGAAGAGCTTTTTACTGTAGACAGGCATGGCAGGCGGAATGGTGCGTTGCGCATTCTTAGTCGTAAAGCACTGGAGGCTCGAGATCCGGTCTGGTCTGTGACTGTAATGGACGATTGCACCAATGTTCATACCGCTCGTGACTTTGAAATTGCCAGGAGGAATCTATCAATAAATACAGGCGCCATACGTATAAAGGGTATTGGTATTGGTGAAAATGAACCTGTTTTCATTGTGGCAGAGGCGGCCGGCAATCATATGTGTCAGATAGATAAGGCTGAGAGAATGATTGACTTGGCAGCTGCGGCAGGAGCCAGCGCCATCAAGTTTCAAACCTATAAAGCTGAACGGTTGGCTACCAGGGAAGCCTCTTCTTTTTGGCGAGGGGAGCGAATCTCACAGCAAGAGCACTATAGCAGGCTGGACAAGTTTGGCGAGGAAGAATACGGGCATCTCTTTCAATATGCAGATAGGAAAGGTATTATTGCGTTTTCCACGCCTTTCGACCTGGACAGCGCTTCTATGCTGCACTCTCTCGGCATGCCTTTATTTAAGATCGCTTCCTGTGACTTGCCTGATAAAAGATTTCTTAGACATGTTGCCGGTTTCGGTAAGCCTGTAATTCTGTCGACAGGAGCATCCATGCCGGAGGAAATCGATGAGGCGATCGCTACCATCTACGCCGAGGGCAATTACCGGTTGGTCCTCCTGGCTTGTACCTTGAGTTATCCCACGGAGCACGAGGATGCCAACCTGATGCGTATTCAGACTCTCCGGGAGAAATATCCAGGAATAATCATTGGGCTTTCCGATCATACGGAGCCGGATGAAAACATGGTAATCCCAGTAATAGCAGTTGCCCTGGGGGCCAGGGTTATTGAGAAACACTTCACATTGGACCGTAGTTTGACCGGATCCAGTCACTTCCTTTCAATTGACCCGGAAGACCTTGCAAAGATGGTGACAAACATACGGCTTACCGAGAGGGTTTTAGGCAAAGGGGAACTAGGGGTTTTAACTGCCGAGGAAGTAGCCCGAACTCATGCGAGGAGAAGCATAGTGGCTGAGACGGAGATAAAGGAAGGTGATGTGATTAAAAATACTATGATAGGCATGAAGCGGCCTGGCGGTGGATTATCGCCTAACATGATCGATATCGTGCTGGGTAAAAAAGCATGCTGCGATATTAAGCCAGACGAGCAAATACTCCTTGATATGCTTGAAGAAGGCGGTGTACGGCAAATTAATCGGCGCATATAAACTTTTAAGCGATGGCTGTTGAGAGTCGAAATGGTTAAAGTAAGCGTTATCATCCCGGCTTATAACTATGGAAGATACCTTAAGCAGGCGATCGAGAGTGTTCTTTCCCAGCGTTTTGATGATTACGAGGTGATAGTAGTCGATGACTGCTCAAACGATGATACTCCCGATGTTATAAAGGAATTCGCCGGTCATCCCAAAATAAAGATAATCACCCACAGGGAAAATCAGGGTTTCATTCGGAGCTGCCATGAGGCGATTGGGCTTTCTCGCGGAGAGTATATTATGCGTCTTGATGCCGACGACTATCTTGACGAAGACGCTCTGCTTGTTTTATCAAACCTTCTCGATACTGATCCGGAGCTTGGCTTAGTCTATTCTGATTATTTCACGGTCTCGGCAGAGGGGAGAATAATTGACTATGTCCGTTTGCCCGGCATGAATAGCGAAGTCAAGATTCTGGATATTCCGCCAAATGGCGCCATGATGATGTTCCGAAGAAGCTGTTACGACGCTGTAGGAGGTTATGATCTTTCACTGATATGCCAGGATGGCTATGACCTGTGGGTGAAGTTCCGTTATCTGTTTGCGGTCAAAAACGTTAATCTTCCTCTTTTTTATTATCGACGTCACGGAGCTAACTTCGGTGAGGATAGCGAACGGCTGCTGAGAACGCGCAGGTACATCAAACAGAGACAGGTTACTGACGAAGGGATTTCCGCCCCCTGCGTTCTGGGGCTTATTCCAGCAGGTAATAATGGTTATTGCGATAACCTGGCCTTGAGAGAATTGTGGGGTAAACCCTCGATCGCTTATACCATCGAGGAAGCACTAAAGGCTCCGGCTTTAAATCGAGTGATTCTTGCTATGGAGGATGAGCGGCTTGCGCCTGTTGCCGGGAGATATGGAGTGGAGTACATACTCTGCCCTTCACGACTTGCCCGACAAGAGATTCAACATAAAGTTATTTATGTGTTAGAGCAGCTTGCTAATGAGGGGTTCTTCACTGATGTAGTAGCTATCCTTTACCCTAACTCGCCCTTCAGAAAGGCGGACCATATCGCGGAGGCAATAAACACTATGATGCTCTTTCCTGTGGATAGCGTTGTTTCAGTATGTGAGGATAACAAGTTGCATTACCAGCATGGGCCATGGGGGCTTGTACCGCTATTTGAGAAAAATTCTCTCCGCCTGAAAAAGGAGGCTCTATATGAGGATAACGGCGCTATATATGTTTCCAGAGCAAAGGCGATAACAGAAAACGGTTTTTTAGGGAGCAGGATTGGTCATATAACTATGACCAGGGAAGCAAGTGTGTATATTGAAAGTGACTTTGATTTCAGGGTTGCGGAGCAGTTGGTGAAAGATGAAATTTGCTAGGCTGGTTCCTGATTCCATTAAGCCTGTATTGAGGCCGATCTACAGAGAAATAGCTCATCGCCCTAGAGCGCGCAATGAACTTCACAGCTATTGGCGACAGCCGTGGGATGGTTCAAATCGCCCCGAAGGCTATCTGGATGGGAAAGAGAAAAGTGAGCTCCTTCTCGAATTAATGGGCAAGTACGCGGATCGACAATCAAGGGTTCTTGAGATTGGCTGCAATGTAGGGAGGAACTTAAACTATCTGTTTCTCGCCGGTTTAACGAGATTGGAAGGTATAGAGATTAGTGAAGCGGCGGTGCGATTGCTCAGGCAAACATTTCCTGAGATGGCTCGAAATACTAAAATCCATAATGTGCCCGTCGAAGATATTATCAAGGCATTTGAAGACGATGAGTTTGATATAGTATTTACTATGGCTGTGCTCGAACATATCCATAGGGATAGTGAATGGATATTTGCAGAAATGGCAAGAATAACGAAGAACTTTCTAATCACTATTGAAGACGAGCAGGGCATATCCTGGAGGCATTTCCCGCGTAGTTACAAGAAAGTCTTTGAACCCTTGGGCATGAGACAGCTCGAAGAACATAGATGCGATAGCGTGGACAGGCTGGGCAGTGATGTCTATGCCAGGGTTTTCAAGAAAATGTGGTAAGGATTTAGATGATGAACGGGAAAAAGGAGCTAATTTGGAGGATATAATAAAATGCTGACCATATTTTCAATACCCAAACCATTTAGGGGGCACATAGGGGTCATCCAGAATAATGCTATTCGGAGCTGGGTGAGGCTTTGCCCGGAATATGAGATCATCCTCTTTGGCGATGAGGAGGGAACTGCGGAGATAGCGGCTGAATTGGGAGTCAGGTATGTGCCGTACGTCGAGCGTAATGAGTACGGGACGCCGCTGATGAGCTCTCTATATGACTCTGCTCAGGATGTGGCCAGTCATGAAATCCTGTGTGTTGTCAATGCTGACATCATTCTGTTAAGCGATTTCTGCGAAGCTGTTGAGCATGCTCGAAGCCGTGGTAGTGATCCGTACCTTATTACGGGACGGCGATGGAACATTGATCTGCAGGAGCACTGGGATTTCAGCAATGCAGACTGGGAAGCGCGCCTGCGGGCTTACGCGGAGAAGATGTGCGGGCAGCGCAAGCCGGCCGGGCTGGACTACACTATTTTCCCTCGCGGCCTGCTTCGTAATCTCCCTCCCTTTGCCGTCGGAAGATTATCTGGTGGTAACTGGATCGTCAACAAAGTGCTCTCTCAGGGTGTCCCGGTGATTGATAGTACTGATGTTGTTACAGCTATCCATCAGAGCCATGATTATGGGCACCAGCAGCAATTACTGGGGGAAGAAGCAACTAAAGCGGATAACAGAGATCCGGCAAAAGTCTACAGCGTTATCTCAAAAAACATCGAGGCCGAGCGGAATCGCGAGCTTTGTGGGGGGGAGAACCCTATCGTTTCGCCGTTTGATGTTACCTGGGTTCTTACAAAGAACGGCTATCTGAAGCGGCCTCCACTTATAGGGCGTGTATATCTGCGTATGTATAGATGCAATTTGGCGGCCCCATTTTTTCAGGTGCATCCCTACAGGCTGTTATTACGAGCAGTGGCTACGTTATTGAGGGCCTTTCGTTCTGTACGAAGAAAGCCTGGAGCACGTTTCCTCCAGGCTTGAGTTTGCCACCTTGTTACCTCTGTGGGGCGACTAGTCTCCTAGCGAAGGTGGACACGATTAATCACTGGTAGATTTCGTCTGAGTAGAAGGGCAAAGAACCTGAATTCGTCTCTGGTTAGCCCTCTCGACAGCCGCAGGGTCAGAACGTATACCACAGCCCCCAATGCTATAATCAGGATTACCTCCCAGGTTCTTGTCGGATTCATGAGGAGGATTACTCCTGCCATCACCGCGGAGGATACAAGGCTTTTCAGGATAAAGACCCGGCATACGGGGAAAGTCAGTTCGCGGAAGGATAGATAGAGGGTAATGCCCGTACCCAGGATATATGCCAGCAGGGTAGTCCCTGCTGCCGCCAGGATACCGAAGTGAGGGACAAGGACAAGGTTCAAGCCGAGGTTGACCAGGGCAGCTATACCCCAGATAACTGCCAGTGTCTTTGTCCTTTTCGCCAGCATCAGAACTTGCCACCCCGTAACTGCGTAAACCATGACAAAGATCTGGCTTGGCGCCACGAAGAATAAGACCAGGTAACCATCAGAGGCGAACTCTGATGTGGTAAATATTAGCAGGATTTGCTTACCGAGCAACGAGAGCCCGATGGCGGCCGGGATAGCAAGCATCAGAACATACTTCAAAGAGTATCCAAGATAGGCCTGCACTTCGGCGGTTTTACCCTCATCATACGACTTGCTGAGTGTCGGCTGTAGAATCGTAACGATAGGCCTGTGAAGCCAGCCCATGACCCCGCACAAAGTGTAGGCGGCCGAATAGATACCTACGGATGCAACCCCCAGGAAATGTCCGATAACATACCTGTCGCTTAGCTGAGTTATCCAGGCGAAGAGGAGCAGCGGTACAATGGGCAGGCCAAATTTGAGATATGATTTCAGATGTCTAAAATCAGGGCGTTTTATTCCAATTTGTAACACGATCAATATAAGGGCAAGTATACTGGAGATAAAAGCAGCAATTGCCAGGGATAGGACGGCACCGTTTACGCCAAACCCGGATGTGACAAGCCCGGCAACAAGTCCTATTTCCCCGAGGTATCTTACAAGGTTTAGAATGCTGTAGGTGCGCGTTTGTCTGAAGGTGAGGAAGTAGCGCGAGCAGACTGTATATAGGGCTGAACAGGGGATAACAAGAGCGGCCAGCTTCAGGGTCGTAGTGCCCTGGCCGTCAAATACGGCGTTTGATATCGGTTGTGCGAAAAGGGCTAAGACAAGGGCAATAACAAGGCTGCCCGATACTACGGTGCTGAGGATTGAGTAGAAACCCTCCTGAATCTCCCTCCTGTCGGTTTCTGCGGCGAGGAAGCGGACGAGGGCATTACCAAGTCCCATTCCATATAGGAACTCCGCTATTCCGAGGGTGACAATTACCTGCGCCCAGATACCGTATCCCGAGGTGCCCAGCAGCTTGGCGATTATCGGGAGGAGAATAAGTCCTCTCAGGGCTAGAATCAGTTGAGCCAGCCCGACTATGCCGACGTCTTTGGCAAACTTTTCATAGCTGGCCATATCTGGGTGAGTCCTTGTGTTGCGGCAGGCGGCGATTATGGGGAAGCTGGAATATTCGTGCTCCCCCCTTTTCTTTTGCAGGAATCGCCGCTGGATCTAATTGATTTACGATTTCGCTGTTCATGAATGTTCACGGTGACGCTTTACATAACGTATCACTGCGCATGCGAATTCCATCGTTGTCTCTTTTTGGTAACATTGTCCTGAGTCACGATCATTGTAATTTGTATCAATGCCTGGCCCTTAACATAATATAAGAAGCCGTATGTTCATTATTAATGCCAGAGATGTTGCTGTTTTATTACAGGGAGCGCTAGCCGTTCCCCATGAGCTATGGCGTCCAGTCCACAAATGTCTTCAGTAGATTGGAAAGGATTGCCAGACGTACCTGTTCACGCGCAACTATATGTGACAGATAAGTTACATCTGCCCCATTTGAAGGGCGTGGTACTTCATCAGGGAACAGTGATTCGCCGAAGGCATGATTGAGCATGAATAGAATATCCTCCCAGCGCATGAAATCATTTCGGGAAGATGTCAATGACAGGAGGTAGTCGCGGTTCGTTTCAAGAGCGTGAGCAAGAATGTAACATGCGTTGAGACTGTCGACCGCCACGATTGATTCTTCCGGTGTGCCAAGATTGTGTAGTCTCTCCAGAACAGGAGCTAGAGGACGGGCAGACACGAAATAATTCCTGTTTGGGTCAGTTAGTTGATCAGGAGGTACTAATGGTGCGGTGCTGTCTGCCTTGAGACAGCCCACAGCCAATCTGGCGAATTGCCCATTATCAACAATATTCCAACCGGTGTAATCTGAATTGCGTATGGTTACAATCTGCTGACCCAGATTGGCAAAGGTTCGGTAGCAAGCCTCTGCATTTAATCTTATCTTTTCAGGGTGACTGATTGTCCCGGACAGGATTCTATACTGATGAAGTGGCTGGTCGATCAACCGGCACCGTAGTATTGAATCAAGACAAATACGTGGGCCCAGATGCGCTAGTCCCCCACGTTCGGCCGAGTCATAGTCATGGAATATGATTCTTCCCCCTGGATTGAGAAAAGGGACCCATGAATTGAAGTCTTCAAATACATGCTGAAGAGTGTGAGCCCCGTCTATGAAAAGAAGGTCGATTGGCCTGCGAATGGTCTGCATCCATGTGCGGGCGCCAGTTGTTGAAGACTCAGCGATAATTGAGACGTTTGTGTTTTTAAGGTTTGCATAAGCCTCTGACGATGGTGCTATGTCGAACGAGTATATTTTTACTCCCCTTGGACTCGAGGCTCTATTGAAGATAAAAGCTGAGCCTCCTTGTGCGGTCCCTATCTCGACAATTGTCCCATTGGCCGGAACCAGTGCGGCGAGTTCAGCAAGTAGCTGCTGCTCCTCGCCCCAGAGCTGGGCGAAATCAACGCAGCGATCTTGTTCCGTCATGATTTGGCTTAGATGTGAACAGGACTCTTGTGCTCGAAACAAGGCATTTCACTCAATAATTGCGAAAGACATAGTGGAACCAAATTGGAACCTCTCAATTCTCAGGTTATTTATTCCCAATTCTTCGATCACGGCCAATGTTTCACCAGGCCAAGCCTCGTGATTCAATTCATCAAAAATAATGATACCTCCTTTAGGAATTCGGGGAACCAAGTGTTTGAGTGCTACCATGGTCGGTTCATACATGTCGAAATCTAAATCCAGTAAGCTTACGACTGTGTGCGGATTGTCTTCGAGATATTTTGGAAGGGTAATACTTATGTCTCCTTTAACGAGTTTAACTTTTTCAATATGGCTAAGAAAGCGATTCTTGTCATATAACCGTATGCTTTTAATTAAATCTTGATAGGTGTCTATTGATAACCCCCCACTTTTAGCTTGTGTAGCGGTACCTGTTTTATCTTTATCTGAAATTGAAATAAAGCCAGAAAAGGTATCGAAACCAATGATATTCCTTAAATGGTTCAGCGGTTCAAAGACTTCGCTCAATAGAGCCCAAGTCATCAATCCACTGCCAAATAACACACCGCATTCAACTACTGAACCATGAACATTCAGTATTCTTTTAAAAACCTCATATCTGCATATGAATTTCCTTATGTCTTGACAGGGAACATACTTAGAAAAGTTCTGCAGTTTCTCAACGTTCGAACCAATGCTCTGTGCGAAGTAATCTTCGAGTTCAATCCGGTATTCGACTTCTTTCTTCGTTACTCTATGGGGTTCCATGAATCTTGACAGATCCTTCTTTTTCACGATTTACCCATCCATGCTTAGTAAAGCTATCGTAGACTACGTTGAAACACGCATTTGAAGTCTTATCTCGGCGTGGGCGACCTTGTTCGAGACCCCACGCCTAAAATCTCTATGCTTTACCTTGGCGCTTTACCGAAGAAGAATGTATTGTTACCATACTCCTTCTTAATCTTGAGGAGGTCAACCTCTGAAAACGGGTCCAGTTGACTGGCCAGGACGTTTTCTCTGACTTCTTCCCTGGTCAGCATTCCGGGGATAACAGTGGAGATGCTCCGGTATGATAGACAGAATCGCAGAGCTGCCTGGGCGCCGGTTTGCCTTTCATCCCTGGTGAGAACTGAGGAAAACGATTGGTTTGCGTTCGCCCAACGCCTTATCTGTTCGGCGGACCACGTACTGCGATGATCCCGGCGGTTAAATTTGCTGTCAGGCGAATATACCCCTGTTAAAAAACCGAAACAGAGCGGTGTTCTGGCTATGATACCTACGTTCTCTTTCTTAGCAAGGTCGAACAGGCCGTTTTCCCGCGCCCTTTGATCGACCAGATTGAAGTTGACTTGTATTGATTTGACTCCGAACTTTTTAACAGCAGTCAGGCCGTCGTCGGGAGAGCGAACGGAAATGCCTATGGCTCGGATTTTGCCCTCGCGTTGTAGTGAGCGCATGGTGTACAGGATGCTGTCATCTCTTTCAAGCAAATCCATAGGAGGGCTGTGCAGTTGATAGAGGTCGATATACCCCGTACGTAAATGCTGTAGACTCAGGTCGATTGACTTCCTGATGTGTCGGGGTGAGAAATCTTGAGGCCCATTGTGTTCCAGGAAGCCGACCTTTGAGGCTATTACTATTTTCTGTCTCACGTCTTTTAAAGTCTCTCCGAGTAACTTTTCGCTATGGCCGTATCCATACAGGTCTGACGTGTCGTAAAACGTAATGCCCGAATCGAAGGCTAATCGAAGCGCAAGCCTCGATTCTTCGTCATTCGTTGGTCCGTAGGAAGTCGCTCCATGCGACAGGCCGCCGATTCCCCAGGCGCCAAAGCCTATCTCGGATACTTCGAGTCCGGTACTACCAAGTTTCCTGTACTTCACACCGACAACCCCCTAAATAGTCTCAGCCCCATATTTTCCGATGATTGCCCGGCTTATGATGTTTCGTTGATAATCGTTTAGAGTCGAAGCTTGCTATTGTTGCCGTAATGGTCGGAGAAATACCTTGTCGTGTTCTCCAGAGCTACCTCGAACGGCGTGTATTGAAAGTTTGAGATTCCGATGAATTTCGAATTATCGGTGCTCTTTTTGAACTGGCCTGCCGGTTTCGACGTGTCGAATTGGATGCGGTTCCTGTCGATACCCAAAACGTCGGCAATCATATGGGCGATGTCTTTTATGGAGTGTTCTTCCGTTGTCCCGATGTGTAAAACCTGCTCATCATCGTAGTTATCAAGGCACCACATATAAGCCCGGCCAATATCATTGGCGTAAGTAAACTCTCGCAAAGGTGATCCATCCCCCCATATTACTATCTTGGAATCGCCTTCTCTGTTCTCATAAAAACGCCTGATGAGGGCGGCTACTACTGTTGAGGCCTCATAGCTATAGTTGCCATTTTCACCGATAATCCCGTTCGGGATCAGGCCGATTACGTTCAATCCATATTCAGTCCTGTATGCTTTAATCGATGGATCAACCAGCCTTTTAGCAAATGAATAGCTGTAGTTTGATTCATGAGGATAACCGTTATGCATATACTCCTCTAGAATTGGATTGGGTACATCGGCCGGATACATTCCGGTGGAGAGTGTCATTACTGTCTTCTTGACCTTCAGGATTCTGGCTGCTTCCAGAATGTTTATGTTCATCAGTATGTTATCTCTCAGCAAAGTGGCGGGATACTTGGTGCTGAGGCCGATACCTCCACTGACTGCGGCCAGATGGATGATTGCATCGGGTTTCAGCGTTTCAACATATTTCAGTACGTTATCCAGTTTGACCAGATTACAATCTTTTGAACCTGTGAAGGTAAATTCCCTCTGCGGATAATCATCTTTAATAGATTTCAAAGCTTCGCCTACCAGTCCGGTCCCGCCGGTTACCCAGATATTTCTATACATCTAATCCTCCCCGGGGTTAGATTGTTTGCATTTGCACTGTATTAGTATCGCCCTGGTTGAGAAGATATTTTATAAAGTTCTTTCAAGAATCTGTCCGGGCGGCATATTTTTCCGTGACAGGATATCGCGCACGCAAGAAATAGCGTTTCTTTGATGTAATTCTAGTATCATCTTTCTTGGTCCATTCCAGAAGTGTGTTGGCAATGCTGTTTACATCCAGGCCACAAGAAGCATGTAAGTAATTTCTGCCTCCGTAATTTATATAAGACCGATCCGGAATAGCGATTCGCTTTAACGGCACAGTTATATTATTATCGGCGAAAATTTCGGCAACGATACTTCCGATTCCACCGTTAATTGAATGCTCTTCCACGGTTGCTACGCGTTTTGATTGTTCGACGATTTGCAGGAGCAGTTCTTGGTTGACTGGCTTCAATCTGTATAGATCAACGATCCCTGCATCAACCGAATGCCTGGCGAGTTCGTCGGTTACCTCTAAAGATCGGTGTACCATTATGCCGGTGGTGATGATGGTCAGATCACGACCGGACTTGAGGCTGGTCAAACCGTCTTCGAATTCGTTATGCCGGTCGCCGTAAATTAGTGGCAGCTTAGCTCGATCCAATCGAATGTATTTTGGCCCCGGACTCTTATAACTCATTTCTGCGAATGACGCAGTCATCACAACGTCGGAGGGGCTTAGAATAGTCATTCCGGGGAGAGCGCGCATGATGGCGATATCCTCTGTGGCTTGATGCGTAGGCCCATCACTCCCGTAGGCAAACCCTGCCCCTACTCCTATAGCTGTCACCGGAAGATTCATGCAGCACAAATCAAGCTTTGTCTGTTCGTAACAGCGCATGGTAATAAATGGTGCAATTGCGTATGTGTAAACAATCTTGCCTCCCAGAGCCAGGCCAGCTGCCACGGTCACCATATTCTGCTCCGCGATCCCCATATTGATGTACTGGTTGTTGAAGTCTCTCCTGAACTTATCAAGACTGGGGGCACCAAAGTCGTCGGTTAATAATACGACCCGTCTGTCTTGCGAAGCGATTCTATAAAGTTCCTCAAAAAATGCGTCTCTCATAACGATATTAGATATTTGCATTTCAACAACCATCTGTTTAAGTAGTTAAATTCTCAATCGACCCCAGCTCTTTCCGTGCCATTTCAAGCTGTTCTCCGTTTGGAACCGTGACATGCCAGATTGGCTTGTCTTGCATGAAGGATACTCCCTGGCCTTTGACTGTATTGGCAATGATCATTAAAGGCTTCGTGGAAACGGGGGAACGAAGGTTGTTAAAAGCCAGAAGAAGCTGTTCGAAAGAATGCCCGTCAACAGCTATCGTGTGCCAGCCGAACGACTCCCATTTATTAGCGAGGGGGTTCAGACGAAGGGAATTCTCTGTGAAATCGGTTACAGAAAGTCTGTTACGGTCGATAATGCCTGTCAGATTATTAAGTTGATGGTGACCGGCGAACATGGCCGCTTCCCATACTGCCCCTTCATAGCATTCGCCATCACCAAGCAGAGCGACGGTGGAGTAACCGATGCCGTCCATTTTTGCGCGCAGCGCCAGTCCTGTAGCTATACCCAATCCGTGCCCTAGAGACCCTGAAATTACCTCTATACCGGGAACGTTGTTATCCGGGTGAGTTCCGAGCATACCGTTGCCCTGGCAGAATCCTGAAAATTCATCTTTGGAGAAGAAACCCAGGTCTGCCAGTATCGGGTACAGGGCTATGGCTCCGTGCCCTTTACTCATTATGAATCTGTCGCGTTCGTCCCAGTTCGGGTCGGTCGGGTTAAATCGGAAAAAACCTCCGTAGTAAAGGGCGACGAGAATGTCTGTTGCTGAAAACGACGAGACGATATGCCCGCAGCCTGCGCCGACACACATTTCCAGAACCTGTTTACGGACCCAGTTTGCCTTCTGCTTCAGTTCAGGTATTGTTTCCTCACACATGAGCTCTCTTCCATTTTACGAACTGTCAGAGTAACTTAGTTCTCTCTGCATATACTAGAAAAAGACAGGGTTCGATTATTACTGTCGACGATTTCTCGGTCAAAACGGATAGTTGCATCGGCTATATAATCCCGTTGGGTTCATAGAAGATAATTTGACTCCCCGAATTTTCAAATTGGAAGGGAACATGTAGAAGCCCGTGAAGGCTTTCCTTTACTTTATTTTGGAGCTCCGGTTTGATAAAGAATAGAGCGAAACCAGCGCCTCCAGCACCCAGAATCTTGCCACCTACGGCACCGGTACGAATGGCGGCCTCATACAGATAATCGATGTAGGGCGTGGATATTTTGCTGGTTAAACTGCGTTTGAGCTGCCAGCTCTCATGCAGCAATTTGCCGAATTGCAGTATATCGTCTCCATTGAGGATATTCATGGCTTCATCTACCATATTGTACATTTCATTCAGTTCTCGCTTCTTATGGGTAGTCTCCTTGATTTGTTCTGCAGCGATGTCAGAAGCTGTCCTTGAGAATCCCGTGTAGAACAACATCAGGTGAGCTTGAAGCATTTCGAGTTTTTCACGATTCAGGGTGATAGGTCGAACCTTGATGTCGTGCTCACCACTGATGTCTATTCGGTTAAGGCCACCGAAGGCTGTGAGAATTTGGTCCTGTGATCCTACATTCTCTTTAATCATCTCCTGCTCGATATGGATGGCATCGCGGGCTAACTGCATTTTACTGGGCATAACGCCTTTAAGGGCGTGAAGTGCATGGAGGAGACCAACTGTAAACGCCGAACTCGATCCCAGTCCTCCCCTGGCGGGCAAATCACCATCATGGTGAATCTCCACTCCGTCGGCGATGTTCATAAACCTCAGGGTCTCTCTTACGGAGGGGTGTCGAATCTCATCGATATCCTGTACGTGCTCTGTATGAGACCAGACAACCCGATGTTTATGTTCAAAGAAAGGAGGCAGGTAGCGGCAGGTAATATAGCAGTACTTGTTCATGGTAGCACCCAGGACGGCTCCACCGTTTTCCTTATACCAGACCGGGTAGTCTGTCCCGCCGCCGAAGAATGAGACGCGGAAAGGAGTCCTGCTGATAATCATCTTGCTTTTCTAGATATTGGAGAATTGATTCCTTTTAACGATCTGATATCCTTTTATCAGTTCTGTGATACCATCGTGAAGTGATATATCCGGTTTAAATCCCGTGCCCTCGATCTTCGAATTACTCACGATGTAGTCTCTTTTATCAGGGTCCTCGCCGACCGCTGCTTCCAGGAAGCAGAAATCCGGCACCTGTTTCTTAATCTCCTCGCATAGCTCCCATTTGCTGATATTTGTGTCACTCAGGCCGACGTTATATGGCTCATTTTTCATGGTTTCAAAGTTACTAAGGCAGTGGATAAATGCTTTAGCTACGTCGCGAACGTGGATATAGTTTCTCTTAAAATGAGGCTGGAAAAGTATTACAAAGCGATCAGTTACAGCACGGTAGGTAAAATCGTTTACCAGGAGGTCCAGGCGCATACGGGGGCTGACCCCGAATGCTGTAGCGAGTCGGAGGGTAATACAATTACCCGAGCCCAGAAGAACCTTTTCGATTTCTACTTTTAACCGGCCATAGAGTGAAATGGGATTCAGAGGGGTTTCTTCTGTACAGTAAGTTCCAGGTTGCCCAATTCCATACCCGCTGTTCGTTGTAGGGAAGATTATTGGCTGCTCTTTGCTGCGCAGAGCCAGTATCATCTTGATTGCGTCGAAATTGACGGTTTGGGCCTCAAATGGATCCTTCATGCAGAGGGGCGCTCCCGTGAGGCAGGCCAGGGGAAATATTGCATCAACTTTCCTGAGGCATCTTGATATCAATGCTTTGTCGCGGGCATCCCCACGAAGGACTTCCAGATTCTCGTTATAGCAGTAGTCCAGCAGGGGCGTCTGGTTGTATCTGAAATTGTCGATGGCGATCACTTGATGGCCCTGACTCAGCAATTGCGGGACCAGCACGGAACCTATATAGCCTGCAGCACCGGTAACTAATATTCTCAATTTAGCACCTCGACTTGCTCTTTATACCATGCATAGGTCTGTCTAAGTCCCTCTTCGAAACTAATCTTTGGTTCCCAGCCAATCATTTTTATTCTGCTTATATCCAAAATTTTACGCGGAGTGCCGTCGGGCATTGATTCGTCGAAGGCTATATCTCCTTTAAAGCCGACTATATCTCTTATTAGAAAAGCCAGTTCTCTAATCGATATGTCTTTGCCACAACCGATGTTAATTATCTGAGAATCGTAATAGTTATCCATTAGAAACAGACATGCATCTGCCAGGTCGTCAACATGAAGGCACTCGCGTCTGGGGGAGCCAGTGCCCAGAACAATCACCTTCTCCTCATTACGGATATTAGCTTTGTGAAATTTACTTATCAGTGCGGGAAGGACGTGAGCCGTTTCCGGATTAAAATCATCATTGGGCCCATAATTATCCCCGGGCACTACAGAGATAAAGTCTGTTCCATATTGGTAGTTGTATGATTGACACATCTTTATACCCGCGATCTTGGCGATTGAATAGGATTCGCAGGTCTGCTCCAGTTTGCCGGTAAGTATATACTCCTCTTTCATGGGCTGAGCGCACTCTCTAGGGTAGATGCAGGAGCTACCCAGGAACAGCAACTTTTTAACTCCAGACTTCCAGGCGGCATGTATAACATTACACTGGCCCTGCAGGTTGTCATAGATGAATTCAGCGGGATACTTTCTGGTTGCGATTATGCCACCCGCTTTTGTAGTGGTCAGGAAAACGTAATCCGGCTTTTCATCCGCGAAAAAGTCTAGGACTTTGTCGTAGTCGGTTAAATCCAGGTCGGAGGATGTTCTGGTAACCAGGTTCGCAAAGCCGCCTTTATTTAGACGACGTAAAATCGCCGAACCTATCATATCTTCGTGATTGGTGATAAAGACCTTTTCGCCTTTTTTCACGGGCTTACCTCCCGTCGTATAGACTGTTTTGAACATACAAAGACCTTTTCCGCAACTGAGACGTTAGTGTCAACTGTTTTAGGTTTGACCACTTTCGAGAGTCTCTTTGTCACTTTCGCTTTAACCGCCGGGGTTCATAATTTTATTAGCCGTTTAGCTGCTTCATAAAGGTCTTCGGCAACAAGGTTTGATGTCGATGCTGTTTCCTCATCCCGCTTTGGAGCGCCTCGACCTTGGAGGAGGATGGTCTTACATCCTGCTCTATGCCCGGCTTCTATGTCGCTGATTTTATCGCCGATAAGGAAAGATTTGCCGGCATCGATACCGAAGTCACGAACAGCCGCTTCGATCATTCCCGGGTTGGGTTTGCGACAGTGGCAATCCCTTCTATATTCCTCCAGAGTTCCTTCCAAATGGTGAGGACAATAATACATTCTGTCTATAAATGCCCCCTGTTCAGCCAGCGATTCCTGAATATGTTTGTTTATTCCTCTAACTGTCTGCTCGGTGAAGTATCCTCTGGCGACACCGGATTGGTTTGTTACTACGATAACCTTAAACCCGCTCTTGTTTAGCAGTTTGACAGCTTTGCCGACTTTAGGTAAAAACCTAATATCGCTGTGTTTGCCAAGATAACCTATATCCTCTACGATGACACCGTCTCGATCGAGGAAGACGGCTTTGTTCATGGCTGACTCTTTGTTCTAAACCAGCCAACACCCGCTGGTTCCTCTTCCGCTTCGGGATACGCGAGTTCTTTTTCCACCAGTTCGCAGATAATATGTCCGATTGTGATATGGGATTCTTGAATCCTGGGTGTGCTGCTGGAGGGTACTGTTAAAACCAGATCTGCTACCCCGGCGATCTCGCCGCCGTTGTTACCGGCTAGTGCGACTGTTTGCGCCCCTTTTCTCCTTGCCAGTTCCAGTGCGTTAACCACATTGGGCGAATTGCCGCTTGTGCTGATTCCGATAACTACGTCTCTTTCATTCACTAAAGCTTCTAGCTGGCGGCTGAATACGGCCTCATATCCATAATCGTTAGCCAACGCAGTCAATATGGAGATATTGGAGGAAAGTGCTATAGCCGGAAACGGTTGCCGTTTTAGTTCAAATTTTCCTACTAACTCACAGGCCAGATGCTGAGCGTCTGCTGCACTGCCGCCATTTCCAAATAGGATTACCTTACCGCCTGCTTTGTATGAGGTAACGATACATTCTGCTATTTCTGCTATGATAATGACGTTGCTTTTAGCGAGAGCTTTCTGGATATTGGCGCTTTCCTCAAGCCTCCTGGCGATGTCACGGTAAGTAGAACCGACTCTGTTCATGACACACTCATAAGGTTAAGTGAGTTTTACACCAGTGTTGCAAACTGTTGGTTATCCATTTGGTATTACCCTTGCCACCGGGGGAAATGAGCACGTGTTTGACTGTTTAGATTGTACGAAATGGTGATTAAGAATGGATTACGGGCGTAAAGGGGAAATTACAAAGAAATTACAAATAGATTACAATTGTGCCCGGTGTAAACGATTTACGAGTAGAAAAACCCTGGATGGTTGTTCGAAACAGAACCTTGTGCAGTCCCGTTAACGGGACTGCACAGCGGGTTGCATTTCATGTTGAAAGGTCTCGATGGTTTCTCTCAAACCTTCTTCTAAATCGTACTTTGCCTTGTAGCCAAAGGCTCTGAGCAGGGAGACATCCGCCAGGCTATGCCTTACATCCCCGGGCCTTGGCTTTTCGTGTATCGGTTCGATATTGGACCCCATGAGTCGGGCAGTAAGCTCAGCCAGTTGGTTTATGGTAACCCTCTCACCTCTGCCTACATTAAAGATACCCGTTGCGTCGCTTTCGGCTGCCAGGATGTTTGCTTCAACCGTATCTTTGATAAAGGTAAAGTCTCTCGTCTGCTCCCCGTCTCCGAAAATAATTGGAGGCTGTCCTTGAGAAATCCTGGTGGTGAATCTGGGAATGACCGCCGCGTACTGGGAGAGAGGGTCTTGTCTTGGGCCGTATACATTAAAATACCTCAAGCAGACAGTTGGGAGACTGTATATCCGGTGAAAGACCTGGCAATAATATTCAGCAGCAGTCTTGGTCACGGCATAAGGTGATTGGGGGTTGGGTGGCATGTCTTCCGTTCTGGGGAGGGTGGGGTTTTGGCCATAGACAGAGGAAGATGACGCATAGATGACCTTTTTTACCCCATTGTCTCTGGCTGCCAGAAGTACATTCAAAGTTCCGGTTATATTGGCCTCATGGGTAGGTAGTGGATTCTTAACACTTCGGGGAACACTGGGGATGGCAGCCTGGTGAAAGACGTAGTCAACATCATTAAAGATTCTTTGAAGCAGGGAGAGGTCGGTGATGCTACCCTCAATGAACTCCGTCACACCCTTCCTGAGGAGCGGTTTAATATTCTGTATCTTTCCTGTGGAAAGGTCATCGAGGATGCTAACCTGGTGTCCTTTTATGGCCAGCTCTTCCGCAAGATGGGATCCTATGAAACCAGCTCCACCGGTTACGACTATCTTATTCACTGGATTATACCTTTGCGGCGTAATGTATATAGCCTCATCATGGATGGTATTTTATTTACATGGGATTAAGGTATGGATTACAGATATGAAGCTAAAATTACGAAAAGCTTACAAGTTTATTACAATTCGGTTCAGAACGGTTTTTTTTGTTACATGTTCTTACGGCACCTGTTATTATGTGGCCGTTACATATCGAATACATATTTTGTTATGACTTGATGACTTGTCTGGACTAACTCAGGTGTATCTTGAAAGAGCGGGTAAGGTATTACCAGTGGGTCACTTCGTTAAGTATTGGTTACTGGCTTTTTAATGTACAAAACTTAAATCCCCGACCGTAAGGTCGAGGGATGAAGTTTTCCCTGCATCTTTTTGAGGGGTATACTGTGATGGATGGAATATACGCATCTTCCTCACTGCGTGTATCAT
>Ga0180431_10002407_pt1 | contig 25060 bp, 22 predicted proteins | sample SS_ome_11_FD_132459 | JGI IMG/M metagenome (GOLD analysis project Ga0180431, IMG submission 132459) | Hypersaline lake sediment archaeal communities from the Salton Sea, California, USA - SS_1_MS_1 metaG | ecosystem: Environmental > Aquatic > Non-marine Saline and Alkaline > Hypersaline >... | reverse complement strand
CGGGTGACGACCTGAACGTGCTGCTGCGCAACCGCCTGCCGGCGGGCTACCTGCCCGAGACGCAGGACCTCAACAACTTCGTCCAGCCCAAGGGCGCCATCACGAACCTCCACGTGCATGGCCTGCATGTGTCGCCCGACTCGCCGCAGGACAACGTGTTCCTCACCATCCGGCCCGGGCAGAACTACCAGTACCGCTACCAGCTGCCCGACGACCACCCGTCAGGCGTGTTCTGGTACCACCCGCACCACCACCGCTACGTCGACATGCAGACGTTCGCGGGGCAGGCCGGAACCATCATCGTGCGCGGCGGCCTGGACGACCTGCCCGGCGTGGGGGACCTGCGCGACCGCGTGATGGTGTTCCAGAACACCGAGGTTCGCGGCTCGTCCACGGCGGCCAGCCAGGCGCGCCCGCCCAAGGATCGCCTCATCCTCATCAACGGGCAATTGCAGCCGCGCATCGACATCCGCCCGGGCGAGTCGCAGCGCTGGCGCCTGGTGAACGCCTCGACCGAGAGGTTCCTGAAGTTCCTGCCGGTGGGCGGCGAGTACTACCTGCTGGCCCGTGACGGGGTGACCCTGCGCACGCCCCAGAGGCTGTCCACGATCTTCCTCGCCCCCGGGCAGCGGTTCGAGGTGCTGGTGCGCGCGGGCACCAGGCGGGGCGACTTCAAGCTGGTGCAGCAGTACTTCCAGCAACGGCCCACGCCCTTCGGCATCCAGCCCGAGGTGCAGGTCGCCACCGTGCGGGTGGGTGGCGACGCGCAGCCGCGGCGCCCCGTGCCGGCCGTGCTCGGCCCCGTGGACGACCTGCGCGGCAACGCCGTGCCCATCGCCGCCCGTCGCCGGGTGGTGTTCACGCAGAACCCCGCCAAGGCCGAGTTCTTCGTGAATGGCAAGCGGTTTGCCCACACCCCCGGCGGCAAGCCCCAGCCCATGTTCCGTCCCCGGCTGAACAGCGTGGAGGAGTGGCTGCTGGTCAATGACTCCCCGGAGTGGCACAACTTCCACATCCACATCGACCCCTACCAGGTGGTCGCGCGCAACGGGAAGCCCGTGAGGGGCCAGCCCGAGTGGGCCGACTCGCTGGCCATGCCGCCCGGCAGCCGCATCACCATCCGCCAGAGGTTCTCGGACTTCACCGGCCGGTTCGTGTTCCACTGCCACGTGCTGGTGCACGAGGACAAGGGGATGATGGCCGAGGTGGAGGTCATCCCCTAGGTCCGCGCCGCGCCCCCGCGGGCTCCGCGCGAACCCAGGAGCGCCGCCACGATGGCGCCGACGGCGATCACCACGAGCCCGATGATGTCGCCACCGGTCGTGACGGAGTCGAGCAACCAGAACGAGAGCAGCGTGGTGGTGACCGGCGCCAGCACGCCCTCGGCCCCCACCACGTCGGCGCTGATGCGCGACAGCGCCCACGAGCGCCCCAGCGTGGGGACCAGCTGCGCCCCCAGCGCAGCCATGGCCAGCGCGCCGTACTCAGCCGCGGTCAGGTCGAAGGCGTCGGCGCCCTCGGTGACGCCGCCCACCACCAGCGCCACCACCGCAGCCGAGGCGGCCGACGCCAGCGCCACGTCGATCACGTTCGCATGCGCCAGGGCCTGCTTGGTGATGATGACCGACCCCGCGAACACCGCGGCCGAGCCCAGCGCCAGGGCGATGCCCGCGGCGCTGCCCATGGCCCCCGTGGCCAGGGCGATGGCACCGATCACGATCAGCACCACGCCGGCCACCACGCCAGGCGTGGGCCGCGTGCGGTAGGCGATCATGCCGAGCACCACGATCCAGAGCGGCGCCGTCATGGTGAGGCCCGTGGCGGGGCCCGATCCCACGAGCGGCACGGACTCCAGGTACAGCGCGAGGTTCACCACGTACACCGCTCCCGCGGCCGTGGCGAGGGCGATGCCGCGGCGGTCGCTCGGCATTGCGGGGGTGCGCGACATGCGGAGCACGCCCAGGCCGATTGCCGCACCCAGCGAGAGCAGGCCCGACAGCACGTAGGGCGACTTCTCGTTGAGGGCCACCTCGTTGGCGGCGAGCGAGGTCACCCCGGCCACGAGCATGAGGACGCCGAAGATGATCGCCACCACCACGGGCGACCGCTCGCGATCCTCGCCCGACTCGCGATAGCCCGCCAGCATGATGACCGCCGCGCCGAACAACGACACGGTGAGCATGGCGTTTGCCGCGTGCTCCGCCGGGTTCTGGCCGCCGAACGGCGCCTGCACGCCCCGATGGGCGGCGCCGATGGTGAGCACGGTGATCGCCAGGATGGCCGCAGTGCCCCAGCGCGCGCCCGCGCGCCCCGCGATGGCGATGGCGCCGGCCAGTGCCAGCGGCACCAGCGGCCCCACGGGCATCAGCAGGCCCACCGCGGCCAGTGCCGACACCGCCGCGAACGCGGCCATTGCCACGGGTTGCCGGAATGCCGCGCGCAGCGGCTGGGAGGGATTGGCCCACGCCAGCACGAACGACCCGCCCACCAGGAATCCCGCCATGTAGCCCACCACGGCCCAGCCGGTCAGGTCCCCCACGCCGTAGCCCGCCGGCACGTCGCCGAATGCCAGGAGCAGCGCGCCGGTCACCGCCCCGGCGATCACGCTGATCGCTGCGGCGATGGCCGCGTACCGGGTGGCCTGCGCGAGGTCCTGCGCCCAGCATCGCGCCCGCTGCAGCCAGGTGGCGCACAGGAGGCATGCCACCACGTGGATGATCACCGACAGCGCCACCAGAGGAACCGAGCGGTCGTCCATGATGAGCTGTCCGATCACGTCTCCCGCGGCCACTGCGGGCCAGAGCGACCTGCCGAGGCGCGCGAGCAGGGCGGACGCCACGCCGGGCACCAGCAGGATGGGGGAGATCTCGAGGGCCGTCAGCGCCACGGCGAATGACAGCATCGACGCGGCGAGCACGCCGATCGCCACCGCGACGGCCGCGATCCACCACCGGCGGGACGCGAGGACCGCACGCGAGGGAGCCAGTGCGTTCACGCGGGGCACCCTACGCGAAGGGCCCGCCTCTGCTGAGCGCGGGCCCTTCGGATAGCGGGGGCAGGATTCGAACCTGCGACCTTCGGGTTATGAGCCCGACGAGCTACCAGACTGCTCCACCCCGCGGCGTGTCGCCAATGTAGCACCCAACCCGCGTGGCTCGACAGGGGCGGGGGCCGACCTATTGTGGCGCGCGACCGTCAGCGGACGACCCCGGGAGGTGATGGGCCGATGATGCACCAGCGCAAGCGCATCGTGATGATCGCGCACGACAACAGGAAGCTCGACATGCTCGAGTGGGCCCGCGATCACTACGACGTGCTGCGCCATCACGAGCTCCATGCCACGGGCACCACGGGGGGGATCATCGCCGACGACCTCGGGCTCGATGTCCACCGGTTCCTGTCGGGGCCGCTTGGCGGCGACCAGCAGGTGGGTGCCGCCCTCGCCGAGGGCCGGCTCGACGTGGTGATCTTCTTCTGGGACCCGCTCGAGCCGCAACCCCACGACGTCGACGTGAAGGCCCTGCTGCGCATCGCGGTGGTGCACAACTGCCCCATCGCGTGCAACCGGGCCACCGCGGACTTCCTTCTGGCCAGCCCGCTCATGGGCGAGGACTACCGGCCCGCGGCCTCGCCGGGCGACCTCGCTCCCGACGAGCGCCACATCGCCGACCTCGGGACCGCCGTCAGGCGCTGAGCCGCACCGGGTCGCCCACGGCCACCCAGCCGGGGCGCACTACGCGACAGCACGCGCCCACGTGGTTGCGGCGCTCGCGCGCCAGCGCCGCGTGGGCGCGGGTGTCGCGCTCCGCGGTGTCGGGGTCGCGGCTCAGTACCCCGGACCGCCGGGTGGGTGTGGCCACCTCCACCTCGGCCGTGTCGCCGATGCGCAGGCGACGTCCCATCCAGGAGTCGTCGGGGAAGGGGTCGTCCCCATCTGCCTCCACCATCACGTTGGGGCGGAAGCGGCGTCGGTCGACGTCGTCACCGGCCCAGTCCGACACCGCCCGCACCGATGCCTCCGCCAGCAGGGCCACCGGACGGTCGGCGTGCTCACCGGGGGGAGACCTCACCAGGCCCACCGCATCGCCGGCGTCACGGTCGAGCACCGCCTGCACCACGGTGGCGAGCGAGGGGTCGTCCCACTCCCATTCGTCGCCGTCGGGCCCTTCCACCATCACCCCCTCGCCGCGCTCGGCGTCGCGGCACCTCGCGCGCAGCGTCAGCAATCCCGGATGCCGTAGGGCCACCAGGGCCGTGCCGTCGGACGCGTCCACCACCGTGCACCGCCGGTCGCCCACCAGGCCCAGCGGGCCCATGAAGGCCCGGCGGAGGCGCTCGCCGCCCATGGAGGCCACGGGGTATCGCCATAGGTCGGACACCAGCCCGACCACCTGCGCCGCGCCGCCCCTACGTGAGGACAATGGCGAGCACGATGACGATGATCAACAGGATCGCCAGCGTGGCGTACACCAGTCGCACCGCGCGATTCGCCCCCACGGCCACCACGCGCGCGTTCTCGCGCTTCTTCGCGATCACCTCGGGGTCGGTCTCGCGCTCCGGCCAGTCATCGTCCTCGTCGTCCCAACCCATGCGCGCAGACTAGCCCGCGCGCGCCGCTGACCCCGCCGGGGGCGATGGTTGACCCCGGCGAAAAAGCGCGAGAGGCGGATGGCGCACGCGCCAGCCGCACTGCTGTGGTATTCGCCGGGGGCAACCATCGCCCCCGGCGAACCGTGGAACGGTCGGGCTAGGCGACCTCGGCGAGGCCGCGGATGTCCATCATGCCGGCGAGCTTCTGCAGCGCCTGGTTCTCGATCTGCCGGATGCGCTCGCGCGTGACGTTGAACGTGCGCCCGACCTCGTCGAGGGTGCGGGGCTGCTCGCCCCCGAGCCCGTAGCGGAGCTCCAGCACGCGCCGCTCGCGGTAGGACAGCGAGTTGAGCACGTCCTGCAGTGCCTCGTTGCGCAGGGTCTCGTCGGCCGCCGCCTCCGGGGAGATGGCCTTCTCGTCGGCGATGAACTGGCCGAACTCCGACTCCTCCTCGTCGCCGACCGGCTTCTCGAGCGACACCGGCGTCTGGGCGCTGCGGCGGATCGACTCGACCTCGGCCTCGGTGAGGCCGATGGACGCGCCGATCTCGGCGTTGCTGGGGTCGCGCCCCAGCTCTGCCAGCAGCTTGCGCTCGGTGCGGTTGATCTTGTTGAGCTTCTCCACCACGTGGACGGGCATGCGGATGGTGCGGCCCTTGTCGGCGATGGCGCGTGCCACCGCCTGGCGAATCCACCAGGTGGCGTACGTCGAGAACTTGTAGCCCTTGCGGTAATCGAACTTCTCGGCCGCGCGGACCAGGCCCAGCGTGCCCTCCTGGATCAGGTCGAGGAAGGCCAGTCCCTGGTTGCGGTAGTTCTTGGCGATCGACACGACCAGGCGCAGGTTGCTCTCGACCATCTTCTGCTTGGCGGCGAGGTCGCCCTCCTCGATGAGCTTGGCGAGCTCGACCTCCTGCTGGGCGGTGAGCAGCGGGATGCGTCCGATGTCGCGGAGGAAGAGCTGCAGGAGGTCGGTGGTGCTCTCGGCCTTCGCGGCGACGCGGCGGGGCCGCTCGGCCTCCTCGGCGAGCTTCGCGCGACGCTCCTGCGCCTCCGGCTCCTCGAGGAGCTCGATGCCCATCTCGTCGATGTGCGTGTACAGGGCCTCGGCGTCCTCCTGGACGATGTCCATGCCCTGGAGCGCCTCGGCGACCTCCTCGATGCCGAGGAAGCCCTGCTCCTGCCCCCGGGTGAGGAGGAGCTGCATCTCCTCGTTGGCCACGATCTCCTTGAGCGTCATCCTCTTCCGTCCCCTCCGGCCCGGCGCATGCCGGGCGACTCGTCGCCGGATCCGGTGCGGCGCATGCCGACCGGTCCTCCTGCCGGGCGGTGACGCCCGGAACCTGCCCCGCTCACCCGGGGCCCTCGCGGGATGCCCGGGGATCCAGCCAACCGGCGCACGACCGGCATGATGCTTTCGGCAGTGTCCCCGCCGGCCCTTATGGACCGGTTAAGGGGTTCGCGAGGCAGGGTAAACATCCTGCCGTCGCATGTCAGGGGAGAACGGTCGGATCCTTACCAACTCGTCACCCTTCGTCCTGCGTGCGGGACACTCCCGGGTCAGCCGGTGGTGCGGGTTCCGCGCTGCGCGCGCGCCTGGTCCTCGATGCCCTCGAGCAGCGCCGTCGCCGTGCGCCCGAGCGGTGACCCGGGATCGATCCGGGCCACGCGCCGCCACGACGACAGCACCCCGGCGCCGTCCCGCCGGTAGGTGGCCAGCCAGCCGCGGTTGAACCACGCCAGCTGGCTGCCGGGGTTGGCCCGCGTGATGCGGGCCAGCTCGGCCGCTGCCCGCCCGAGGCCGGCGTCGCTGGTGGCGGCATCCGCCATCGCCAGGCCGATGGCCGGCGCGATGGAGCCCGGGTCGGCAGCGCGCGCGCGCCGGTAGGCGTCGGCCGCGGCCTCCTGCGCGCCCGCCCGCTGCTCGGCAGAGCCCAGCCGCATCAGCGACGCGACGTCATCGGCCCGCGCCTCGTCGCGATAGCGCTCCACCTGCTCCGATGGCGACAGCGACGCGATGTCGTCGGGCACGGGTTCGTCCAGCACCATGGCCAGGGGCGGGAGGTCGGTGGGGCCGGTCAGCTCCTCGCCCGGCGCGGCCACCACGCCCACCACGATGGGCTGGGCCTCATCGGGCGGGGCGATCTGCGTGGTGCCGCCCAGTGCCAGCGCCCCCGCGATGACGGCGCCCGCCACCACGAGCCCCGCTGCGATCACCCCGAGCACTCGACCGGCTCCCATGGCCGGGGAGTGTGCCACCACCCGCCCCGCGGCACGCGGGACGACCGTCCCCTCAGGACCCCGGGGGCGGAACCAGGGCGTCGAGGGCGTCGCGCACGGCGGCAAGCGGCATGCGCACGGTGCCCGTTCCCATCCATGCGCCGTCGGTGCGGCCCGCGATCCCCGTGGCCACCGCGGGGCCCTCCCCGGCATCGAGGCACAGCCGGGCGTCGATCGCCAGTTGCGCGCAGGCCATGAGGCCCTGGTCGCCGGCCCACGCCGCGGCATCCGGGGCCGAGGTGCCGACGTCCAGCACGGCGTCGTCGGCGATGGGTGCCGGCGCGGTGAACCACCTGCCGGGCAGCCCTGCCAGCATCACGCCCACGTCGGTGCCGTTGCCGCACAGGGCGGTGACGAGGCTCGAGGGACCGGCCGGGGCGGTGGCCTGCAGCATGGCGCGCGCGGTGGCCGCCAGGAGCGGCAGGGCGATGCGCTCCGCGGCGGCCACGGTGGCGACGGCCGGCACGGCATCGAGGGCCCGCGACGCCAGGCCCGGCTGCAGCGCGTGCACCAGCAGCAGCGACGCGGCGCGCGGGCGCGCGCCCGGCAGGTCGCCCATGTCGGCGGCATCGCGCACCAGCTGCAGCATGTCGAGCGGACCCGTGGCCGCAACCGCCGCTGCCACCCCGGGCGCAACGCGATCGGCCAGCAGCCGGTGGCGTGCCAGGACATCGCGCGTGGGCGCTCCCGGGGGCAGGCCGTCGCCCGCGCCATCGGACATCGGGGCCCATGCCTGCGCCCCCGTGGCGTCGTCGTGCACCGCCCAGGTGGCCATCGACGGCGAGAGCACGCCGCACATCGGGGCCGCCACCCCGTGCGCGTCGCCCGGGGCCAGCCCGACGGCGCCCTGGGCGATGAGCGCGGCGGCCTCGCCCTGGTCGGGCGCCCAGCCCTCGAACACCACCGCGCGCGCCACCTGCGCGCGCATTGCCGGGCCCATTGCCTGCCACTCGCATGGCGGCCCCGCGTGCAGGACCACCCGCGCGTCCATGCCCGGCACCATGTCGGCCGCGATGCCGGCGCCCACGACGAAGGGGCGCGCGGCATCCAGGCGATCCAGCGCCGCGCGGTTGGCATCCTCCACGGCATCGTCCGCATACGCGCGGGTGAGGCGCGCGACGTCGGCGAGGTCGCCCTGCGCCGGGGGCGACCACGGCACCACCAGCGGCTCCACGCCCTGTGCGCGAAGGGACTCCTCGACCCGCGGGGCCTCGATGGTGGCGATGGCCAGGGCCATGGGCGGATGCTAGGGCGCGGCTCGGCGACCCGCGGGTCAGGTGAGCAGGAAGGCCAGCCCCACCCCGATGCCCAGCACGATCACCCCGATGCGGAACACCTTCTCGTTGAGGTGCTGCACCGTCGTGCCGCCGATCCAGCCGCCGGCCCAGGCGCCGAGGCCCATCAGGAGCGCGGCGAGCCACCACACCCGGCCGCTGAACGCGAAGAAGATCGCCGCTGCCCCGTTGGCGCAGAGCGACAGCAGGAGCTTCAGCGCGTTGAGCCGGTTGAGGGTGTCGGTGAGCATGAGGCCCAGGATGGCGATGGTGATGATTCCCAGCCCTGCCCCGAAGTACCCCCCGTAGATGGTGGCCACGAACACCGACCCCAGCAGGACCGGCCGCGCCATCTCGCCGGTGTCGCCGCGCGCGCCGATGGTTGCCCGGCGCAGGGGCCCCTGCAGCGCCAGGAGCGCGGTGGCGCCGAAGATCAGCCAGGGCACGAGTTGCTCGAAGAGCTCCTCGCCCGTGGCCAGCAGGAGTACCGCGCCGGTGACCCCGCCCAGGATGGAGGTGACGGCCAGCGCGCGCGCCAGGTCGCGGCGCCCCGCGAAGTCGCGCCGCTGGGCGTATGCGCCCCCGGCGTAGCCCGGGGCCAGCGCCACGGCATTGGTGACGTTGGCCTCGAGGGCGGGGATGCCCGCCGCCGTGAGCACCGGGAAGCTCACCAGCGTTCCACCGCCGGCGACCGAGTTGACGAACCCCCCGCCGATCCCGCCCAGCAGCGCGGCGACGAGGGCCCAGGTTCCGAGGTCCATCACGCCGGCGAGCATGCCACGGGAGGCCTGCGCCGGTCCGCTACGGTCCCCGCCCGCATGAGCCACTCCGCACCCCGCACCACGATGCTCGCGCGCCTTGGCGGCTGGTGCGCGCGCCGCAGGTGGTGGGTGCTGGGGGCGTGGGTGGGGGCGCTGGTGGCGCTCACCGTGATCGGCGGGGTGCTCGGCGGGCGCCCCACCGACAACCTGACGGTCCCCGGGCTCCCCGCGGCCGAGGGAGCCGCCGTGCTGCAGCGCGACTTCCCCGGGCAGGGCGCCACCGACGGGCAGGTGGTCATCCGATCGGAGGCCCCGCTCTCGTCGGCACGGAATCGCGCGGCCATCGCCGCGGCCGCGGGGGCGCTCGAGCGCGTGCCGGGAATGGAGTCGGTATCGCCGCCGGGGGCGCCGGGCACGGTGTCGGCCGATGGCCGCACCGGGCTCATGGACATGGAATGGCGCGCCGCCGCCGAGGACCTGGGGCCGGCGGACCTCGCGCGGGTGCGGGAGGCCACCCGGCCCCTCGCGCAGGCGGGCATGCAGGTGGCGTACGCCGGCTCCCCGGCCGTGCAGGCCGAGGCGTCCGGGACGGATTGGTCGGCGGCGGTGGGGATCGTGGCCGCCGTGGTCATCCTGCTGCTGGCGTTCGGCTCGGTGGTGACCATGGCGATCCCGGTAGCGGGCGCCCTGGTGTCGGTGGGCACGGCGCTCGCGGTGCTGACGGTGCTGGAGTCGCTCACCGACGTGAGCGCGGTGGGACGCACGCTCGCGGTGATGATCGGCCTCGGCGTGTCGGTGGACTATGCGCTGTTCGTCGTGACGCGGCATGCCCAGCAGCTCGGGCAGGGCATGGACGTGGGCGAGTCGATCGCGCGCGCCACGGCCACGGCCGGACGCGCGGTGGTGATCGCCGGCACCACCGTGGCCATCGCGGTGCTCGGGCTGGCGGTGGCGGGCATCCCGTTCGTCACCCGGCTCGGGCAGGCAGCCGCCATCGCGTTGGTGGTGGCCGTGCTCGCGGCGATCACCCTGCTTCCCGCGGCGCTGGCCATCGCGGGGCATGGCCTCGGGCGCTGGCGCCTGCCCTTCGTGTCGGGGCCGCGGCCGGTGGACCTCGACGCCCCGGCCGATCGCATGCACGGATTCGCGCGATGGTCGCTCACGGTCACGCGGCGCCCATGGGCCTGGCTGGTGGCGGCCACGGCCGTGCTGGTGGCGCTCGCGCTGCCGGTGTTCTGGATGGAGCTCGGCCAGGTGGACGCCGGCACCGACCCCGAGGGCTCCACCACGCGCGAGGCGTACCACCTGGTGGCCACGGGCTTCGGCCCGGGCTTCAACGGCCCGGTGGAGGTGGTGCTCGCCGGCCCGCAGGCGAAGGCCCGCGCGCAGGACGTGGCGCAGCGCGCCCGCGACCTGGCCGGGGTGGTGTACGCATCGCCGCCGGTCCCGTCCCCGCGCGCCGACACCGCCCTGGTGACCGTGGTCACCGCCGCGGCCCCTGCCAGCCCGCGCACCACGGAGGTGGTGGAGAGGCTGGCGCAGCGGTTGCGGCCGGTGGCGGGCCCGGGCACGCAGGTGTACGCCACAGGGCTCACCGCCGTGGGCGTGGACCTGTCGGAGCGCGTGGCATCGCGCCTGCCGTGGTTCATCGCCGCGGTCATCCTGATCTCCTTCGTGCTGCTGATGGTCGAGTTCCGCTCGCTGCTGGTGCCCCTGCAGGCCGCGGTGATGAACCTGCTGTCGGTGGGGGCCGCCTTCGGCGTGGTGGTCGCCATCTTCCAGTGGGGGATCCTCAGGTCGGCCATCGGGGTGCCCGAGGCGGTGGCCATCGAGGCATGGGTGCCCATGATGATGTTCGCCATCCTGTTCGGGCTGTCGATGGACTACGAGGTGTTCCTGCTCTCGCGGGTGCGCGAGGCCTGGCGCGACACGGGCGACCCGCACCGCTCGGTGGCCATCGGGGTGGCCTCCACCGCGCGGGTGATCACGGCGGCCGCGCTCATCATGGCGAGCGTGTTCCTGGCCTTCGTGCTCACCGACAACGTGGTGGTGAAGATGCTGGGCATCGGCCTCGCCACCGCCGTCCTCGTGGACGCCACGATCATCCGCCTGGTCCTCGCACCCGCGCTGCTCAGCATCTTCGGGCGCTGGAACTGGTGGCTCCCGGGGAGGAGGATGTCGCCATGAGCACATCCGACCCGCACGACATCGCGCCCCGTCCCGATCGGGTGACGGTGCGCACCGGGGCCAGGCCCCACACCGAGTTCGGGCACGACGACGTGCATGCCGACGCCGAGCTCGTGGTCATCCGCACCGACGACCACAAGCACTGGGACGGCCTGCTCATGCGACCGCGCGACGACGCCGCGGGCCGCGCAGGCACCTTGGTGATCATCGTCCATGGCTCCCTGGGCAACTACATGGGAGGCGTTCCGCGCCGCATGGCGTTCGAGCTCGCGCACCACGGCTACTCCGCCCTGTCCATCAACACCCGCATGGCCAACTTCGGGGTGGTGTACGGGGGAGGGCTGTTCGACGAGACCCCGCGCGACCTGGCCGGCGCGATGGACCTGGCGCGCGAGATGGGGTTCGAGCGCGTGGTGCTGATGGGCTACAGCCTGGGCGCGAGCATCGTCACCCACTACCAGGCGTTGCGGCATCCGCCGGAGGTGGTGGGGCTGTGCACGCTGGCCCACCCGTGGAGCCTGCCCGAGTCGATGCGCGCGCGGTGGACCCGCCTGCGCGCGCAGCCGTCGTACACCGAGGTGGCGCGCATGGCGCTCCGGGCAGGGGTTGACCGCGACGGGGCGGACGACGTGGTCATCGTGCACCGCGGCGCGGGTCCCACGGACTCGCCGTACGACGCCGAGGCCTGGTCGCTGCGGTGCTGGTGGCAGTGCCGTGGGCCCGAATCGCGAAACCCGGTGTCGGTGGACCGCATCCGGGACGTCGGCGTCCCCGTCGCGCTGATCCAGGCCGGCGACGATCCGGTGCTGCCGGGTGACGACGGCGAGAACCTCGCCGAGGCCGCGGGCGCCGCGGGAATCCCCGTGCACCTCGAGCACGTGCCCGGGGCCGATCACACCTTCTGGGGCGTCGTGCCGGAGGTGGCCGAGCGCGCGGTGGCGTGGCTCGATGCCCTTCCGGGGCGCGAGGCGGCGCCCGTGCCACCGCGTGGGCCGCGCGCCGGCACCGTGCGGCTGGTGACCATCCACGGATCCGATGGCAGCCTGCACGACGGCATCATCGAGCGCCATGAGGAGCCCACGCGTGAGCGCTCGGACAGCACCGGGCGGCGCACGGCGATCGTGCACCTGCATGGCAACCAGGGCAACCTGAGCGTGGGCGCCCTGCGGTTCCTCCGTGCCCCGGTGGCCGGGCTGGGGCTGCCCATCCTCACCATCGACACGCGCATCGGCAACGTGTCGCAGCTCTTCGGCACGGCCGTGCTGGAGGACGTGCTCGACGACGTCCGCTCGGCGGCGTCGTGGCTGGCGGGGGAGGGGTATGACCACCTGCTGATCTCGGGCTACTCGCTCGGCGCAACCGCGGCGTTCTACTGCGCGGCGCACGACCTCGGCCTGCCGCTCGTGGGCGCCGTGGGCCTGGGCACCGCCTGGAGCCTGCCCGAGTCGAGTCGTGCCCGCATGGACCGGTGCGGTGCCGCGCCGTCGTACGAGGAGCTCGTGGAGTTGTGCCGCCCCTATGCCGACGTCGCGCCCGGGGACGACATCAGCCTCGTCATCCACAGGATGTACCTGCCGGACGATGCGCCCCATGCCGCCGGGGTCTATACCGCGCGCACCTGGTGGCACAGCCGGGGTCCGGACTCGGAGGCCGCGAAGGCGTTCCTGCACGTCGGGAAGGTGCCCGCCCCCATCCTGCTGGTGCAGGGCACGGACGACGTGATCGTGGCCCCGGACGACGCCGAACGCCTGGCCGCGCACGCCCGGGCGGAGGGGCATGGGGACGTGACCCTCCGCATGCTCGATGGCGTGGGGCACGACTTCGGCGACCACGACGCCACCTTCGGCGCGCTGCGCGACTGGCTGCTGCGGGTGGGCTAGGACCGGCGCACGGCCGCCGCAGCAGCCACGGGAATGTCCTGGCCTGCCAGCGTGCCGTCGGGATGCCGCAGGATGACCCGCAGGGCGGCCGGCGGCCGACCGGTCCGGGCGAACACCGCCCGAATGTCGATCACCCCGGGGCCGGTTGCCCGGATCACGGGCGCATGCATCCGGAGGCGGAGGCTGCGGGAACGGATGCGCGTCCCCCGCGCGAGCGGAACGGTGACGCCCCGGCGGTCAACGAAGATGAGCGTGTATCGGCCCGATGACGCAAGCACCACGCGCGAGCCCTTCAGGCCGTACGAGCGCGCCCGCCGGGTCGTCCGCGGGGTGCCCGCCGCCCAGCGCGCCAGCGGTGGCAGCATCGCGGCGGGGGAGGGCCCGGGGGTCATGGCGTCGGGCAGCGCGCCCGAAAGTGGCTCCGGGGCGCCGGGTGACAGAGACGATGGGCCGTCCACGAATGCCGTGCGCGGTGACACGCTGCTCCGCGTGGTTCCCCCGGGATTGCTCGCGACGGCGGAGCAGCCGTAGTCGCCGCCCACGGACGGGGAGAACGTCCGGCGGTCCTCGCCTGCCACCTCGACGCCGTTCCGCTCCCATCGGTACGTGATGGACGATGGCGCGCGCAGGTACGCGATGGAGGGGAGGTCATCGTCCCAGGATGTGACGCAGGTGAGCGGGTCGCCGACCGTGGCGCGCAAGGGCGTTACCACGGGCGACGCCGACTCGACCGGATCGCTGATGAGGTGGGCGAAGATGGCGCCCGCCATCGGCGCGTTCCCCGTGATCAGCGGGGGGTCGGGATTCACCGTCGGGAACACGACCCGGGCCACGAGCGACTCGCTGCGGACGACGGCTGTAAGGCCCGCGGAGAAGTAGATGCGGCCCGCCTGGGGGTCGATCGCAAGTCCCTGTGGGGACTCTGGGTGCGCTCGACGCATCACCGTCTCGCAGGATGTGCCGTCGGCCGCCATTGTCCACGTCGGGTATCCCGAACCGTCGGATCCGCCCGCATGGATTGCGCCGGAGTCGGGATCCACGGCGATCGAGAGGAAGGGTGCGGGTGCCCTGTTGTTCCACCGGGTGCACCCGGTGGGTCGGATGGAGGTGATCGACCCCGATGAGCCATCCATGGCCGCGCGGGCGATCCAGGCATTGCCCCCGAAGTTCACCCAGTAGATGAGCCCGGCAGCCGGATCCACCACCGGCGTGCGCGGCTGGTCGATGTCGGCGGCGAATGCGCCGGTGTCGCCGTACAACAGCGTTGCGGCACCGGTGGCCGGGTCCACCCGGTAGATGCCCGCGGTGCCCGTGCTGTTGGCCCAGTAGACGACACCGGTGGTGGGATCGACGGCAAGGCCACGCGCGCCGGAGACGCTCACCGGAGCGGTGGAGACGGTCCGCTGGTCCGTGCCCCCGAGCGTGCTCGACCGGATCGATGACCCATCTGTCCAGTAGATGCGCCCCCGCGGCAGGTCGAACGCGAGGCCGGCAGGTTGCCCGCCCCCGAGTTCCACGAAGGTCCCGGCTCCCGATGCGGGCTGGATCGAGACGCCGCCGGTCGCATTCGATGTGCCCCACGCAATAGTCGGGGTGGCGCTGGCCTGCACCGCTGCCGGCGCTACGGCGACTGCGGTGGCGGCCAGCGCGCATATCCATGATTTCCGCCGGCGCAGGGTGCTCATCTCCATGGCGAGGGGTCACGTGTGGCCCTGCTGGGCCTTGCCGGGAAACTACCCGGCCGCGGTCCGGCGGGCGCGCACCAGGGTGTCGATGGCCGTGCGCGGGCCGTCCGGGGTGTTCACCGGGCGGTCGATGCGCTCGGCTGCCAGCACCTCCATGCCCTGTCCCAGGAACCCCGCCACCTGGTCGGGCGACTGGAGGATGGCGGGGTCCCGCGGGCCTCCGTGGCCGCGCTCGAGGTTCTCCGCATCGTGGCCGATCAGGAGGAACGTACCCCCGGGCGCCAGTGCGCGGGCCGCCCCCGCCACCGCGGTGCGGAGCACGGGGCCGGGTACCTGCAGGTACATCACGATGGCGAGGTCGTACGACCCGGCCGGCGGGACGTACTCGCCGAGGTCCGCGAGGACGTCCGTCAGCGGCACCCCCGCCCGCTGCGCCATCTCACGCGCACGATCCAGGCCGGCGCGCGAGAAGTCGACGATCGTGACGTCCCACCCGCGGGATGCCAGCCACACCGCGTTCCGGCCCTCCCCGCCACCGAGGTCGAGCGCGCGCCCCGGGGGGAGCGCCTCGACCTCGGTGACCAGGCGGCGGTTCGGCTCCGCACCCCAGACGAGGTCCGGAGCCGAGTACCGCTGGTCCCACACATCGGCGTCAGTGCCCAAATCGCACGTCCGGGAGGATCCGGTCGAGCCACCTGGGCTGCCACCAGGCCCACTTGCCCACCAGGCGCAGCGCCACCGGGACGATGAGCAGCCTCACCAGGAGGGCGTCGAGCAGCACCGCCACGCCGAGGATGATGCCCATCTCCTTGGGCGGCAGGGGTCCCGACAGGGCGAACGTGAAGAACACGGCCACCATCACCGCTGCCGCGGCCAGGATGACGCGGCCCGAGTGGGCCAGGCCGCCGACCATGGCGTCCTTGGCGTCACCGGTCCGGTCCCAGTGCTCGCGCGCCGACGACAGCAGGAACACCGTGTAGTCCATCGAGATCGCGAAGATCATGGCGAAGAAGAACACGGGCCCCCAGGCATCGATGAAGCCCTGTGACTCGAAGCCGAGCAGCCCCGCCCCCCAGCCGTCCTGGAAGATCAGCCGGGCCACGCCGAAGGCGGCGCCCACGGCGAGCAGGTTGGTGATCACCCCGATCGCCGCGACCACCGGGGCCTGGAAGGCCACCAGCAGCAGCAGGAAGCCCAGTACCAGCACGATGCCGATGACGATCGGCGTGTACGTGCTGAGGGCCGACGAGAGATCGGCCTGCTCCGCGGCCGCGCCGCCGATGAGCACGTCGGCCGGCAGGCCGGCGCGGAGGCGCTCGATCGTCTCGGCGGTCTCGGTGGTGGAGGGCCCCGTGGTGGGCACCGCCTGCACCATCGCGAGTCCGCTGCCCCCCTGCATGGGCGGCATGGCGGCGGCCACGCCGGCGTCGCCTGAGACCGACCTCTGCACCGCGGCCATCTCGCCCGCCGGGCCGACGATCTGCAGGGTACCCGGGGCGCCCTCGCCGAAGGCCTCGCTCACCAGCGCGTAGCCCTGGCGCGAGCCGTCGTCCTCGGGCACCACCGTGATCGACGGCATGCCGGTCTGGAGCCCGATCACGGGGATCGCGAGGATGAGCAGCGCGAGTACCGCAGGGGCACCGAACAGCAGCGGCTTGCTCCACAGCCTCTGCCCCCAGCGCTCGAAGCGCGCGGAGCGGTGCTCGCCCGAGTGCGCCCACTTCAGCGCGCCCTTGTCCACCCGTGCGCCCAGCTTGGCCAGCACCGCCGGCAGCAGGGTGAGGGTGGCGAGCAGGATGAAGACCACCGAGATCATGATCCCCAGCGCCATCGAGCGGAAGGCCGGGCTCGGCACGATGAGCACCGCCGACAGCGAGATGAGCACCGTGAGGCCGGAGAACAGCACCGCCTTGCCCGCGGTGTCCATGGTCTCGGCCGTGGCGTCGATGGGGCTGCGCTTCGATCCGAAGAGCGACCCCCTGAACCGGTGCACGATGAACAGCGCGTAGTCGATGCCCAGCGCCAGCGCGAACATCAGGGCGAAGTTCATGGCCCAGATCGACACGTCGAACGCCAGGGTGGTCAGGTAGAGCGCGCCCGCCGTGGCCACCAGCCCGAGGATGGTGAGCAGCAGCGGGAGCCCCGCGGCCACCAGGGCCCCGAACGCGATGAGCAGGATGACCATGGTCACGGGCCACGAGAGCAGCTCGCTCTTGATCATGGCCGAGCGGTTCGCCTCGTTGAAGTCGGACCACATGCCCGACGCCCCGGTGAGGTACACCGACACGCCGTCCGTGCCGTCGGCGGCGAGCGGGGCCTTGAGCCGGTCGGCTGCGCGCACCATCTCGGTGGCGTTGTCCCCGGCGCCGGCCATGAGGATGGCCGTGCGGCCGTCCTGCGAGATGGTCTGCCCGGGCATGGGCGGCACCACCTGCGTTACCGCGCCATCGGCCTCGAGGGTCGTCGTGGCCTTGGCCACGGCCGCGCTGAACGCCGGCGACGCGACCGTCTGGTCGTCCGAGTGCACGACGACCATCAGCGCGTTCGAGGAGTTGCCCCCGAAGTTGTCCTGGATCAGTTGACGTGCCTGCACCGACTGCGAGCCGGTGTCCTCCCAGCCGGCGCCCGACAGCGAGGTCTCGACGCGGGGGGCGAGGAAGCCCAGGCCGAGGGCGATGACCACCCAGGCCGCCACCACCCACCGGAAGTGCGTGGCAGACCACCGCCCGAGGCGGCCGATGGGACCGACCTTCGGCATGTCGTCGCTCATCGCGCGCACCCCTCGAGGCCGAACAGCTTCCTCATCATGAGGGACGACGGGCAGTCGCCGAATGCGACGAACGCCCATTGCGACGCCCCCACGAACAGCGTGAGGATGAGGAACCACGGGCTCACGAACGCCGCGAGCAGCGCGCTCGCGATCGTCACGGTGCCGGCCATCAGGAACAGGACGCGCTCCAGTGGCCAACGGGACGCGGTGCTCAACGTACGACCTCCCCGGTCATCAGTGCCTGCATTTCCGCCAGGTGCCGCTGGATGCCTCCGCACACGTGCTCGCACATCTCGAACACGCTCTCGTCGGCGATGGCGTGCAGCACGGCGTTGCCATGCCGCTCGCGGCTGACGATCCCCGCGCCGTGCATCAGCGCCAGGTGCTTCGACACGTTCTGCTGGGACGTGCCGAGCGCCTCGGCCAGCACGCCCACGGCCCGGGGCCCGTCGCGCAACTGGTCGAGGATGCGGATGCGCATGGGCTCGCCCAGCACCTTGAAGCGCTCGGCGATCAGGTCGGCGAGCGGGTCGGGTATGGGGTGCGGAATCGCCATCGATGGTCTCCCTGGTGGGTTGACGCGCGCCAACGTACTTATCAACTGATTAGTTGTCAAGTTGTCATACCCGGGGAAAGGAAGGTCACCTCCGGCGGAGAAACCGCACGCCATGACCACACCCCGCCTGCTCTCGCTCTCGGATGCCGCCGAGGTGTGCGGCACCACCAAGAAGGCGCTCGAGCGCCGGGCGGAGCGCGGCACGATCCGCGTGACGCGCCGGGGATCGGTGCGCATGGTGGCCGTCGGTGAGCTGGTGCGCGTGGGGCTGCTGCCCGCAGGTGCGCGCCCCGTGGAGCCCCTGCCCGAGAGCAGCATCGAGCGGCCGCTGGCGGTGCTCGCGCGCCGCGTGGCCGAGGCCGACGCCGACCTGGCCGATATGCGCGCCGCGCTGGTGGCCACCGAGACGGCCCTCCGCCGGGCGCGCGAGGAGGCCCGCGTCCTGCGCACGCGGCTGGCCGAGCAGGCCCGCCCCGCCGACCTGCTGGCCGAAACCGCGTAGCGCGGCCACGCCGCCACGACCGGCGCTGCCGGTAGCGTGCGGGGGGTGGAGGAGATGCCGCACGACGACGACGTGGTGGTGGAACTTCGCCCGGGGGGCGACCCGCCCACTCCGGCGGAGGACGGGGTTCCCGTGGAGGGGCTCACGGTCGTCGGCGTCCCCGGTGCGTTCGCGGCCCTCGAGTCGCATCGCGCCCTGTCCGCGGGGTCCGACGTGATGCTGATCACGGGTGATGTGCCCCTTTCCGATGAGGTGGCGCTGAAGTCCCGGGCCGCCGGCGCCGGACGGCTGGTGCTGGGCCCGGGGAGCGGCACGGCGATCATCGACGGCATCGGCATCGGGGTGGCCAATGCCGTGGCGTCCGGGCGCATGGGGGTGGTGGCCACCTCGGGGTCCGGGGCCCAGGAGGCGTCCGTGCTGCTGGACCGCTTCGGGGTGGGCGTGAGCCGGTGCCTGGTGACGGGGCCGCGCGACCTGTCCGACGAGGTGGGGGCCCTCTCCACGTCGGCCGCGCTGGCGCGCCTCGCCGGTGATGGGGTCACCGAGGGCGTGGTGCTGGTTGCCGAGGGGTTCTCGGCGCGGGGCGCGGAGGCCGCGCTGGCCGCCCTGGCCGCGTGCGGGCTGCCCGCGTCGGCCTGCCTGGTGGGGGCGGAGGCCATTCCGGCGCCGGAGGGCCTCGAGGTGCACGGCAGCATCGATCACGCCGTGGCGGCTGCCGCCCGCCGCGCCGGTGCGCGACCGGTCATCCCCGCCGCCGAGCCCACCGGCTGGGTGAGCGCAGGGCACGTGCGCGGCATCTTCTCGGGGTCGGCCCTGTGCGCCGAGGCCGCCGCCGTGCTGGCCGCGCGCCTGGGTCGCGTGGTGTCCAACACCCCGGCGGGCGCCGCCGAGCACCTCGATCCGCGCGATGTGGTGCGCGGTCACGCGTGCCTCGACCTGCAGGCCGAGTCGACATGGCACGGCACGCCGGATCCCATCTCCGACCCCGCGCGCCGCGCCGAGTTGATCGGCGAGACGGTGAACGACCAGACGGTGGCAGTGCTGCTGCTGGATGTCATCCTCGGGCGGGGAGCCCACCCCGACCCCGCGGGCGCGCTGGCCCCGGCCCTGGCCGCGGCCCTCCAGGCGCGGCCCTCGCTGCAGGTGGTGGCCCACGTGTGCGGCACCGAGGCCGACCCGCAGGTGCTGTCACGCCAGGAGGAGCAGCTCGTGCGTGCCGGTGCGCGCGTGGCTCCCACCAGCGCGCAGGCGGCGCGCCTGGCCGCCTCGCTCGTGCGCCCCGGGCGCTGAGGCCGGCCGATGCGGGTGCGCATCGCCACGTACTCCGCGATGCCCCGCGGCGGTGTCGTGCACGCCCGCAGGCTGGCCGAGGAACTCGCGGCGCGGGGGCACCTGGTGGAGCTCTGGGCGCTCACCATCGAGGGGTCCGGACTGGCCGTGGGCCCCGGGGTCGCCGTGCACCAGGTGCCGTTGCCGCCGGTGCCCGGGGAACCGGTGGCCCAGCGCGTCGCGCGCGCGGCCGATGTGCTGGCCGGGGCCATGCGCGCCGCTCCCCCCGCCGACGTCCACCACGCGCAGGACCTGCTGTCGGCCCGTGCGCTCCTTGCCCTTCGGGCCGATGGGGCGGTCGCCCACGTGGTGCGGACGGTCCACCACGTGGAGGCATTCGGCGACCGCTTCCTCGACGAATGCCAGCGCGCGTCCATCCAGGACGTCGATCGGTGCATCGCGGTGTCGGCGTTCTGGGCGCAGCGCCTCGCCGATCAGTTCGGGGTGGGCGCCCCGGTGGTGCCGAACGGGGTGGACGCGGACCGGTTCGGCAGATGCCCGTTCGACCGCGTCGAGGCCGGGCGCCGCATGGGGTGGAACGCGCGCCCGGCCGTGCTCGCGGTGGGCGGCGTGCAGCCGCGCAAGGGAAGCCGGGTGCTGCTGGAGGCCTTCGCCCGCGCCCGCGGTCGCCTGCCCGATGGCGCGCTGCTGGTGGTGGCGGGAGGCGAGGGGGTGTTCACCGACCCGGCCGCCGTGCAGGCATGGGAGGACGACGCCGTGCGCCTGGGGCTGGTGGTGCATCGCGGCCGGGTGATCCCCGCCCATGCGGACGTCGTCCGGATCGGCGTGATCGACGACGACGACATGCCGGTGCTCTACCGCGCGGCCGACGTGCTGGCGTTCCCCTCCACGCGCGAGGGGTTCGGGCTGGCCATCGTCGAGGCCATGGCATCGGGGCTGCCCGTGGTCACCAGCGACATCCCGGTGCTGGCGGAGTTCCTGCGCGATGGCGAGGACTGCCTGATGGCCCCGGTCGGCGACTCGGGCCCCCTTGCGCAGGCGCTCGTGCGCGTGATCAATGACCCCCCGCTCCGCGCGCGGCTCACGGCGTCGGCGCGGGCCGTGGCCGCCCGCTACACCTGGGCCGCCACGGCCGAGCGCGCGGAGCACGTCTACCGCGACCTGCTCGCGGCATGACGGCGATCCCGGCCGGCCTGGAGGTGACCGGGGCGCTCGAGGTGGTGGCATCGCGGCCGTGGCCCGGATCGGCCGTGGCCGTGTCGCCGGACGGCGCGTGGGCCGCAGTGGCACTGCCCGGGCGCGTGATGGTCGCGCGCCTGCCCGGCCTCGACGACGAGCGCGAGATCGCCGTGGCCGACGTGCGGTCGCTCGTGGCGCTGGATGAAGGGCGCCTCGCGCTGGCCCCGCGGCGCGGGCTCCTGGTGATCGACGACCCCGCCGGCATGCCCCGCGTGGGAGTGCGCGCCCGCGGGCCCGGCAGGCTCGTCCTCGCCGCGGGCCCCGGCGGCCTGCTCGCCGCCGTGGGCGATCGCGCCGCGCTTCCGCGCGCCACGGTGATCGCGCGCTCGGACCATGGGCGCCGCCGCGACTGGACGGCGGCCGTCGAGGCGGCGTCGGCGGCCGCGTGGATCGATGGCGGCGACCTCGTGGTGGCCGCCGGCGAGGACCTGGTGCTGGTGCGCGATGGTGCCGAGCGGGCGCGCGCGCAGTCGCCGCTGGGCCAGGCGATCACCGGCGTGGCGTCCATCCCCGGCGGGGTGGCCATCGCCGGGGCGGGGGATCGCGCGGTGCTCCACACCGTGGTGCCCGGGGCGTCGCGCCCGTCGCTCGCCGTGCCCCCGGGCGCGGGCAGGGTGCTCGCCGTGGCGGGGGGCATCCTCGTGGCGTGCACGCGTTCGCTGGGCGAGCGGGTCAGCGTGCACCGGCTGCCGTCGGGGGAGGCCGTCGGCATGCTCCGGGGCGTGTCCGCGGCGGCCCCCGCACCCGCGGCGCTGGTGGCCACCGGGCGGGAGGGCACGGTGGTGGGCGTGGCCGGCTGAGGGGGAAACCGGTCCCGGACGGGGAATTGTTGCCGGACCTACACGATCTCCCGACCCGGAGGGTCCACCGAATGAAGCTCCCCACGAAGTTCCGTCGCCCCAGCGCGTCCATGGTCATCGCCACCACGGCGCTGGTGATCGCCGCCGGTGGTGCCGGCGCCTTCGCCCAGAGCCAGATCAATGGGAACCAGCTGGTCAACAAGTCGGTCAAGAACGCGAAGCTGGCCAACCAGGCGGTGAACAACCGCGTGCTGGCCCGGAACAGCGTGCTGGCCAGCACGCTCGCGCCGGGCGCCGTGACCACGCGCCTGCGCTACAACGTGATCAACGTGCCGACCGGCACCACGGTGAACGTGTTCGCCCGCTGCCAGTCCGGTGAGGACGTGGTGGGAGGCGGCTTCGGCGGCATCAACCCCACGAGCTGGGTGGGCCAGGGCAACCCGCAGGCCCACGTGTCGTTCTCGCGTCCGGCCACGGCGGACGGCCAAGCCCCCATCAACGGGGCCATCCCGGTGGGCTGGAACGTCGGGGTGGTGAACGAGAGCAACCAGGTGGTGCAGGCCTCGGCCTACGTCATCTGCCTGCGGGCGTAGTACCCGCATGCGACGCGTGCGCCCCCGCCCCGCCGGGCGGGGGCGCTAGCGCCCCTCGAGTTCGCGCGTGACGCGCGCGAGGCCCGCCACCTCGACGGGGTCGTCCTCCAGCGCGGGCACCAGCACCATCGGGGGCCCGTCGAGTGCCCCCGCGATGGCCTGCACCTCGTGCCGGTCGGCGGCCGCGCGCGCGCGTGCCATGGCGAGGGCATCCGCCGCCCGCCCGGCCAGGCCCACGGGGTCGGCGGCACCCGCCGCCGCCAGCAGGTCCGCCAGGCCGTCGGGTGGGGCACCATCGCCCCCGGGCTCCAGGTGCACCCGGTTCACCACCACGGCGCCCAGCGGATAGCGGTCGTCGCGCAGGCGGCGCCAGAGCGCGATGGCCTCGGTCGCGGGCTCCGGCCGCGGGCCGGTCACCACCACGAAGCGCGTGGAGTCGGACGCCAGCAGGAACCGCACGGCCGATGCCCGGTCGCTGAACCCCTGGTACATGCCGTCGAATGACTGCAGGAACTCCGAGATGTCGGTGAGCAGCTGCGCTCCCGTGAGCCGCTCCACCACCGACATCACCATGTGCCCGCCCGCCTGCAGTGCGCGCCAGCCCGTGCGCCCGGCGCCGGACCGGGGGCCCAGCAGCAGCCGGAGCCCCCGGCCCTCCACGAAGCGCGTCATGCGCTCCGGGGCGTCGAGGAAGTCCAGCGCATTGCGCGCCGGCGGCGTGTCGAGCACCACCACGTCGTACCGGCCCGAGTCCACCAGTTCGTGGAGCCGCTCCACGGCCATGAACTCCTGCGCGCCGGCGACCGCCGTGGACAGGTGCCGGTACACCCGGTTGCGCAGGATGCGCTGGCGCGCGGCCTCGTCCGGTGCCTCGCGCGCCACCAGGCGGTCGAAGGTGGCCTGCGGGTCGAGTTGGAGGGCATCCAGGGTGCCCTCCATGGGCATGCCCGCGGCCGTGATGCGCGCGGGGTCCACGCGGTCGGGCTCGTCGCCCAGGTGCGCGATCCCCAGCGCGCTCGCCAGGCGACGGGCCGGGTCGATGGTCACCACGGCCACGCGTGCCCCTCGCGAGGCCAGGCCCAGCGCGAGTGCGGCCGACACCGTGGTCTTGCCCACGCCCCCGGCGCCGGCCACCACCACGATGCGCCGGTGCTCCAGCATGCCCACGAGGTCGGGGTCAGGCGCCATGGTCCCCCGCGATCGCCGGGTCGGCCAGGAGTGCCGCCGACAGGGCCTCCAGGCCGCCCGAGCCGGGCGAGAGGTCGGGCACCTCGGGCAGTACCGCCACGGGCAGCCCCGACTCGCGGGCCAGGCCGTCGACCTCGCGGGCGTCGTGCGCGGCGCCCGTGGCGATGGCCAGGGCGGCCTCCGCCGCTGCGCGCTGGGCGGGGCCCGTGGCGGGGTCCGATGCAACGGCCGACAGCGCGTGCGCGTCGTCCCCGCTGAACGACGATCGGCGGACGCCGTTCATCACGGCGCATGCCACGGGAAGCCCTGCCTCCCGCAGGGTCGACACCGCCTCCACGGCCTCGGTGACGGCGAGCTCCTCCGGGCGCGCCACCACCGCGATGCCCGTGGCGGCCGGATGGCGGATGACCTTCTCGATGGCCCCTGCCTGGTCGTGGATGGGGCCCGAACCGGCCAGGTCGCGGGCGTTGCCGGCCGCCCGGAGCAGCGCGATGCCGTGGCCGGTGGCGGGCGCGTCCACCACCAGGCGATCCCACACCGGCGCACCATCGTGCACCTTCGTGGCCATGTCCCAGATCTTGCCCAGGGTCACCAGTTCGGCGAGGCCGGGCGCGGCCTGCGTCACCTGGTGGAAGGCGCGGCTGCGGGCCATCATCTCGACGAGGGGCCTCACCTTCAGTTGGATGGTGAGGTACTCCTGGGTGGCACGCTCGGCGTCCACCGACAGCGCGAACAGGCCGGGTCGCACCTCCACGGGATCGTCCAGCGAGGGCGTCACGCCGAACAGTGCCCCGGTGCGCTGCTCGGCGGCCACCTCCACCAGCAGCGTGCGATGCCCGGCATCGGCCATGCCCAGCGCGAGGGCCGCCGCCACGGTGGTCTTGCCCACGCCGCCCTTGCCCAGCACGAATGCCAGTCGCCTGCCCGTGAGCGGTGGAGAGCCCATCTCCCTCACCCTAGCCCTGCAGGACGCCATCGAGGACGGCGCCCTCGATGATGGGGACGACCGCCCCGCCGACCTCCACCGACACCGGACCGTCGTCGCCCGTGCGCACCCGCACGCGAACCTCGCCGGGTCTCCCCAGGTGCTGCCCCTGGCGAACGCGCAACTGCAGCTCGCCATCGCCCGTGCGCATCCCGGCGGCCGCGAGCCGGGCGCCCAGCGCGCCGGCCGCGCTGCCGGTGACGGGATCCTCCGGGATGCCGATGGGCGCCGCGAAGTGCCGCACCGAGGCGATCACCGTGTCCGGGCGCCGGTCGTGCAGCACGTATGCGCTCACCCCGGCCCAGCCCTCGCGCAGGCCCTGCGCGCGGATGGCCGCGTGGTCGGGCCGCAGGTCGTCGAGGTCGTGCACCTCGAGCATCACCTGCGGCAGGCCGGCGTTCCATATGGGGGCGTCAGCGCGGGGCTGCCCCCCCAGGCACGCGGTGAGCGCGTCCAGGTCGGCCCGGCCGGCCTGGCGCG
>Ga0180431_10002403_pt1 | contig 25084 bp, 20 predicted proteins | sample SS_ome_11_FD_132459 | JGI IMG/M metagenome (GOLD analysis project Ga0180431, IMG submission 132459) | Hypersaline lake sediment archaeal communities from the Salton Sea, California, USA - SS_1_MS_1 metaG | ecosystem: Environmental > Aquatic > Non-marine Saline and Alkaline > Hypersaline >... | reverse complement strand
GCGGTTTGGGCCGCCGGTATCGCGGCGGTGCGGGGGCGGCCGCGCGCCGCGCTAGGTCTCGGCCTGCACGGCGGCGCAGACGATGTCCATCGCGCGCAGCAGATCGGCCTCGGCGATCACCAGCGGCGGCGACAGCGTCAGCACGTTGCCGGCGCTGATCTTGAAGCTGAGCCCTGCGGCGAGGCAGCGGTAATAGATCCGCTCCGCCCGGTCCGGATCGGCGGCGCGGGCGGCGCGGTCGGCCACGATCTCGACCCCGACCATCAGGCCGCGGCCGCGGATGTCGCCCACCACCGGGCTGTCGCCGATCCGGTCGCGCAGCCGGGCCATCGCCAGTCCGCCCAGCTCCGCCGCGCGGTCCACCAGCCCCTCGTCGCGGATGATCTGCAGGGTGGTCAGCCCCGCCCGCGTCGTGACCGGGTTCTTTTCATGGGTGTAGTGGCCGATGGCGACGTCGCCGGCGACATCCAGATCGGCCCGCGCCACGACGGCGGCGAGCGGCAGCATCGCGCCGCCCAACGCCTTGCCCAGCACCACGATGTCGGGCACCACGCCGTCATGGTCGAAGCCGAACATCCGGCCGGTCTTGCCCAGCCCGGTGGGGATCTCGTCAAGGATCAGAAGCGTACCGTGCCGGTGGCAGGCCGCCTGCACCGCCTGCCAGTAGCCCGGCGGCGGCACCACCGGCACCGCGCGCATCGGTTCGGCGATCACGGCGGCGATATCGCCCTCTTTTTCAAGCACGTAACCGACCATCTTCGCGCAGGCGAGGCCGCAACTCTCCGGCCCCGAGTGGCCATAGGCGCAGCGGTAGCAGTGGAACGGCGCAACGTGTTCCGCGCCCGGCAGCAACGGGCCGGCGACATGGCTGCGGAACGTCGCCTCGCCGCCGATCGAGGCCGCGCCGAAGCCCGCGCCGTGGAACGCATCCCAGAACGACAGCGTCTTGAACCGCCCGGTCGCGGCGCGGGCGAGTTTCAGCGCCACCTCCACCGCGTCGGACCCGCCAGTGGTGAACAGCACCTTCGACAGGTCGCCCGGCGCGATCCGGCCCAGTTCCTCGGCCAGTTCCACCGCCGTCTCGCAGGCAAAGCGGCGCGGCGCGAAGGGCAGGGCCTCCATCTGCTGCCGGATCGCCTCTTTCAGCCTCGGGTGGCCATAGCCGATGTGGTGGACGGAATTGCCGTGGAAATCCATGTAGCGGCGGCCCGCGGTATCCTCGATCCAGATCCCCTCGGCCTTCGCGATGGTCGAGACGCAGGGCGAGGACAGCGACTGGTGCAGGAAGGCCGCCGCGTCGCGGTCCAGCAGCGCGCGGGTCGCCGGATCGGTCTCGCGCGCCGCCCATTCGGCGCGGGCGGCGGAGGTGTTGGATTCGCCCTCGGTATGGCGCGTCATCCATGCACCCAGGGCAGCGAGAAGGTCTTGACGTTGGTGAAGCTTTTCATCGCCTCGATCACGCCCTCCTTGTAGCCGTTGCCACTGTCCTTGATGCCGCCGAAGGGCGACATCTCGATCCGGTAGCCGGGAACCTCCCAGATGTTCACGGTGCCGACCTTGAGCCCGGCGATGTAACGCTGCATCCGCCGGAAATCGTTGGTGCAGACGCCCGAGGACAGGCCGAAGGCGGTGGAGTTGGAAATCCCGATCACCGCCTCGTCGTCGTCGGGGACACGGACCACCGGGATCACCGGGCCGAAGGTTTCCTCCATCACCAGGTCCGATCCGTGCGGCACCCGGTCGACCACGATCGGCGGCAGCAGCGCGCCTTTCCGGCCCGGATCGTAAAGCACCTCGGCGCCCTGCTCGGCGGCCTTGTAGACGCGCGATTCGAACAGCTTTGCGGCCGCTTCGTGCACCACCGTGCCCAGTTCGGTTTCCGAATCCATCGGGTCGCCGAAGCGCAGCTTCTTGGCCCGCTCCAGCACCAGCGGCACGAACCGGTCGGCCACGCTGTCCTGGCACAGGATGCGCTTGACCGCGGTGCAGCGCTGGCCGGAATTCTTGGTGGCGCCCGCCACGGCGAGATCGGCGGCCTTCGCGAGATCGTCGTCCGTGAGATCGTTGAGGATGATCAGCGGGTCGTTGCCGCCCAGTTCCAGCACCTGCCGCCTGTAGCCTGCCTTCGACGCGATCAGCTTGCCCACCGGCACCCCGCCGGTGAAGGTGATCAGGTCGATCTCGGGGTTGGTGATCATCTCGTCGCCGATCTCGCCCGGCAGCCCGGTGACGACCGACAGCATCTCGGGCGGCAGCCCGGCCTCGTAGAGGATATCGGCCAGCACCAGCGCGGTCATCGGCGTCAGTTCGGTGGGCTTGACGACCATGCAGTTGTTGGTGGCGATGGCGGGGGCGATCTTGTGGCTGACCATGTTCAGCGGGTGGTTGAACGGCGTGATCGCGGAAATCGCGCGCAGGGGTTCGCGCAGGGTGAAGATCTTGCGCGCCTTGCCATGCGGGGTCAGATCGCAGGAAAAGATCTCGCCATCGTCCTGGATGCACAGCTGCCCCGCCAGCGTGTAGACGTCATAGGCGCGGCCGACCTCGTAGTAGCTGTCGGCCTTCGAAATTCCCAGTTCCAGCGTGATCAGCTGCGCCAGTTCCTCCTTCCGGGCGACGATCAGTTCGGCCGCTTTCAGCAGGATGCGCTGGCGGTCGTATCGCGTGAGCTTCGGCTCGTAAGCGGCTGCAATGGCAAAGGCTTCGCGGGCGTGCTCCGCCGTGCCGGCGGGGACGGTGCCGATCACCGAATCGTCCCAGGGATAGCGGACCTCGATGACGCCCTCGGCCTCGACCTTGCGGCCGGCGATACGCATGGGTTCGTGGCGGATGGTCATGGCGCTACCCTTTCGCGGCGGCGGTGGTGGCGATCTGGAAAGCATCGAAGTTGCGCAGATCGGGCGCATCGGCCAGGTCCGGCACGGGGCGGTTGACGATGAACGGCACCGCCTGTTCGGTCAGCCCGCCGTGGCTGCGCAAGGGTTCCTTCAGCGCGGCAAGGTCGTGGCGATGGGCCGAGGTGCCGATCGTCATGTTTTCCGTCGAGATCATCACCACGTCGCCGATCCTGTCCTCGGGCAGGTCGTAGCGCGCCACGGCGGTGGCCTTGTCCACCACCTCCAGCATTTCGGGCAGGGCGGCGAGGCGCGCGGTGATCTCGCCCGCATTCGCGCCCTCGGGCAGGTAGGCCGTGGCGAAAGAGCCGAGCGCGCCGTGATGCACCACGTAGGGGTCGGTGATCGGCAGGATCACGCGGGCCGCACCCTTGCCCAGCCAGTCGTCCAGGAGATCCTGCACGTAGATCACGTTGGGCTGGCCATCGGCGCCGTGCTTGGGCTTCATCCCGTGATCGGCGGTCACCACGATCGCCGCGCCCATCGCGTCAAGCTGCGCAAGGTAGCCATCGAACATCTCGTAGAAGGCATCGGCCTCGGCCTCGCCCGGCGCGAACTTGTGCTGGATGTAATCCGTGGTGGTCAGGTACATCAGGTCGGGCCGGTCCTCGGCCAGAAGCTTCACCCCGGCGGCGAAGACGAATTCCGACAGGTCGGCGGAATAGACCTCGGGCACCGGGCGGCCAAGCCAGGCCGACGCGTTGTCGATCCCGTGTTCGGCCGTCGTGGTCGTGTCGGACTTCTCCGAGGAAAAGCAGAAGCCGCGGCCGCCCGAACAGTCCAGCCCGGCGCCCAGCAGCGCGCGCAGCTTGTCCTTGGCGGTGACCACGGCGACCTTCGCGCCGGCTGTCTGGAAGGCCGAAAAGATCGTTGGCGCGCGCAGGAAGCGGATGTCGTTCATCATCACCTCTTCGCCCGTGGTCGGGTCGAACAGGTAGTTGCCGCAGATGCCATGCACCGCGGGCGGCCGGCCGGTGGCGATCGACAGGTTGTTGGGGTTGGTGAAGGAGGGGATGACGGAATGCGCGGTCCGCGCCGTGCCCTGTGCCACCATCCGGTCCAGCGTGGGGGTCAGGCCCTTGGCGCTCGCCTCCGTCAGGTAGGCCGGTTCGCAGCCGTCAAGGCAGATCGCGATGGCGGGCACCCTGGGGAACGGGTAGTCGCGGCCATTGACGGTCACGGGCGGGCGGTTGGCGTCGGTCATGCGGGTCTGTCCTGTCTGAAGTCCGGTGCAGTGTCTGGGTCGGCGCGGCGGGGTCAACCCGCCAGCCGCTTGCGTTCGTCATGGGCGGCGGCGGGCGGCGCGGCCGAGGCCACGCCCATCTCGGCCAGGCAGTCCGCGGCCGCCGCGACCACGCGGCGCATCACCGCGGCATCCATCCGGCCGATGCAGCCGATGCGGAAACTGTCCACCACCGTCAGCTTGCCGGGATAGATGATGAAGCCCTTCGCCTTCATCAGGTCGTAGAAGCGGCCGAAGGCGAAGGCCGGATCGGCGGGGCAGAAGAAGGTCACGATGATCGGCGACAGCCAATCGTCGGCCAGCAGGGTTTCGAAGCCGATCTCGCGCATCCCCGCCACCATCACGTCGCGGTTCCAGGTGTAGCGCGCCAGCCGGGCGGGGCGGCCGCCCTCTGCCTCGTGGAGGTCGAGCGCGGTGAGGAAGGCGGCGACGGCATGGGTGGGCGGGGTGAACCGCCACTGGCCGGTCTTTTCCATGTAGGACCATTGCGCATGGACATCGAGCGACAGGGAATGGGCGTTGCCCTTCGCCGCTTCCAGTTCCGCCTTGCGGGCGATCACGAAGCCGAAGCCCGGCACGCCCTCGATGCACTTGTTGGCCGAGGAGACGAAGGCGGCGCAGGGCAGCTCGCGCACGTCCAGCGGCAGCGCGCCGAAGGCCGACATCGAATCGATCAGCAGCTTGCGGCCCGCCGCGGCGGTGGCCGCGGCGATTTCCGGGATCGGGTTCAGGATGCCCGAGGAGGTTTCGCAATGGATCGCCAGCACATGGGTGATCGCCGGGTCGGCCGCCAGCGCCTCGGTGACCTCGGCGCCGCGCGGCGGCAGGTAATCGCCCTTGTCGATCAGGGTCAGCGCCCGGCCCATCACCCGCAGGGTTTCGGCGGCGCGCAGCCCGTAGGCGCCGTTGGCCAGCACCAGCACCTTGCCGTCGCGCGGCACGAACGTGCCCAGCATCGCCTCGACGCAGTAGGAGCCGGAGCCCTGCATCGGCACGCAATCCCACGCGCCGGCGGTATCGCCGGCCAGCGCCAGCAGGCGGCGGCGCAGATCGGCCGTCATCGCGCGGAAATCGCCATCCCAGCTGCCCCAGTCCCTCAGCATCGCCTGCTTGACCTCGTAGGCGGTGGTCAGCGGGCCGGGGGTAAGCAGCCAGGGTTCGCCAAGGGCGGGGGCGGGGAAGGTCATGCGGGGCTCCGGTCCAGATGCGGCGCCCCTGCTATCCCACGCCCCGTTGCATTTGAGAAATCGTTATTTCGGATTGTTACATAAGCTGTAGCGATATATTGCCCGGCCATGCGCTACGTTCAGCTTCGCGCCTTCCACCATGTCGCCACAGAGGGCGGGTTTTCCCGCGCGGCGGAGGTTCTGCGCCTGACCCAGCCGGCGGTTTCCGACCAGGTCCGGCGGCTGGAAGAGGATTACGACCTCGTGCTCTTCGACCGGTCGCGCCGCCGGGTGGTTCTGACCGAAGCGGGGCAGCGGCTGCTGACGATCACCCGCCGGATGTTCGAGGCCGAGCGCGACGCGCTCGACTACCTGTCGGAATCCCGCGCGCTTCGGGCCGGCACGCTGCGGATCGTGGCCGACAGCGCGCTGCATCTTCTGCGCATCCTGCCGGTGTTCCGCGCCCGGCATCCCGGCGTCGCGGTCACCGTGCAGGCCGGCAATTCCGAAACGGTCATCGACCGGCTGCGGCGCTACGAGGCCGATATCGGGGTGATGGGCGAACGGCCCGCGGGCCGCGATTTCGAGATGCTGCGGCTGAACGAAAGCCCGATCATGGCAGTGGTGCCGGTCGGGTCGCCGATGGCGGGCCGGGCGGCGCTGGGGTTTGCCGATCTCGCCGCCGCACCGCTGGTGCTGCGCGAAGAGGGCAGCAAGACCCGCGCCAAGGTGCTGGCCGCGGCCCGCGCCGCGGGGGTGGACCTGCGCGCCGCGGTCGAGGCCGAGGGCCGCGAGGCGGTGCGCGAGATCGTGGCGGCGGGCGGCGGGCTCGGTTTCATGTCACAGGCGGAATTCGGGGCGGACCCGCGGCTTGTCGCGGTGCCGATCCGGCCGGCGGCGGGGCTGATGATGGAGGAGGTGCTGGTCTGCCTTGGCCAGCGCCGGCAGGGCAAGCTGATCGCCGCCTTCTTCGACATCGCGGCAGAGCAGGCGTGCTAGACGAACGCGCGGCCCAGCCCCAGCAGCGCAAGCACCGCCAAAAGCCCGATCGCCATGCGCCGGAAATCCCGTGGCGCGGCGGCAAGGAACCGGCGGCTGCCCGCCCAGTTGCCCAGCAGCAGCAGCGGCAGCGCCAGCCCCACGGCCAGCAGGCTGTCGCCGCTCACATGCCCGGCCCGCCACAGGAACGGCAGGGTGGCGAGATCGACGATCGCGAAATAGGCGATCAGCGTGGCGCGGAACCCGGCGGGGGAAATCGGTTGCGCGGCGAAGAACGCCGCCACCGGCAGCCCCGCCATCGCCGCGGCATTGGCAAGGCCCGAGGCCAGGCCCACCCCGGCCTCGGGCAGGCCCCTCAACTCCCGCGCCACGCGCCAGCCGGCCAGCAGGATCGCGCACATCGCCAGCACGAAGACCGCGATGACGATCCGCGCCGTGTCGATCCCCACCGAGGTCAGCGCCCAGACGCCCAGCGGCAGGCCCACCACGGCGCCCGCCATCAGCCGGCCCACCCGGCCCCAGTCGACATCCGGCAAGGCCCCGCGCGCGGCCTGCGCGGTGAGGATCACCTCGCAGATCAGCACGACCGCGACGAAGTTCAACGGCTGGGTCACCAGCGCCGCGCCGGCCACCACCAGCGCGGAAAAACCGAAGCCGGAATAGCCCCGGATCACCGCCGCGCCGAGGATCAACGCGGCGAGCCACAGCCCCGCCCCCGCCGACAGGTCGAAGGGCAGGGCCATGGCCGTCAGTAGCACAACACGGTATCGGCCTCGGCCGCCAGATCGACCAGCGTGTCGGGCATGGCGAAGCCGGCCTCGAACCCGTCAAGCAGGCTGTCGTCATAGCCGCGCGCCTTGGCCGACATGCCCGACAGGTAGAACCGGGTGCCCGCCGCCGCGTGGCCGGCAAGGTGATCGGCCAGCCGGCCGGTGCCAAGGCCTTCGACCTCGTCCCGATAGGCGGGGGCGAACAGGTGAACCGCGTCGCCGGCAAGGAACACGCTCACGTCGTGGCCCTTCTTCTTCGCGGTCAGCGCGACCAGCAGGCCCAGCGTCGCCTTGGTCGGATCGGCGGGGCCGGTGTGGATATGGACAAGGGTCTTCATGGCGTCTCCTCCCGAATGACCCCGCCAGTCTACCGGCCCCGGCCGCGTCAGGCCACGGTCTGCGGACGCATGTCGGCGGGGTCGATGCCGGCGACCTCGACGGGCTTCTTCATCGCGTCGCGGCGGAACGGCTCGCCCAGTTCCTGGTTGATCATCGCCTCGATCAGGGTGGTCTTGCCGTGCTCCATCTGGTCGGTGATCGCCTGCCGGAGCGCTTCGGTCAGTTCCTCCATCGTGCGCGCGACGACGCCTTGCAGCCCGCAGGCCCTGGCGATGGCGGCATAGCTCACGCCCTCGTCCAGTTCGGTGCCGACGAAATTGTCGTCATACCACAGCGTGGAGTTCCGCTTTTCCGCGCCCCACTGGTAGTTGCGGAACACAACCTGGGTGATCGCCGGCCATTCCGGCCGGCCGATGGCGGTCAGTTCGGTCACCGCGATGCCGAAGGCGCCGTCGCCGGCGAAGCCCACGACCGGGGTGTCCGGGCAGCCGATCTTGGCGCCGACGATCGAGGGCAGGCCATAGCCGCAGGGGCCGAAGAGGCCCGGCGCAAGGTATTTGCGCCCCGTCTCGAAGCTCGGGTAGGCATTGCCGATGGCGCAGTTGTTGCCGATGTCGCTGCTGATGATCGCCTCTTTCGGCAGCGCCGCCTGGATCGCGCGCCAGGCCATGCGGGGGCTCATCCACTCGGGCTTGGCGGCGCGCGCGCGTTCGTTCCAGGTGGTGCCGGGATCGTCGTCTTCGTGATCCATCGAGGCCAGCTGCTGCGCCCAGGCCGATTTCGTCTGCGCGATGGTCGCCTCGCGCGCCGCCCGGCCCTCGTCGCCCGCGGTGCCCGACAGTTGCGCGAGGATCGCCTCGGCGACCTTCTTCGCATCGCCGACGATGCCGACGCTGATCGTCTTGGTCAGGCCGATCCGGTCGGGGTTGATATCGACCTGGATGATCTTCGCGCCCTTCGGCCAGTAGTCGATCCCGTAGCCCGGCAGGGTCGAGAACGGGTTCAGCCGGGTGCCCAGCGCCAGCACCACGTCGGCCTTGGCGATCAGTTCCATCCCGGCCTTGGAACCGTTGTAGCCCAGCGGCCCGGCGAACAGCGGGTGCGAGCCGGGGAAGGCATCGTTGTGCTGGTAGCCCACGCAGACCGGGGCGGACAGGCGCTCGGCCAGCGCCATCGAGGCCGGGATCGCGCCCGCCAGCACCACGCCGGCGCCGTTCAGGATCACCGGGAAGCGGGCGTTGGACAAGAGTTCCGCCGCCTGCGCGATCGCGGCCTCGCCGCCGGCGGGGCGTTCGAACTCCACCGGGTCGGGCAGGGCGACGTCGATCACCTGGGTCCAGACGTCGCGCGGCACGTTGATCTGCGCCGGCGCCGAGGCGCGGCGGGCGTTGGTGATCACGCGGTTCAGAACCTCGACGATCCGCGACGGGTCGCGCAGCTCTTCCTGGTAGGCGACCATGTCCTTGAAGGCGGCCATCTGCTCGACCTCCTGAAAGCCGCCCTGGCCGATGGTCTTGTTCGCCGCCTGCGGGGTGACGAGCAGGAGCGGCGTGTGGTTCCAGTAGGCGGTTTTCACGGCGGTGACGAAATTGGTGATACCCGGCCCGTTCTGGGCGATCATCATGCTCATCTTGCCGGTGGCGCGGGTATAGCCATCGGCCATCATCCCGCCCGAACCCTCGTGCGCGCAGTCCCAGAAGGTGATGCCGGCCTTCGGGAAGAGATCGGAGATCGGCATGAAGGCCGAGCCGATGATGCCGAAGGCATGTTCGATCCCGTGCCGCTGCAACACCTTCACGAAGGCTTCCTCGGTCGTCATCCGCATCTCGCGTCCCCCTGCCATTGCGCGCGCCGGCCCTGCCGGCAACCGGCGCAGGATAGGGGCGGCGCACCGGCCCGGATAGGGCCAGCCGCGGGGCGTGGCTATGTCCAGTGTTGCGGGGGTTCGGCCAGCGCCTCGGCGATGCGCCGGATTCCTTCCGTGATCCGGCCGGCATCGATCGAGGAATAGGCCAGCCGGTAGAAATGCCGCGGCGGCGCGGCGCCGGCGAAGAACGGCGCGCCGGGTTCGATCAGCACCTCGCGCGCGCGCAGCGCGGCGGCGAGCGGGGCGGTATCGACCCCCTCGGGCGCGCGCATCCAGAACGACGATCCGCCGAAGGCGCCGCGCCCGGCGATCGTCAGCCCGGCCGCGTCGATCGCGCGGGCCATCACGGCGCGGCGTTCGGCGAAGACCCGGCCCATGCGCTGGATCTGCGCGTCGTAATGGCCCAGCGACAGGAAATGCGCCGCCGTGCGCTGGACATGGCCGGGCGGGTGGCGCAGCACGGTGGCGCGAAGCGCCCGCGCCTCGCGCAGGAACGGTTCCGGCCCCACGAGATAGCCCAGCCGGAGCCCCGGAAACAGAGCCTTGGAGAGCGAGCCGACATAGATCACCCGGCCCTCGGCATCGAGCGATTTCAGCGCCGGCAGCGGCGCGCCGAGAAACGCCATCTCGAATTCGTAATCATCCTCCACCACCGTCGCGCCCAGCGCCGCGGCGCGCGACAGCAACGCGCGGCGGCGGTCGCGCGGCATGGTGGCGTTGGTCGGGCTCTGGTGGCTGGGGGTGGTGAAGATCACCCCGGTATCCCCGGGCAGCGCGTCGGGCGGCAGCCCGTCGCCATCCACCGGCACCGGCCTGACCTCTGCCCCGGTGGTGGCGAGGATGCCGCGCAGCGCCGGGTAGCACGGATCCTCCACCGCCGCGGCCCGGCCGGGGCCCAGCAGCACCTGCGCGGCCAGCCACAGCGCGTTCTGCGCGCCCAGCGTCACCAGCACCTCCTCGGGCCGGGCGAGGATGCCGCGGCGCGGCAGGATGTGGCGCAGGATGAATTCCACCAGATAGCCGTCGTCGCCGTCGAACTGGTCGGCGGCCAGCGCCTCGAAATCCGTCGCGCCGAGCGCCTGGATCGCGCACAGCCGCCAGTTCTGACGGTCCACCAGCGCGCGGTCGGGCTGGCCGTAGATGAAGGGAAAGCGGTAGCGCGCCCAGTCGCGCGGCTTGTCGAACCCCGGCGCGCCGGAAAACCGCCGCGCCAGCGCCGCCTGCCAGTCCACCGCCGGGGCGCGGGCGGGCGGCGGCTGGAACGCCGGCGGGGCGGGGGCATCGGGCGAGACGAAGGTGCCGGCGCGGCCCTTCGCGGTCAGGAAGTCGGAGGCGACGAGTTCGGCATAGGCCTGCGTCACGGTGATCCGGCTGACCCCGAGATGCGCGGCCAGACGGCGCGAGGAGGGCAGTTTCTCGCCGCGCCGCAGCCGGCCGGAGAGGATGCCCGCGGCGATCATCTGCCGGATTCGCGCCTGCAGCGTGCCGGGGGCGGCGGGGTCGAGGAAGAATGAGTCCAGGGGCGCGGCCATGCCGCCCAGGATAGGGCCAAAACGGCTGCCGTGCCAGCGCGCCGTGACGGGCGGGACGGGGGCTTCGCGCCCCCGGGCCCGGCCTTGCGGCCGGACCTCCCCCGCGGGATATTTTCAGACCAAAATCGGGGCGCCGCGTGCGCCGGTCAGCCGAAGACCTTCGTCAGCGCCCGGTCGATGGCGCCGGTGATCTGGTCGATGTCGTCAGGCGTGGCGATCAGCGCGGGGCTGAGGCAGAGCGTGTTGTTGCGTCCCGGCACCGAGCGGTTGGTGGCGCCGATCAGCACGCCCTGCGCGGCGCAGTCGGCGACGACGGCCTGCACGCGCGCCTCTTCCACCGGTTCCTTCGTGGCGCGGTCGGCCACCAGTTCGGCGCCGCAGAAGAGGCCCTTGCCGCGCACGTCGCCGACCACGGCATGGCGGTCCATCAGCCCGTGCAGGTTGGCCATCAGCCTCTCGCCCATCGCGAGCGTGTTGTCCAAGAGCCCCTCGTCCTCGATGATCCGCATGTTCTCCAGCGCCGCGGCGGGCCCGGCGGTGCAGCCGCCGAAGGTCGAGATGTCGCGGAAATAGTCCATCGGGTCGGCGGGATCGGCCTTGAACATCTCGAAGACCTCCTCGGTGGTCACGAGGCAGGCGATCGCGGCATAGCCCGAGGCCACGCCCTTGGCCATCGTCACCATGTCGGGCCGGATGCCGTAGTGCTGGTAGCCGAACCAGGTGCCGGTGCGGCCGACGCCGCAGACGACCTCGTCGATATGCAGCAGGATGTCGTACTTGCGGCAGATCTCGGCGACCTTCGGCCAGTAGCCCTCGGGCGCGGGGATCACGCCGCCGCCGGCGGTCACCGGTTCGAGGCAGAGCGCGCCCACGGTGTCGGGGCCCTCGGCGAGGATCACCTTCTCGATCTGGTCGGCGGCCCATTCGCCGTAGTTCGCGCCGGGCGCGCCCGCCTGTTCGTGGCGGCGGTATTCGAGGCAATGCGGCACCCGCACGAAGCCCGGCGTATAGGGGCCGTATTGCGCGTTGCGCTCGTCCTGGCCTCCGGCGGACAGGCAGGCGATGGTGGTGCCGTGATAGTCGCGGTCGCGGTAGAGGATCTTGTGCTTGCGGCCGCCATGGCGCTTGTGCGCGATCTGGCGGACCATCTTGAACGCCTTCTCGTTCGCCTCGGAACCCGAGTTGCAGTAGTAGACGCGGGCGAGGCCCGGCATCTTCGAGATCAGCCGCTCGGCGAACCGCGCACCGGGGATCGAGCCGGCGGCGCCGGCGAAGTAGTTCATCTTGACAAGCTGTTCGCGCACCGCGTCGGCGATGCTGTCGCGGCCGTAGCCCACGTTCACCGTCCAGACCCCGCCGGAGACGGCGTCGATATGCTCCTTGCCCTTGGCGTCCCAGACGCGCAGGCCCTTGCCCTCGATGATGATCCGGGGATCGACGGTCTCGAACGGCTTGTGTTGCACGAGATGGTGCCAGACATGCGCCTTGTCGGCGGCGGTGATGCCGGAGAGGTCGTTTTCGGAAAGCGGGCCGTCCATCGCGTGTCTCCATCGAAACGGGTGGGATCGGGACACTGAAGCGCAGCCGGGGCCGCCGCCATAGGGCCAGATCGGCCCGGTGCTTCGGTCCAGGCCGGGACCGACTCAGTCGTCCTCCTCGGCGGATGCGCCGAAGGCCTGCTTGTCGATGCCGTGTTTGTGCATCTTTTCCCAAAGCGTCTTGCGCGACAGGCCGAGCGCCTCGTAGACCGGCCGGAGCGCGCCGCCATGGGCGGCGAGCGCGGCCTCGATCTCGCGCCGTTCGAAGGCGGCCACCCGGTCGGCCAGGCGTTGCGGCGGGCCGTCGCCGGCGGCGTCGGGCGCGGTGACGAGGCCCAGCGCGTAGCGGTCGGCGGCGTTGCGCAGCTCGCGCACGTTGCCGGGCCAGTCCCGCGCCGCGATCCCTGCCACCAGCGCGGGCGGCGGCGGCGGCGGGTCCACCCGGTGGCGCTGCGCCGCCTCGGCCACCAGTTTCAGGAACAGCAGCGGCACGTCCTCGCGCCGGGCCGAAAGTGGCGGCACGGTGACCGAGACGACGTTGAGCCGGTAGAACAGGTCGGCCCGGAACCGGCCGGCCGCGACCTCCTGTTCCAGCGGCGCGCGGCTGGTGGCCATGAACCGGGTGTCCAGCGGCACCGAGTCGTTCGAGCCCAGCCGGGTGATCTCGCGCCGTTCGATCACGTGCAGCAGCCGGCCCTGTGTCTCGACCGGCATCGAGCCGATATCGTCGAGCAGGACGGTGCCGCCGCGGGCATGTTCGAACTTGCCCACCCGGGCGCGCAGGGCGCCGGCGAAGGCGCCGGCCTCGTGCCCGAACAGCTCGCTTTCGATCAGCGCCGGGGGCAGGGCGGCGCAATCGATGGCGATGAACGGCCGGTCGGCGCGGGCCGAGAGATCGTGCAGCGCGCGGGCGACGAGATCCTTGCCGGTGCCGGTTTCGCCGGTGATCAGCACGTCGGCCTCCGCCGGGCCGAGGGTGCGGATCCGGCGCCGCAGATCGACCACCGCGGCGGAGCGGCCGACGAGCCGCGCCTCCAGGTCGTCGGCCTGGCCGGCGGCGGCGCGCAACAACCGGTTTTCCAGCACCAGCCGCCGGTAATCGGCCGCGCGGGCCGCGATCTCGGTGAGTTGCGGGGTGGAAAAGGGCTTCTCGATGAAGTCGTAGGCGCCTTCGCGCATGGCGCGCACGGCCAGTTGCACGTCGCCATGGCCGGTGATCAGGATCACCGGGATGTCGCGGTCGATCTCGTGGATCCGGTTCATCAGGGTCAGCCCGTCGAGGCCGGGCATCCGGATGTCGGTCACCACGACGCCGGGAAAGCCGAAACCGACCAGGTCGAGCGCCCGGTCGGCCTGCGCGAGATCCTGCACGCTGAACCCGGCGAGGTCGAGCGCCTGCGCGGTGGAGGCGCGCAGGTCGGGTTCGTCCTCGACCAGCAGGATTCGCGGCGGCGCGGTCATGCCGCGTTCCGCGCGTCGGCGGCGGCGAGGTCGATATGGAAGGCCGCGCCGCCGCCCGGCGCGTCCGTTACCGAAAGATCGCCGCCGAAGTCCTTGATGATGTTATAGGATATGGAAAGGCCCAGGCCCAGCCCCTTGCCCACGCCCTTGGTCGAGAAGAACGGGTCGAAGATCCGGCCGCGCAGCGCCGCCGGCACGCCGGGGCCGTGATCGCGCACCGTGATCCGGGCGCCGGTGCGGGTGGGTTCGGCCGTCAGCGCGATCTGCCGGTTGTCGGTGCCTTCCACCGCGTCGGCGGCATTGGTGATGATGTTGACCAGCACCTGTTCCAGCCGCAGCGGCCCGGCCGCGACCGCGGGCAGGTCGGGCGAAAGCGTCACGGTCAGGTCCGCCTGCGCGGTGCGCAGCCGCGGGCCGGCGATCTCGGTCGCGGCGGTGATCGCCTCGGGCAGGGTGGCGCGGCCGATCTTCTGGCCGGGCTTGCGGGCGAAGGTGCGCAGGTGCCGGCCAAGCCCGGCCATCCGGTCGATCAGCGACAGGATGCGTTCGGCATTGCCGCGCGCGTCCCGCACCCGGCCGCGGTCGATCAGGGTGACGGCGTTCTCGGCATAGGTGCGGGCGGCGGCGAGCGGCTGGTTGAACTCGTGGCTGAGCGCGGCCGACATCTGCCCCAGCGCCGCCAGTTTCGCGGCCTGCACCAGGTCGGCCTGGGCCTGCCGCAGGTTCGCCTCGGCCTGGGTGCGTTCGGCGACCTCGGCCTCCAGCCGGCGGTTCACGGCGGCGAGTTCGGCCGTGCGTTCGACCACCCGGCGTTCCAGTTCGGCCTGCGCGGCGGCCTGCATCGCCAGCCGCTCGCGCAGCCGGGCGCGGCGCTGCAGAAGCGCCGCCGCGGCCATCGACCCCAGCCCCAGCGCGAGGACGACGGCGACGGTGAGCGTTCGGGCCTGCCGCGCCGCCGGCGCGGTGTCGAGCAGGACGGACACGGTCCAGCCGGCGTCGGGCATCGGTTCGGAGCGTTTGAGCAGCGCCGCGGCGGCCTCGGCGCCCGCGATCCGCACCAGCCCGTCGCCGGGGCCGGGCCCGGCGGCGAGCAGCGGCGCGGTGACGAGCGCGGTGTCGGCATAGCGCCGGGTGGCGCGGATCTCGGCCATGTCGGTCGCTGTCGGCACCGTCATCGGGTGGAACAGCCAGTCCGGGCGCGACGACAGGAAGACGATACCGCCGGGATCGGTGACGACGATCTCGTCATCGCCGCCGCGCCAGGTGTCCTCGATCGCGTCGAGGTCGATCTTGAACACCAGCACCCCGGCGATGTCCGGGCCGCTGCGCACCGGCGCGCCGAAATAGTAGCCGCGCTTGCCCGAGGTCGTGCCGAGCGCGTAGAACCGGCCCTCGCCGCCGGCCAGCGCATCGGAGAAATACGGCCGGAAGGCGAAATTGCCGCCGACGAACGAGGTGGGCGTGGCATGGTTCGAGGCCGCGCGGGTGGTGCCGCCGGGATCCATGAAATAGACGTCGGAGGCGCCCAGCGTCGCCGCGATCCCTTCCAGATACCGGTTCGCCTGTGCGACCAGCACCGGGTTGTCGGGGCTGGCGGCGAGGCGGCGGATCACCTGGTGTTCGGCGATCAGCCGCGGCAGCCGCTCGAACCGGTCAAGCTGTGCCTGCAGCGTCGAGACGGCCAGCCGCAGCGTGGTGTCGCCGCGCCGCGCGGTATCGTCGAGAAACGCCTGCCGCGCCCGGTCGTGCACCCAAAACCCCAGCCCCGCGAGCAGGGCGAGCGCCAGCGCCAACAGCACCGGCCGCAGCAGGCGGCGGCCCATGCTGTTCATCCTTGCCCCGGTCCCGGCCATCCGGCGCCTCCCTGCTGCGCGGGGCCGGACGCTAGCATGCGGCGGAAGGGCGGCAAAGCCCCGGCGACGCCGCGCTGCGGCGATCACGGCTGCGCGAGGGGCTTGAACGCTTCGACGGAGTTCTATATCGCGTGAATGAACGTTCATTCACCAGCGCCGTCATGACCCAGACCGAGACCGACCAGCTTGACCTTCGTACGGCCGAGATCCTCGACCGGATCAAGGGCGTGTTCGCGTCCAAGGGGTTCGACGGCGCGTCGATGCAGGATCTGGCGCGCGCGGCGGGGATGAGCGCGGGCAATTTCTACCGCTACTTCCCGTCCAAGGACGCGATCATCGGGGCCATGGTGCAGCGCGATCTGGACCGGATCGCCGAGGAATTCGCGCGGGTGATCTCGGCGCCCTCGCCGCGCGCGGCGCTGGTCGAGGTGATCCGCAACCGGCTGGAGACCACCGGCGAGGAAGAGGGCGCGCTGTGGGCCGAGATCGAGGCCGCCGCGACGCGCCGACCGGAGATCGCCGGGATGCACGAGCGCATGGAGGCGGAGATCCTGCGCTACCTTGGCCGGGTGTTCGCGCTGATCGCCGGGATGTCCGAGGATGTGGCGGGGCGGCGCTTCGCCGCGCAGAGCCAGCTGATCCTGCTGATGGTCAAGGGCACGGCGGTGCAGTCCTGCGGCGCGGGCGGCTGCGCGGCGATGCGGCCCTCGGCGGACCTGCACGGTCTGGTGTTGCGGATCGTCGACCAGCTGTTGCGCGAGGCCGCGATGCCGGTCTCCGACGGGGAAGACAACAGGGAGGGCAAAGCATGATCGCCCGGTTCCGCGCCGCGCTTGCGGCCCTTGTCCTGATCGTCGTGCCCGCGGGCGCGGAGGTCACGCTGCCGACGATCACCGTCGCGCCGGTCACGCAGGCCCGGATCGTCGACCGGGTGCTGGCGACCGGGCTGGTGGAGCCGGCCGAGCGCGTCGATGTCGCGCCGCAGATCGAGGGGCAGGCGGTCGATGCGCTTTATGCCGAGGCCGGCGACCGGGTCGCCGAGGGCGCGGTACTGGCGCGGCTGTCGGGCGATGCGCTGGCCTTGCAGAAAAGCCAGCTTGTCGCCTCGCGCGCCTCCGCCGAGGCCGCCGTCGCGCAGGCCGAGGCCAGCGTCACCGATGCCCGTGCCACCGCCGCCGAGGCCGAGCGCGTGGCCGAGCGGACGGCGAACCTGCGCGCCCGCGGCACCGCCACCCAGGCCGGGCTGGACCAGGCCACCGCGGCGGCCACCTCGGCCCGCGCGCGACTGACGGCGGCCGAGCAGGGGCTGGCGGTGGCGCGGGCGCAACTGGCGGTGATCGACGCGCAGATCGGCGATGTCGAGCTCAGGCTGCGGCGCACGCAGATCGCCGCGCCGGTCGCCGGGATCGTGCTGGAACGCAACGCGCGGCAGGGCGCCATCGCCTCGGCCGCCGGGGCGCCGATGTTCGTGCTGGCGCGCGACGGGGCGATGGAACTGCATGCCGATGTCGCCGAGGCCGATCTGGCGCGGATCGCGCCGGGGCAGGCGGTGACGGTGCGCGCCGCCGGGCTGGCCGATCCGCTGGCGGCCGAGGTGCGGCTGGTCGAACCCATGGTCGACCGCGCCACCCGGCTGGGCCGGGTGCGGATCGCGCTGCCCGCCGCCGCCGGGCTCCGGCCGGGCCTGTTTGCCGGGGCCGAGATCGTGGTGTCCGAGGAAGACGCGCTGGCCGTGCCGGTGACGGCGGTGGCGCGGGGCAGCGTGCTGCGCGTCGATGCGGCAGGCGTGGTCGAACGGGTCGCGGTGGAAACCGGGGTGCGCGACGGCGGGCTGGTGGCGATCCGCGGCGGACTGGCGGCGGGCGACCGGATCGTGGCGCGCGCCGGGGCCTTCGTCCGGCCCGGCGACCGGGTGCGCCCGGTCACGGCGGCGCCGGTCTCGAACTGAGGACAGGGTCATGAGTTTCTCCGCCTGGTCGATCCGCAACCCGATCGCGCCGATCCTTGGCTTCGTCATGCTCATGGTGCTGGGCTGGCAGGCGTTCAACACGCTGCCGATCACCCGGTTCCCGAATATCGACGTGCCGCTCGTCGCCGTGTCCGTGACCCAGGCCGGCGCCGCGCCGGCCGAGATGGAAAAGCAGGTCACCAAGGAGATCGAGGACGCGGTCGCCGGGATCACCGGGGTCAAGAACATCATGTCCACCGTGACCGACGGCGTGTCGCAGACGCTGGTCGAGTTCCGCATGGAGGTGCCGACCGAGAAGGCGGTGCAGGACACCAAGGACGCGATCGACCAGATCCTCGGCGACCTGCCGGGCAGCGTGGACACGCCGGTGGTCAGCCGGATCGACGTGGAAGGCCAGGCGATCATGACCTTCGCGGTCTCTTCGGCCGACCTGACGCTGGAAGAGCTGTCGTGGTTCGTCGACGATACCGTGACGCGCGCGCTTCAGGGCCGGCCCGGCATCGGCCGGGTCGATCGCTACGGCGGCGCCGACCGGGAAATCCGGCTGGAGCTTGACCCGGCGCGGCTGGACAGTTTCGGGATCACCGCCGCCGCGGTCAGCCAGCAGCTTTTCGCCACCAATGCCGATCTGGGCGCCGGGCGCGCGAAGGTGGCGGGCGGTGAACAGGCGATCCGCACGCTGGGCGACGCGGCCACCGCGGCGGGGCTGGCCGAAACCCCGATCTCGCTGCCCGGCGGGCGGTTCGTGACGCTGGGCGAGCTGGGCGCGGTGATCGACACCTACGAGGAGCCGCGCTCGTTCAGCCGGTTCAACGGCGAACCGGTGGTCACGTTCTCGGTGTTCCGGGCCAAGGGTGCATCGGAGGTCAGCGTCGCCGAGGTGGTGAACGAGGTGCTGGCCGGGGTCCGCGCCGAGGCCCCCGAGATCGCCATCGACCCGGTCGACGACACGGTGTTCTACACCTATGGCAACTACGAAAGCGCGCTGCACACGCTGATGGAGGGCGCGCTCTTGGCGGTGCTGGTGGTGCTGGCGTTCCTCAGGAACTGGCGCGCGACGCTGATCGCCGCCGTCGCGCTGCCCTTGTCGGCGGTGCCGACCTTCTGGGTGATGGACCTGCTGGGCTTCTCGCTCAACCTCGTGTCGTTCCTGGCGATCACGCTGGCGACCGGCATCCTCGTCGACGACGCGATCGTCGAGATCGAGAACATCGCGCGGCACATCCGGATGGGCAAGTCGCCGTTCCGCGCGGCGATGGACGCGGCCGACGAGATCGGGCTGGCGGTGATCGCGACCTCGGCGACGATCGTGGCGGTCTTCGTGCCGGTGTCGTTCATGCCCGGGATTCCGGGGCAGTATTTCAGCCAGTTCGGCCTGACGGTGGCGATCGCCGTGATCTTTTCGCTGATCGTGGCGCGGCTGATCACGCCGATGATGGCGGCCTATCTGATGCGCGCGAAGGATGCCGGCCATGACGAGGGCGGCGACGGCCGGATCATGCGCGGCTACACCTGGCTGGCGCGGGCGACGATGCGGCTGCGCTATCTCACGCTTCTGGCGGCCTTCGGGGTTCTGGGCGTGTCGCTTTACTTCATGGCGCAGGTGCCGGGCAGCTTCATCCCGCCCGAGGATGTCAGCCGGATCCCGATCAACGTGGAACTGCCGCCCGGGTCGACGCTGGAAGAGACCGACCGCACGACCGAGGCGATGCGGCTGGCGATCGCCGATGTCGAGGGGGTGCGCGACGTCTTCGTGCTGGGCGGCGCCTCGCCCACCGGCGACCGCGACATCCGCCGCGCCTCGTTCACCGTGCTTCTCGACCGGCTGGACCATTCGCTGCTGCTGAAGCTGTCGCAGATCGGACGGGCGCTGCCGGTTCTGGGCGACCTCGTGCCCGTGGCGGAAAACACCGGCCGCACCATCCCGCAATGGGACGTGGAGGCGGAAATCTTCGCGCGATTGGCCGCGGTTCCCGATATCCGGGCCTACAAGCTGAACGACCGGGGCGAGCGCGACATCTCGTTCTCGATCCTGTCCGACGACGAGGCGGCGCTGAACGAGGGCGTGGCGCGGCTGGAAGCGGCGCTGCGCGGCGAGCCGCTGCTGGCCAATGTCGCGACCGAGGGCGCGCTGCCGCGGCCCGAGGTCCAGATCACCCCGATGATGGCCGAGGCGGCGCGGCTGGGCGTGACGACGCGGGCGATCGCCGACACCGTGCGCGTGGCCACGATCGGGGATTACGACGCGGCGCTTGCCAAGGTGTCCGTCGACGACCGGCTGGTGCCGGTGCGGGTGCAGCTGGCCGGTGAGACCCGCGCCGATCTGGCGCGGCTGGGCGCGGTGCGGGTGCCGACGGCCACGGGCGCGACGGTGCCGCTGTCGGCGGTCGCGCGGATCGGGGTCGCCGAGGGGCCGAGCGCGGTGGAGCGGCTGAACCGCGAGCGGCTGGCCAGCATCGGCGCAAACCTGCCGCCGGGCGTGGCGCTGGGCACCGCGACCGCGCGGTTCAACGAGATCGTCGCCGGCGTCGATCTGCCGGCCGGCGTGCGGATCGCGGAATCGGGCGATGCCGAGGTGCAGCAGGAACTGGTGGCAAGCTTCGGCAACGCGATGGTGATGGGGCTGATGCTGGTGCTGACCGTGCTGATCTTGCTGTTCCGCAGCGTGATCCAGCCCTTCACCATCCTGTTCTCGCTGCCGCTGGCGATCGGCGGGGTGGCGGGCGCGCTGATCCTGACCTCCTCGCCGGTGTCGATGCCGGTGCTGATCGGGATCCTGATGCTGATGGGGATCGTGACCAAGAACGCGATCCTGCTGGTGGATTTCGCCATCGAGATGCGGGCGCGCGGCCTCGACCGGCTGGAGGCGATGGTCGAGGCCGGCCGCAAGCGCGCGCGCCCGATCATCATGACCTCGATCGCGATGTCGGCGGGGATGCTGCCCTCGGCGCTGGGCGTGGGCGAGGGCGGCACGTTCCGCGCGCCGATGGCCACCGCGGTGATCGGCGGGATCATCGTCTCGACCGTGCTGAGCCTGCTGATCGTGCCGTCGTTCTACCTGATCATGGACGATTTCAGCCGGCTGATGGCCTGGGCCTTCGGCCGTTTCGTCGGCGCGAAGGAGGCCGAGGCGGAGCCCCCGGCGCCGGAGCAGCTGGCCGCCGACCTGATGCTGGTGCGCGCCGATCTGGCCGAGTTGCGCCGCCGCGTCGGCGATGGGCCGCCCGCGCGGCCGCGCCACGCGGCCGAATAGCGCGCCCGGCCGGGCTCAGGCGGCGGGCGGCTCGGCCTCACGGCCCGGTGCGAGTTCGGGAATCAGGCCCTGCCGGATGGCGCGGGTCAGAAGCTGGGTGCGGTTGCCGACGCCCATCTTCTTGCCCAGATGCGCGAGGTGCATCTTCACCGTCGGTTCGGAAATCCCCAGGCTGAAGGCGATCATCTTGTTGGTCTTGCCGCGCGCCAGTTCGCACAGCACGTCATGTTCGCGCCGGGTGAGCGCGTTGCCGTTCTTCGTGGCCTGTTGCGGCGGACCAAGCGCCATCGTCTCTTCGAGATAGGGCATCCACAGCGACGAGGGGAAGAAGTAGTCGCCCGACAGCGCGAAGGCGACGGCGTTGAGGAACAGCGGCTTTTCGTAGCTCGTCGGCACGATCGCCATGCCACCGACGGCCAGAAGCCGGCGCACCGTCGTCCGGTCGAGCTGGCCGGTGACAAGGATCAGGGGCCCGCCGAACCCCTCCGGCCCGAGGTCGCGTTCGATCTGGTCGAAGGCGCGCTGGTCGGTGGCGAGGCCGGTATCGGCCTCCATCCGGGCCAGTCGCGCCGCGCTCAGCCGGACCGGGACGGTATCGACGCCGATGCCAAGCCCCGGACCGACGGTTTCGGTGAAGAACTCCGTCAGGATCGTGTCGTCGCTGACCAGGACAAGCCGGTTGCACCGGCGCGGGGGGTGGGACGTCGTGTTCATCTTGACCTCGTGACTCGTCACTGCATTCGCCCTGACCTCTCAGTTACAACCGGATGGCGAGAGGGGCCAGTCCATAGGGATAGGGTAGGGGATGGTGCGCGCAGCGTCCGCACCCATTCACGACGGTTTTCCCGATTCCGCGCCCGTTCCGGCTGGCCCGCACCCGGTCAGGGCGGCAGGCGGAACACGAGATTCGCCCAGAGCGTTTCCCAGTCCGCGCCGGTCCCGGCCGCCATGTCGGCGGCCGGCGCGCGCAGGATCACCGCATCGGCCATGTAGTCATGCCCGGCGCGGGGCCGCAGGGTGACGATCCCCGCGGCATCGGTGCGCAGCCGCGTCACCGTCACCGTGCCGGTCGGCGCGCGGACGAACAGTTCGACCTGCGCATCGCCGCGGGGCCCGTCCGGGCCGAAGAGTTGCAGGCGCATCGGCGCGCCCGGCAGTGGCGGGTCCAGCGCCACGATCTCGGTTTCCAGCCCGAACCGGCGGTCGGTGCCGTCGCCCGTGCCGACGGCGATCAGCGCCTTGGAAAACCGGCGGTAGGTTTCCGTCACCGGCGCGGGCGGCAGGCCGCGCGCCGCGTTCATCGCGGCGATGTCGCCCAGATCCTTGTGCGCGGCGAAGGCGGCGAGCTTGTCGGCTGTCTCGTAACGCAGGGTCGCGGGCCGGGACTGGTAGAGCGCGACATGCAGGCCCGTGCCCAGCGCCGGCATCGACAGTGCCGGCACGTCGCCGATCCGCCCGTCGACGGCGGCGGCGCTGTCGTCCAGATGCAGTTCGAACCGCGCGAACTGGCCGGGCAGGAACGACAGCCGGGTGCCGCGGAACTCCTCGCCATTGACAAGATGGGCCTCGATCCTACCCTCGGCAGCGACGCGCGGCGCGACCGGCTCGATCCATAGCTCGTGGGCGGCCACCGGGAGCGCGGTCACGACGACGGCGAGGATGGCGATGGATCTGCGCAACGATAGCATGGGCGCAAGGGTGATGCGCGGCCTCGCGGCGTCAAGCCTGATCCTGTTCGTGGGGCTGTTCGCGACGCTGGCGGCCCGCGCGCACGAGATCGTGCCGGCGATCGGCGATCTGCGGGTGATCGACGGCGGGCTCGACCTCGAGATCCGGCTGGCGGCGGAGGGGCCGCTGGCGGGGATCGACCTGTCGAGCTTCGCCGACACCAACGACGCGCCTCAGGCCGCGGATTACGACCGGTTGCGGGCGCTGGGCCCGGCCGCGCTGGAGGACAGGTTCCGCGCCTTCTGGCCGGAAATGGCCGCCAACATCATCCTGCGGGTGGATGACGTGCCGATCGTGCCGGAGTTCCGCGGCCTTTACGTGCCCGAGACCCGGGACACCGAGGCGGCGCGGATCTCCACCCTCCGGATCGGCGCGCCGCTGCCGCCGGGCTCCGAAAGCCTGCAGATCGGCTGGGCCGCGCGCTACGGCGCGCTGGTGATCCGGCAGATGGACGTGCCGGACCCCTATGACGCCTTCCTGCCCGGCGGCACGCTGAGCGCGCCGATCGCTTTGGCCGGCGGCGGCCAGGTCGGGCCCTGGCAGGCCTTCGTCGATTACGTGCCGGTGGGGTTCGACCATATCGTGCCCAAGGGGCTCGACCATATCCTGTTCGTGCTGGGGCTGTTCTTCCTGTCGACCCGGCTGATGCCGCTGCTGTGGCAGGTCTCGGCCTTCACGCTGGCCCATACCGTGACGCTGGCGGCCGGGGCGCTGGGCTGGGTGTCGGTGCCCGGCGCGATCGTCGAACCGCTGATCGCGGCCTCGATCGTCTTCGTCGCGGTGGAGAACATCCTTTCGCAGGGCATGTCGCCGTGGCGGCCGCTGGTGGTGTTCGTCTTCGGGCTGCTGCACGGGCTGGGCTTCGCCTCGGTGCTGGAGGAATTCGGCATCCCGGAGGCGAATTTCATCCCCGCGCTGCTGGGCTTCAACGTCGGCGTCGAGGTCGGCCAGCTGGCCGTGATCGCGGTGGCCTTCCTTGCCGTCGGCCTGTGGTTTCGCAACCGCGACTGGTACCGGCCCGCGATCGCGATTCCGGCCTCGGTCGCGATCGCCGGGGTCGGCGCGTGGTGGTTCGTCGAGCGGGTGTTCCTGTAGCCGGCGGCCGGGCCAGTCCGGGCCAGTCCGGCCGCCGGCCCCGGCTCAGGCGCCTTCGAGCATCCAGACCGTCAGCGCCGGCGCGCCGACCATCAGGGCTGCGATGAGCAGAAGCGAAATCGTCAGGCCATTGAACATGCGGTTTCCTTTCCTCCGGTTCGCCAGGCTGACATCGGCATGAACCGGGTCGGCGCAACTGCGACCGACGGTCGCAGCCCTAGGGGCCAGGCAGGTCGATCACCAGCGCGGCATGGTCGGAGGCATGCGGCCGGTGCCAGCCGGTGCCGGGCAGGGCGGGCCCCGCTGCCCCGGCCTCGCGGCCAAGGCCGGCGCGCAGCACCTGCGGCCGCGCCGCGGGCCAGCGCCGGGCCAGCGCGGCCGAGGCCAGCATCGCGTCGGGCCGGGCGTGCAGCGCGCCCTCGGGCGTGGCGTAGGTCCAGCGCTCGGTCTCCGGCAGCCGGTTCAGCAGGTCGACCGAGAACGGCGGCAGGATCGGCGCCGCTGCACGGTCGCCGAGGGGTTCCTCGTGCGGTTCGTTCAGGTCGCCGAGGATCAGCCACAGCGCCGCGGCCGGGTCGGCGAAGCGGCCCTCGATCACCCGGCGCAGGGCCAGGGCCTCCTGCCGCCGGGCGGGCCAGGCGGCGGCGGGATCGGGCCAGGGCGCCTTGAGGTGGCAGGCGAAAAGCACGAGATCGCCGATCTCCAGCATCAGCAGGTCGCGCCGGAACACCGGCTGCGCCGGGTCGCGGCCCGGCAGCGGCGCGAGGCCGAAGGCGGCGGCCGGCGCGTCGGCATGGCTGGTCACCCGGTCGAAGCCGTGGCGCGACAGGACGGCGAGGTTGCGCCCGTGCCCGTCATTGCCGCGCATCGCGATCCGGTGCGGATAGGGCGCGAGGCCGGCGGGCAACAGGAAGGCATCGTGGAAATGATCCAGCGTGGCGCGGTCGAAGACCTCCTGCAGCACCACGATATCGGCATCCGCCCGCGCCAGAACCGCCGCCGTCAGCCGCCGGTCGGCGGGGTCGAGCGCCGCGGCCGCCGGACCGTCGTCGCCGGGATCGTCGGCATCGCGCGCACCGTCGAGCCGCGGCCCGTCCGGCCCGGTGCGCAACCTGAGGTTCTGCACGTTGAAGGTGGCGATCCGCATCGCGGCCAGTGTGCCGGGGGACGGGCCGGGGGGCAAACGGGTGATATGTGCGGGTGCGCGCATAGGATCGGCGAAATCGCATGTTTTGTGCGCAACTGTATCGCCTATCTGTCAATGGCGGCCGGAAATCCAGCCACCATGGCGGCGCAAATTCCAGCTACTCTGGTTTGAGAGCGGTCGGTCGTCACGGGCGAGCGCCTTGGCGCGTGCGCTCCCCAAATGGCTTGCGC
>Ga0180431_10002402_pt1 | contig 25089 bp, 24 predicted proteins | sample SS_ome_11_FD_132459 | JGI IMG/M metagenome (GOLD analysis project Ga0180431, IMG submission 132459) | Hypersaline lake sediment archaeal communities from the Salton Sea, California, USA - SS_1_MS_1 metaG | ecosystem: Environmental > Aquatic > Non-marine Saline and Alkaline > Hypersaline >... | reverse complement strand
GTAGCGCGCGGTACCACACATAAATGTACAAAATTCTCACAGAGAATTTTAGCACATTTGTATGTGGTGCCGAGCGACACCGGAGAAAACGGTAGCGCGCGGTACCACACATAAATGTACAAAATTCTCACAGAGAATTTTAGCACATTTGTATGTGGTGCCGAGCGACACCGGAGAAAACGGTAGCGCGCGGTGCCACACATAAATGTATGGCGCGAATTTTGCGGGTGTAGCTTAGTTGGTAGAGCGCAACCTTGCCAAGGTTGAGGTCGTGGGTTCGAAACCCATCACCCGCTCCATTAATAAAACCTGATAGGAGGACGATGTAAATGAAAATTATGGATTTTTTACACAGGAAAGCAGTGACGGTTGACCTGAAATCTAGGGACAAAAAAGGTGTAATAAGAGAACTGGTAGCGCTAGCCATAAAGACCGGGGAGGTAAAACCGAGAGACAGGGACGCGTTGATTAAAATATTGTTGGACAGGGAACTTCTGGGTTCTACAGGCATAGGTTTTAACATCGGTATCCCGCATGGAAAATCCCCCGGCGTGAAAAACCTTATCGGCGCCGTCGGCATATCTAAATCGGGTGTCAACTTTGATTCCCTGGACGGGGAGCCGGCCTATATTTTCTTTTTACTGATTGCCCCGCAGGAATCCGCCGGCCCGCACCTCAAGGCGCTGGCCCGAATTTCGCGGCTTTTAAAAGACAAATATTTTCGCGATGTATTAAAAAACGCGAAAACCGAAAAAGACCTGTTAAGCGCCATTGTAAAAGAGGACCAGAAGAGGCATTGAGTCTGTTTCCGGCGCGGCTCATATTTTAGTATTCAGCGAGCGGGGCCTCTCTTAGGCGCTGACCGTTTTTGGCGGGCCTTTAATGACACATATGGAGAACAATGCGTAAACTTAAATGGCTGTATCCGGGGATGTTTATAAAAAGATGGATATTTTTAAGCACCCTTGGAATAATTCTTGTCGCGATGGGATTTGCGATGGTTATTTCGGAAAGAACGCCCAGGAACAAGACATTCGCGGCTATTATCGTGCTTGCCGGCGGACTTATCGTCATAACGGGTGTGAGCAGGATAATTAAATCATTTGTTACGGTTGTCTTGCCGGAAAAAAGTGATGAACTCATAGACAGGGTTTATCAGAAGAGGATACTTGAGAAGGGCCCGAGGATAGTTGCCATAGGGGGTGGTACAGGGCTTTCCACTCTGTTGCACGGATTGAAAGAATACACGAGCAATATAACAGCTATTGTCACCGTGGCCGATGACGGCGGATCAAGCGGACGCCTGAGAGAAGAATTTAATGTTTTGCCGCCGGGGGATATACGCAACTGCCTCGTGGCGCTGGCGGATACGGGGCCTCTCATGGAGGAACTTTTTCAGTTTCGCTTCAATGACGGCACGAATCTCAAAGGGCATAATTTCGGGAATCTTTTCATAACCGCGATGTCAAAGGTAACAGGCGATTTTGAGAAAGCCGTAAAGGCTTCGAGCAAGGTTCTGGCAATACGGGGAAGCGTTGTTCCGGCTACGCTTACCAAGGTTGCCTTGAAAGCGTTACATGAAGACGGGACAGAGACAATAGGGGAAAGCAAGATTCCTCAGAAAAAGAGCCCCATAAAAAAGATGTACATAAACCCGGCTGATTCAAAGCCGACCGTCGAGGCGCTGGAAGCGATAAAGAAAGCCCATGTCATTGTGCTTGGACCCGGAAGCTTATATACCAGCGTCATGCCTAATCTGCTCATAAAAGGCATGTATGAGGCAATAAAAAAATCCAAAGCGATAAAAGTTTATATATGCAATGTTATGACACAGGCCGGCGAAACGGATGGCTACAAGGTATCGGACCATGTGCAGGCGATATTGGAACACACAGGCGCGGACATAATAAATTATTGCGTGGTGAATATAGGCAGGGTCCCCGCGAAGATCCTGGAAAAGTATAAAGAAGAAAGCGCGTCGCCTGTTTTAGTTGATGAGGAAAAAGTAAAACAATTGGGATGCGTGGCCGTGGAGGCGGATATCATAAACGTAAAAAATTTTGTGCGCCACGATTCGCAAAAGTTGGCAAAAATAATTATAGACCTTCTCTCAGCGATAAAGAAGCATACTTTATAAGAGGCATTTGCTTTGCCCCGCAACTTCGGGGCGAAGCGGTTTCAGGGGAAGGAATTATCCGGGGCGCTAATGTGCCTTTGCGATGACAACACAGTGCGCGATGACTAAAAAGGCGATATGAAAAAACTTAATTTTCTGATGGGTTTGCATTGCCATCAGCCGGTGGATAATTTCGACAACATTTTTCGGGAGGCCTATACAAAATCTTATGAACCTTTTTTAAGCGTCCTGGAAAAACATCCGAAGATAAAATTATCGCTTCATTATTCCGGTTCGCTTCTGGACTGGATCGCGAAAGAAGAGCCGGCGTTTCTCGAAAGAATAAAGGCCCTCATAGAACGCCGGCAGGTGGAAATTCTGGCAGGCGGGCATTTTGAACCGATACTTACGATGATTCCGGCCCGGGACGCAAAAGGCCAGATAGGAATGCTTATGAATTCTATAAAGGAGCGCTTGGGATTTAACGCCCGTGGCGCCTGGCTCGCCGAAAGAGTATGGGGGCCCGAAATAAACCCTATTTTTAAGGACATGGGAATCAAGTATACCGTTCTGGACGATTTTCACCTGAAGTTATCCGGCATAAAAGATTCGGAAATTTTCAGACGTTACACCGTTAAAGGCCTTGATGACTTTTCGGTATTCGCGTCCGTTAAAAAACTGCGCTATACGATGCCTTTCAGAAAACCGGATGTTACGCTGAATTTTCTAAAGGGCCTGTTTACCGAAAATCCGCGCGCCAATTGCGTTACATTCGCGGATGATTGCGAAAAATTCGGCCTATGGCCCCATACTTATGACTGGGTTTATAAAAAAGGATGGCTTGATAATTTCTTCTCAATGCTGGAAAAAACCGATTGGATAAGGACCATGACTTTTGGCGAGGCGTTCGGTGAATGTGCCCCGTCGGGAGAAATTGAAATTCCCCACTCAAGTTACGCCGAGATGAACGGGTGGTCCGGCGGCGATTTTAATAATTTTTTCAGGAAATATCCGGAATCTGACCTCATGAGAAAAAGGATGCTTCACGTAAGCCGCAAAATACGCCGCTCGTCCGATGAAAACGCCAGAAAAGAACTTTATAAATCACAATGCAACTGCGCTTACTGGCACGGCGTGTTTGGCGGTTTTTACACGAATTTCCTGCGCCAGGGCGTGTATCGTCACATAATAAAAGCCGAAAACGCTATTACGGCCGATAACACGGATAACACCATAGAGTTGATAAGGTTTGAAAATAGCGTAAGTGACGTCATACGCGCGCAAAACAAATTTCTGGCTTTATATATAGATCCGGATTATTCAGGGTCCCTTTTTGAGATCGATTACAGGCCTTTTCCGTATAATCTTCTTAACACGGTGTCGCGCCGGTATGAACCATACCACGAAAAACTCAAGCCCAGGCGCAGGCTTTCCATGGATGAAGTGAAGAAAAAGGTGGACCGGGATGAATCCGTGGATTTATACGAAGTCCTGGGCGTAAGGGAATTAAACCTGAAAAGATTTCTTAATTATGATCCGTATAGAAAATTTTCCTCTATTTGCCACATCATGGATCCAAAAACGTCTCTTCCTGATTTCATCCGGTCCGGCCAAAAGAGTGCCCGATTCGGCGGCTTATTCGGCGCGTATGATTGCACCGTAAACAGCGAAAAGGAGCGTTCTTCCATAAATCTCCGGAAAGAAAACAGTTCTTTACGGCTCGACAAATGCGTAATACTGGAACGTGGATCCGATATACTAATGAAATTCACCCTTGAAAATATATCTACCGGGCGGTTGAAATTTATTTTTGGCATTGAATTTAACTGGTCACTGGAAGATCCCCGTTTTATGAAAAACAGGCAGGAAAAGGGCCTCAGAAGGATCGATCTCACAGATGGAATTGCAGGACTTAAAGTTTTACACACATTCGCTTCGTCCGTAGATCTATGGTCTTTTCCGGTATACACATTGAACGCATCCGAAAAAGGCCTCGGGAAGACTTTTCAGGAAATATCCATTTTGTTTAACCGGCGCCTCACATTGGAGCCGAAAGCGAAATTTTCTCTGGAAGCGGGAATAAAGATATCGATATGAAAATCGAGAAAAAAGTCATTATAAAAAACAAATCTGGGCTTCACGCGAGGCCGGCGTCACTTTTCGTGCAGGTGGCGAATAAATATGATTGTAAGATTATTGTCCGTAAGGGCCGGCAAAAAGTAAATGGTAAATCGATAATGGGAATACTGATGCTTGCCGCTGAAAAAGGCACGGGAATTATTATTACGGCTGAAGGCGGGGATGCCAGGGCGGCCGTGCGGGAACTGGAAGGGCTTCTTCTGGGGGAAGCTATAGAGGTGTATGATGAAAAAAAGAAAAAAAAGAAAAAATAAGCGAAAAATCGGGGAATTAATCCTTAGAGGTATTCCGGCGGCCCCCGGGATAACCATGGGTAAAGCGTACCCGTTTTACGATGAAGAGGTAGTGGTTCCCCGCAAAAGGATAAATGAAAAACTGGTAGTCAGTGAAATAGCGCGCTTCAAAAACGCCCTTATGAAAACAAAATCCGAGATTCTTGCCATTCATAAAAGGATAGCCAGGGAAATGGGTATAGAGAAAGCGCGTATATTCGGCGCGCATCTAATGGTTCTGGAGGACGAGGTTTTAATAAGCGAGGTTATCTCGAAGCTGAAAAAGGATTTTCTTGCTATTGAATATACGTTCTGGGAGGTTTTGAGAAAATACGTAAAGGTTTTATCAAAAAGCGATGACGAATACCTGCGAGAAAGAGTAAGTGATATAAACGATGTGGGCAGGAGGATCCTGAAGAACCTGCTCGGCGCCGAACACCGCTCGCTCGAAAAATTGAGAAAAAAAAGCGTCGTTGTGGCATATGACTTATCGCCTTCCGATACGGCCATGATGCATCGGGAGAGTGTTATAGCTTTTGCCACTGATATAGGCGCCCGCACCTCGCACACCGCTATCATGGCGAAATCGCTTGAAATTCCCGCCGTAGTCGGGCTTGAATCAATTACTTCAAAAGTGAGCGATGGCTCCCCTATAATAGTGGACGGAAATCGCGGCATTGTGATCATAAATCCGCTGAAAGAAACTATAAATAGATATAAGCTCAGGAAAAAACGTTTTGAAAAATTCGAAAAACACCTTCTAAAGCTTAAAAATTTACCCGCCAGGACAGTGGACGGAAAAGAGGTAAAGATGGCGGCCAATATCGAATTACCGGCTGATGTAACCGGCGTTCTGGCGCACGGCGCGAAAGGCATAGGTTTATACAGGACGGAATATTTTTACATGAACAGAAAGGACCTGCCTTCGGAAAACGAACAGTTCGAAGCCTATAAGCAGGCCGCGCTTAAGGTTCATCCGAATTCTGTCATTGTAAGGACACTTGATCTGGGCGGGGATAAGTTCCTTTCTCAATTTGAAGTGCCGCACGACATGAACCCTTTTATGGGCTGGCGTGCCATACGGTTCTGTTTGGCAAGACCGGATATATTCAAGGCGCAGCTTCGGGCGATATTAAGGGCGTCTCATTACGGGAAGCTTAAAATAATGTACCCGATGATATCCGGAGTGGGAGAATTAAGGCAGGCAAACGCCATTTTAGAAGAGGCGAGGGCGGAATTGAGGAAAAAAGCGGTTCCTTTCGATAAAAAAATGGAAGTCGGCGCGATGATAGAAGTGCCTTCCGCCGCGCTAACAAGCGACGTTCTGGCGAAGGAAGTTGATTTTTTTTCAATCGGTACAAACGATCTTATCCAGTACGCGCTTGCCGTTGACAGGGTTAACGAAAAAATAGCTTATCTTTACGAACCGGCGCATCCGGCGGTACTCAGGCTCATCAAAACGATTATAGAAAACGGCCATAAGGCCAAAGTCTGGGTTGGCATGTGCGGGGAAATGGCCGGTGACGTTACTCTGACCCTGATTCTTCTGGGGTTGGGCCTGGATGAATTCAGCACGTCCCCTATCGTTGTTCCGGAGATAAAACGCATCATAAGGGCCGTAAAGTATACAGAGGCCAAAAAAATCGCCGAAAAAGCCTTAAGCCTTTCAACCGGCAAGGAAGTAGAGGCGATGGCGAAAGCGAAATTAAAGAAACTGGTACCCGACATAGCGCTCGGAGCGCTTAAATAAAGAAAGGAATATATGAATCTGGATAATCTGAAAGATATAGCGAAGATAGACACCGAAGATATGCTGGACCTCCTTGTTTCTTTTCCCGGGCAGTGCGAAGACGCTCTTTTTATCGGGGAAAGCACCGCGGTGAAAAACCGTTATAAGAGGAATTATTCAAGTATCATTTTTACCGGCCTCGGCGGTTCGGCGATAGGAGGGGATATCGTTAAAGGCTATATCGAAGGCGAGACAGGGATACCAATATGTGTAAACCGTAATTATACCCTGCCGCGCTTTGCCGGCAAGAATTCGCTTGTCTTCGCGGTAAGCTATTCGGGAAATACCGAGGAAACGCTTTCCGCTTATACCGAAGCAAAAAAAAGAAACGCGAATACCGTAGTTATTACCTCAGGCGGAAAAATAAGGGAACTCGCCCTGAAAAATAATGACATTCTTGTAGCGTTGCCAAAGGGTTATCCGCCGAGATGCGTGCTGGGTTATTCTTTTATTCCGGCCATTGTTATGCTGACAAAACTCGAAATCGTAAAAAATAAAAATTTAGAAATAAAAGAGGCCTCGCGTTTCTTAAACATCCTCGCGAAGAAATCTCTTTTACCAGGCGTAAAAGGGAGGGCAAATATATCAAAAACAGCGGCAAGAAAAATATACGGCAGATTTCCGGTTATTTACGCATCCAGTGCCCTGGAAAGCGTCACGACTCGCTGGAGGGGGCAATTTGCGGAAAACGCGAAAACACTTTCTTCTTCGCATGTTTTTCCCGAAATGAACCATAATGAGATAGTAGGGTGGAAGGACCCCGCCTCTGTTTTAAAAAAATTTACCGCGATTATATTAAGAGACAGCCATGATCTGACGAGGATAAGGAAGCGGATGGATATAACAGCCGCGATCCTGAAAAAATCAAAATTCAATGTTCTCGAAATTAAAAGCGAGGGAAAAACGTTTCTCGAAAGGATGCTTTCGCTTGCCTATATAGGGGATTTTACTTCTTTTTATCTTTCCATGCTCTACGGGCAGGACCCGACCCCGGTGGATAGAATAACGTATCTTAAAAAGCAACTTGGGAAATAATTTATGACGACGATAATACTGGCCGCCGGATACGGGACAAGGCTTTATCCGCTTACCCGCAATAAACCGAAGGCGCTTCTCGAGGTGGGCGGGAAAACCATACTTGACCGGCTGGTTGAAAAAATAAAACTTGTCAAAGAGTGCGAAAAAATAATAATCGTAACGAATGAAAAATTTTACAAAAATTTTAAAACCTGGGCCGGGGCAACCGGCGTGGAAGTAATCAATGACAGAACGAGGGATAATGAGACGCGGCTCGGCGCCATAGGAGACATAAATCTTGTTTTAGAGAAGGCGCATCCGAGAGGTGACCTGCTTATTACGGGAAGCGACAACCTGTTTGACCTTGATTTGAGGGATTTTGTAAAATTCGGGCGCGAAAAACGCCCATCAAGCTCAATCGCGCTTTTTGACATAAAGGATATTGTTCTCGCGAAAAAATACGGTATATGCGGCCTGGATAAGAACTTTAGGGTAGTGAGTTTCGAGGAAAAGCCCCCGCAGCCAAAAAGTACGCTGGCGGCAACAGCGCTTTATTTTATCCCGGAAGAAAAAATTTCGAAAATATCGGATTATATGAAAACGGATCTTACCAAAGACGCCCCCGGAAATCTTATGAAATGGCTCGCGAAAAACGACGCCCTTTCCGGATATGTCCTAAGGGGCGCGTGGTACGATATCGGTGACAGGGAATCTTTAAGAAAGGCGGATGAACAGTTCAGAAAAAAGGAGGAAAAGGCAGATGGGCAAGCATAGGTATCTATTGACTTCAGAAAGTGTAACAGAAGGGCATCCGGACAAGGTATGCGATCAACTCTCGGACGGGATTCTTGACTCGATTTTTGAGCAGGATCCGATGGGAAGAGTTGCCTGCGAGGCGATGGTTACCACTGGCCTCGCGATTGTCGCGGGCGAAATTACGACATCGTGTTATGTGGATATACCCAAAGTAATACGGAAAACCATTAAAGAAATAGGATATGACAATCCTTACTACGGGTTTGACTACCTGACATGCGGAGTTATGACTTCTATACAGGCGCAATCGCCGGACATAGCCCTGGGTGTTGATAAGGGCGGCGCCGGAGACCAGGGTATGATGTTCGGTTACGCTGCGGACGAAACAAAAGAACTTATGCCTATGCCTATTTCCATGGCGCATAAACTTTCCCGCCGCCTCGCCGAGGTAAGGAAAAAAGGCCTGGTCAATTATCTTCGGCCGGACGGCAAAACCCAGGTTACCGTGGAATATGTTAACGGTATACCGCAAAAGGTTAACACGATCGTGGTAAGCGCGCACCATGACCGCAAGGTCAAAATGAAACAGGTTAAAAACGACATGAAAAAGCTTGTCATAGACCCTATTGTCCCGAAAGACAAGCTGGACAAGAAAGTCAAAATATACGTAAATCCTACCGGAAGATTTGAGGTGGGCGGCCCCATAGCCGATACGGGCGTTACAGGCAGAAAAATTATTGTTGATACATACGGCGGCGTTGGTTCTCACGGCGGCGGATGCTTTTCCGGAAAAGACCCGTCAAAAGTGGATAGGTCCGCTTCCTACATGGCGCGTTACATAGCCAAAAACATTGTAGCGGCCAAACTCGCAAAAAAATGCGAGATCCAGGTTGCTTACGCGATAGGCGTTGCCGAACCCGTCAGCATAATGGTCAACACTTTTGGCACGGGGCACGTTTCGGAAGAGCGGCTCGTCAAAGCTGTGCGCAGGGTATTCGATCTTACGCCATACGGAATCATAAAAAATCTGAAACTTCGCCGGCCGATATACAAACGAACTGCCAGCTACGGGCATTTTGGTAGAGAAGACGAAGGTTTCGCGTGGGAGGAAATCGACAAAGTAAAAGCGTTGAAAAAAGAAGTATAGTATAGATAGAAGGTGACCCCATACTTACGTGTGGGGAATGCGCGAAAGATGTTGCAGGCATAAGCCTGTAAAGGAAGGAAGATATGCGTTACGATGTTAAAAATTTAGGCCTGGCCAAAAAAGGCGCGTTAAGGATAGAATGGGCGAGGGAATGCATGCCTGTTTTGTCCATGATTGAAGAAAGATTTGAGAAGGAAAAACCGTTTAAAGGCATGAGGATTTCAGGATGCCTGCATGTAACTACGGAAACAGCGGCTTTGGCTGTTTGCCTCAAGCGCGGCGGCGCGCGTGTATTATTATGCGCCTCAAATCCTTTAAGTACGCAGGATGATGTGGCCGCTTCGCTTGTTCAGCATCATAAGATAGCCGTGTTCGCAAAAAAAGGCGAAGATCGCAAAACCTACTACAAGCACATAAACATGGTGCTTGACCAGGAGCCGCATATAACGGTGGACGACGGCGCTGACCTTGTTTCGACCATTCATTCGAAAAGAAGAAATTTGCTGGCGACAATAATAGGCGGGACGGAAGAAACCACTACCGGTATTATACGCCTCAGGAGCATGGAAAAAAGCGGAAATCTGATGTGTCCTATAATAGCCGTTAATGACGCTGACACAAAGCATATGTTTGATAATCGCTATGGCACGGGCCAGTCCACAATTGACGGTATTATTCGCGCGACAAACCGTCTCATTGCCGGCAGCCAGTTTGTTGTATGCGGTTACGGCTGGTGCGGCAGGGGTGTCGCCATGCGCGCCCGCGGAATGGGAGCTAACGTTACCGTATGTGAAGTTGAACCGCTAAGGGCCCTGGAAGCGGTAATGGACGGTTACAGGGTGGCGCCGCTTAAGAGCGCCGCGAAGTACGCCGACATCTTTGTTACTGCCACGGGTGATATAAGCGTCCTGGATAAGGATTATTTCAAAATCATGAAAGACGGCGTGATTTTGGCCAATACAGGGCACTTTAATGTTGAAATAAATATACCGGCTCTTAGAAAAATGTCAAAAAAAATAAGGCAAATTAGGGATTTCGTGGAGGAGTACACCTTGAGAAGCGGTAAGAGGATAAATCTTCTGGCGGACGGGCGCCTGGTAAATCTCGCGGCAGCTGAAGGCCATCCCTCCCACGTTATGGATATGAGTTTTGCCAACCAGGCGCTGGCAAGTTTTTTTCTCGCGAAAAATGCCGGAAAATGCGAAAACAAAGTTTATCCCGTTCCGAAAGACGTTGACGAAGAAATCGCGCGCCTTAAGCTGAAGTCAATGGGCATCGGAATAGATACTTTGACGGGCGAACAAAAGAAATACCTGAACAGCTGGGAGATGGGAACGTGAAAAGAATAGGTGTTCTGACAAGCGGCGGGGATTCACCCGGCATGAACGCGGCCGTAAGGAGCGTAGTGCGTTGCGCCATTCACCATAAGATTAAAGTAAAAGGCGTAATGAGAGGTTACGAAGGCCTTATAAGCGGTGAAGTTATTGACATGCAGGCAAGAAGTGTAAGCAGTATTTTAACCCGTGGCGGTACTATCCTTAAAACGGCGCGCTCGAAAGAATTCATGAAAAAATCCGGAAGAAAAAAAGCCTTTAAAGTTATCAAAAAAAATCGCCTGGACGGCCTTGTTATCATCGGCGGAAACGGCTCTTTCAGGGGGGCGCATGCTTTATGGCGGGAATTCAGGGTGCCGACGATAGGCGTGCCGGCCACGATAGATAATGACATATCCGGCTCCGATTATACGATAGGCGCTCATACCGCGGTTAACACGGCGCTGGACGCCATTGATAAGATAAGGGATACGGTAACGAGCATGGAGCGTATATATGTCGTAGAGGTAATGGGAAGGGAAGATCCTTTCATAGCGACGAGAGTGGGGCTTGCCGGCGGCGCGGAGGATGTAGTTTTTCCATATACGGGATGCGACATAAAAAAGATGTGCCGCGATATAGCTAACGGCAGAAAAAAAGGAAAACTGAGCTGGATTATCGTTGTTTCGGAAGGCACCGCGAGCGCCGGTAATGTAGCGGAAAAAATACACGTGAAGACGGGATTTTCTGTCCGGCCGGTTGTCCTGGGGCATATCCAGAGGGGCGGTTCGCCGACGGCTTTTGACAGGATACTCGCTTCTGTCCTGGGGTTGTATGCGGTTGAGGAACTCCGAAAAGGAAACGCTGACGCGATGGTAGGGCTTATCTCGCATGACATAAAGATAACACCCTACGCATACGCCTGCAAGAGGGACAAGGGGAAAACGATCGTGGACGAGGAGATGTATAAGTTGGCCAGGATACTGGCGGAGTAATAGAAAAGGGGAATAAAATGAAAAACATGGACGATATAGCAAGGGAATTAGCGTTAACGGAAGACAAAAACGAAAAAAAGAAATTGGCCAAATCCGTTCTCGACATTGCCGCCGAAAAAGGTATTTTTCCATGGAGTATCAATGATTTTTACATGGCAAGGGGAAAGGGTAAGTTTGGGGGTTTTACGGTACCTGCGATAAACCTGCGGACGATGACATATGACCTGGCGCGGGCGATATTTCGCGCAGCGAAAAAAATTGATGCCGGAGCATTTATTTTTGAAATCGCAAAATCCGAAATGGGCTATACCGGGCAGATCCCCGCGGAATACGTGAGCATGTGCCTGGCCGCGGCCGTGAAAGAAGGGTTTTCCGGCCCAGTCTTTATTCAGGGCGATCATTTTCAATTGAACGCCAAGAAATACAGGGAAAATCCAGAGAAGGAAGTTGAAGGCATAAGGCTTCTGATATCCGAGGCGGTTAAGGCGGGCTTTTATAACATAGATATAGATTCATCGACACTGGTAGACCTTTCTAAGGCGAATATAAAGCAGCAACAGCTTCATAATTACAAGGTGTGCGCCGAATTGACGAAATTTATTCGCGGGGTCCAACCAAAAGAACTCCAGATTTCCGTTGGTGGCGAGATAGGCGAAGTCGGCGGTAAAAATTCAACGCCCGAAGATTTGCGCACTTTTATGGGGGGATACACAGAGATGATAGGCGAGGGCATGATGGGGATAAGCAAGATCAGCATTCAGACAGGTACCTCCCATGGCGGGGTTGTCCTTCCTGACGGCACAGTGGCGAAAGTTAAACTGGATTTTAACACGTTAAAAAACCTCTCGAAACTGGCCAGGGACGAATTTGGCATGGCGGGAGCGGTTCAACACGGTGCCTCCACTTTGCCAAACGACGCTTTCGGCAAATTCCCGGAAGTTGACGCGGCGGAAGTCCACCTCGCGACGCAATTTCAAAACCTCGTTTATGACAGCAAGCATTTTCCGGAATCGCTAAAGAATAAGATCTATGAGTGGATAAAAAAGAACCTTTCCGCGGAGAGGAAAGAAGGCCAGACCGAGGAACAGTTCATATATAAAACCAGAAAAAAGGCGTTGGGGCCTTTCAAAAAAGACATTATCGAACTTCCGTCAGACACCAAAGAAAAAATTGTCGGCGAAATAGAAAAGGAATTTGAGTTTTTATTTAACAAATTGAATATTAAAGGCACAAAAACCCTTGTGTCGCAATACATTAAACCCAAAACCGTTGCTCCGAGAATAAAAGATGGTGGTATTTCGATTGAAATGGACGGCGAAGGCGACGATTAAAACAAACAGGCTTAGCCGGATTTTGTTTTGTTATTAAGAAGCAAAACCCGCCTGAGCCTGTTTAAAATAAAATATGAAGGCGGGATGGTTGCTTAATTTATAGTATTTAACAAGTCTTTACTGTTAAAGGCGTGAAATAGTCACGCCTTTTTTTTATTTTTTAGTAATAAAAGGTAAACAGAAAATATTGCATTACCATGACACATTGGGTATTAACATGTGCTATAACGGGAATTAAAAAAACGGCCCGGTTTAAAAATAACGCAAAAATACCATTTACCCATTAGTATTTGCTCAAGAGATATATTCCCGCCGCACTGAAAATTATATTGCCGAACCACGCACCCAGAACAGGGGGGAGCATTCCGCCTTTTCCCAGGGCAAGGCCCACAGCCATTACCGGGACGTATAAAAGCGCTACGACGATGCCCTTGGCCATTCCGATGAGCGCTTTTCCCCGTTGGGTGGAAAGCGTGAAAGGCGCGCTGATAAGAATTGTCATGACGCACGCGAACGGAAACGATATTTTATAATTTAAATCCACGAGAAGGCGCCGGTATGTTTTTTTACTGCTGGTGGCGAATACATCCATATAACCTTTAAGGCGCTTATAGCTCATGAATTCCGGTTTCCACTGGTTGTTCACAAAATCCGTGGGCGTTTCGGTCATCGGCATGTCCATTTCGGCGGCAACTATCGGATCGCCTATGAACCGGCCGCTATTATCGGTTTTGTAAATAACAACGTCTTTGCCACGCCACTTTTTATTTTTTGTCCAGTAAATATTCTTGGCCGAAATTTTAAGGATGAGGTCCTGCCTGGCGTCATGCTGATGTATAATGATATCCTCAAGCATTTCCTTCTGTATATCGAAGCGTTTCGCGAAAATAATTTTATCACCCTTACCGTATATTGCGACATTGTACACATTTATAGTTCCGGACTTGCCGCGTTTTGCCACGTCCAGCTTTTCGTAGCGTATTCTGTTAGCTTTTCTCATGGCGCCGGGCAATAAACGGTCGTTTAAGATAAATACGCAAAGACTTACGAGAAATGCCGTAGCGAGTATCGGCTTCAGGATTTCCCACACGCTTATGCCGCTTGCCCTCATGGCGGTGATTTCATTGTCCCTGTTCAGGTTCCCCAGGAGGTAGACGCTTGCTATGAGCGCGGAAATCGGAATTGTCTGGGTTAAAATAAAAGGCGTGAGGTAGTAATAAAAAGCGGCGAGGCTCGAAACCGAAATCCCGGCTTTCAATATCTCGTCGAGAAAACCGAAAATGTCGCCTATTATATACAATACCCAAAGGAGCACAAGGCAAAGAAGAAAGAGCCATATGAATCCCTTGAATACGTATTTTTCTATTATAACCACTTATTTTCTCGCCATTTTCAGAAAAAGAAAGATACCCGCCACCAGTAAAATCGTGTTTGCCATCCATATGCCGGCCCATGGCGGCAGGAGTTTGCGCATGACACAGGCAACACCGGTGAGCATGATTCCCCAGTATAACAAAAATATCAGCATTGTAAGCGCGAAATTTATCGATTTTTCCCTGCGGTGGGTCCTCACCGCGATTGGGATACCTATAAGGACAAATATAAAATTCGAGAAAGCAAGAGCCAATTTATTATGTATCTCAATATAAAGCGGGACCGTATCTATATTGTCACGGTTCAGGCTTATTATCTCACTTCTCAACTGGGCAATGTTTTTTTCCCTCGGTTTTTTATCGATTTTTTGCATTTCCAGCGCTTTTCTAAAATTAAGCGTCATGTGATAGGTTTTAAATACGAGCTTATAGGAACTCGCGGGGTCCTGCGGCAGGACTTCGTCAGCTGAGCCGTTTTTCAACTTGAGCTTTATCGTTCCTTCTTCCGGAACACTCGTAACCTCGCCTTCTTCCGCGACAATTACTCGGGTAGGTTTCCCTTCCCGCGGCTGGTATATTTTTATGTTTTTCAGGCGGTTTCCGTCTATCCCGTAAACGAAAATTATATAATCCTCAAAGGCCTTAATGAATACCCCCGCCTCAAGCATGGCGAGCGGGTTTTTTATGCCGATCCGCTTAATTAATTTTCTGGCCGCGAATCCTGATTCCGGCAGAAGTTTGTCATTCATAGGGACGCAGAAAAGGCTTATCAGAAGGCCCACGATCAGGATCGGAAGGGAAATCCTGTACATGCTGATGCCGTTTGAGCGGAGTGCCAAGATTTCATTATCACTTGAGAGCCTCCCGAAAGCCAGTAGCGTTGCCGACAAAACAGATATCGGTATAGTGAATGTGAGAAGCCATGGCATCAGGAAAAAAAATAACTTGGTAACGTACCAGGCCCCTACCCCCTTATTTATAATGAGGTCAGCCACCTGTATTATGTGTCCCGCGGCGAGTATCATGGTTGATACAAGCAACGACAGGAAAAATGGGCCCACAAACTCCTTAATCATGTAGTTTCTTATTGTGCGCACTCGCTGATATTATCACGTATCTATGTGTTTGTCAATCCCGCCTGTCCCGGCTTCTCGGGCTTTCTTTTTCCGGTGCCCAACCCGGAATTTCCAACATATTTTTTTAAGCAGTTTATTCCCGCGTCTCCGATCCGCAAATTATGAAATTCCACGGCCGCAAGCGTTTATTTTTTTACAGACACCCCCAAAGACCTATATTGCCTATTTACCTTTTTAGACAGCTATGGGGCATTACTTTCTGTTTAGACGGTTTTTCTTCTTGCAATTTGAGCAAAAGGCCTTATAATAGCTGATTATGCTTAAGAAATTTCTTGAGAGGCGCTGCCCGTTTTTATTCAGTAAGAAGACATATCGCGCCTTTGGCGTAGAGGAATCCCCCAACAAGTACCCTCTTGACAAGGCACGCTACGTTCTCATGGCTTCCCATATACACGATGAATACCTGAGGCTAAAAAGGCCCGTAAGGGTCCTTGACATAGGGTGTCATGAGGGAATGATGATACTTTATTGCCGGAAAAATGAAACAAAAGTGGAATTTTATGGTATGGATATTCTTAAAGAGCGGCTGGATAAGGCCCTGGAAAGAGGTTATAAGTCGGCGCTTCTTCAGGACATACGGAATCGCCCGTTTCCGTACAAAGACGGTTTTTTTGACGTTGTGATCTGCAGCCACATACTGGAACATCTAAAGCGGCCCGGAAGGGCTCTTGCGGAACTAAACCGTGTTATGAGGAATGGTTCAGCGATTCTTGTAGGGGTACCGATCGGAATATTGCCGGCGATCCTGTGGAGGCGGCACATAACGCCTCTTTACGACCGGACAAGAAAGCCGGCTGACTGCTTAAAGCGTTTCGGCCATGTCAGTTTTTTTACTTTGCCGCAGCTTAAGAAGCTTTTGTCGGACTACGGGTTTGTAACCGAGAACGCGCGAGGCGATTATTTCATACGCTCCCGCCGGTTTTTCCTGGAGAATCATAAATGGTGGTTTGAATTTAACCAGTGGTACGGCAGGATATTCCCGGGGATCATGGGCCACGTGACAGTTAAGGCCCGTTTAAGCGAAAGAAAGAAACATCAATGAAGAGGGTATTGAAGATATTAATCATCGCTTTTTTCATAATCAATGTCTATTCCCTCATTCCCATAGTGTCTTTTTATCTCAAAACGGCCCCGGCCATTACGGAACGCAATGAAAGTGTGGCGGCAAAGCTTGGGGAGAACAGGGATAAGGATCCGTATTTCAGTTTTATCGTGATGAGCGATACGGGAAGCGGATTCTTCATGAATGAAGCGTCCGCCCTTAAAGTAGTTTCCGGTATTAACAGGGAAGACAGATTTAAGAAAACACCGATAGATTTTGTCATTAATGTCGGTGATGTGACCTTCAGGGGGAGAGAGTCGCATTTCAAAAATTATCTGAAAATAAAGGAAATGATAAAATTTCCCGTAATAGACGCAATAGGAAATCATGACAGGGATATAATCAACGCGAAAGGAAAGCAGGCGTTATTCGAGGAGTATTGCGGAAATCCCGAATTTTCCTTTGTTGACAGAAATTCATTGTTTATAATACTTGATAACGAAGAAGGCGATTTTAGCGAAAGCCAGTTCAAGTGGCTTGAAAAAGAACTTCAAAAAGGAAGGGATTTTAAGCACACGTTTATTTTTATGCATAAACCGCCTTTTAATCCTTACCAGCAGGCCTGGTACAGGGCGGAAACAAATCCGTGGAGCCACCGGTTCCTGAAACTGTGCGATAAGTATGAGGTTGATATCGTTTTTTCGGGACATGAAAACGTGGCCAGGGTCGTTAAATTCGGCTCGGTTACCTACATGGTTTCCGGCGGCGGCGGCACGCTTCTTATACAGCCGTCTTCGCAGGGCGGTTTTCTGAATTACATAGTGGTTAAGGTTAACAGGGATTATCTGGATTACGAAATACGCAAAGTAAACCCGCCTGTGTGGGAATTTTTCTGCTATTATGCGTGGAAGGACCTTGTATACTTCGCGCGATCATGGCTTAATTAATCCTTCGAAAACAACAACGAAAGTTTAAAATTGCGCTGCTGTCAGGCCCCGCGGGCAAGCGTGAGAGAATATACCCGGGACGCTTTCGCGGCGAGTAAAACTTTGGCGCATTCACTTATCGTAGAACCGGTCGTATATACGTCGTCAATCAGCAAAATCCGCCTGCCGGAAAAGGCCTTATTATCCACGGACAGAAAACTCCCTTTTACGTTTTTAAGGCGCTTATTTCTGTCCAGTTTACTTTGCGAGGCGGTCCATTTTATTTTTTTTAAATTTTTTATATCCATGGGTATCGCAAAAACTTTTGATACGGACAGAGCGAGGACTTCGGCATGATTATATGTTCTTTCGCGCCTTTTTGACGGATACATCGGAACGGGCACGATTAAATCCACCTGTTTTCGTATTTCATTTTTCTCGATAAAATCCACCATGATATCCCTGAAAATATCAGCGAGCCCCGCGTATCCCTTGTATTTGAATAAATGAATACAGTCTTTTACCGCATTCCTGTAATAACAACATGACCATGTTCCATCGCCGGATCCGCTATCTTTAAAACGTTGTTCGCGCTTTATTTTATAAAGACAATCTTCGCAGAGCCCGTACTCGCTCGAACAGCTCTTTGCGCATATGTAGCACACCGGCGGTAAAACAAGGTCAAGAACCGTTTTGAAAAACGAGGTCGGCTTATCCTTAATCCGTGTCATAATACGGACATCTTACCACCTCAAACCGGCGTTGTCAACTTCCCGATGAAACCGATAATAGGGACGGGGCATTTGGTGATCTCTGGGGTGTCCCTCTTTCAAACTTGGGCCTGTCCCCTTTCATCCCGCAACACTATGTTTTTCTATTAAACTTGTATCTATTTCCTACTCCATAGGGGACACCCCAGAGATCACCAAATGCCCCGTCCCTATTTTGCTTGAAGAAAAAGCGCGCTTATGCTATATTGTGAGCGGTAATGAAGAACCTTAAAAAGCGCCTTTATGTTATTCAAAAACACGACGCGTCCCATCTTCATTATGATCTGCGTCTTGAGATGAACGGTGTGCTTAAGAGCTGGGCCGTTCCGAAAGAGCCCCCGCTGAAAAAAGGTATAAAGCGGCTCGCTGTAAGCGTTCCGGACCACGAAATAAGTTACGCGAGATTTCAGGGCAGGATTCCCGAGGGCCAATACGGTGCCGGAGAGGTTGAGATCTGGGACGACGGTTATTACGTGCCCGTAGCGGTCAGAAAAAACAGCATCGTTGCCGACATACACGGCGGGAAATTAAAAGGCGCGTATTGCCTGGTAAAACTGAAGCCTAAATCCGAGAAAGACAAGGGCAGGAACTGGCTTTTTTTTAAAAAGTGAATATCAAGAAGTGAAAATTTTCTCCAGGGCTTTTAGAATACTCACCGTTTTGTTTTTTCTTTATCTTTTCTTTGTAAGCATAAGCCTGATGAGCCATGCCTTTAAGGGGTTCGGCTCGGGTTTCGCCGAGCGCCTCATTACCACAACATCCAATCCTTTTGTCGGCCTTTTTATAGGTATTCTTGCCACGAGCATTATCCAGAGTTCCGGCACAACGACATCTATGGTCGTTGCGTTTGTCGCTGCCGGTACGCTTTCCGTAAGAAGCGCTATTCCGATCGTAATGGGCGCGAACATAGGCACCACTGTTACCTGCACGCTTGTGGCCCTTGGCCATATTACGCGAAAAGAAGAATTTAAAAGAGCCTTCAGCGGCTCTATAATGCACGACATTTTTAATATAATGGCGGTTGTTATCCTCTTTCCGATAGAGATGTCGACTCATTACCTCGAAAAAGCCGGAATTTTTTTGACAACAATCTTTAATAACGCCGGTGGCACGGCGATCACAAGCCCCATTAAATTTATCGTGGGGCCCGCCATAAACGCGATTGACGGAATCTTAAGAGGCTACTTGAGCGTTTCAAAGACCGCGTTAAACGTAATTTTCCTCGTCATAGCCCTCGCGATGCTTTTTTTATCCCTCTACAACATCACGCGCGTAATGAAATCTCTCATCATGAATCGGGCGGATATGGTGTTTGACAGGATCATAAGAAGGAATGCCCTGCTTGCCATGTTCATGGGCATGCTGTTCACCGCAATAGTGCGCTCGAGCTCCATTACGACGTCTCTCCTGGTGCCGCTTATCGCTGCCGGCATACTCCAGCTGGAGCACGCCTTTCCGATAGTTTTGGGCGCCAATGTCGGCACGACCGTGACCGCAATACTCGCTTCTTTTACGGGCAATATCGCGGGCATAACCATTGCTTTTGTCCACCTGGTTTTTAACCTGACCGGGATCCTGATTATTTACCCCATAAAATGGCTAAGGCGCATCCCCATTGAAGGCGCACGTTTTATTGCGACGATGTGCACAAAGCACAGGGTATACGCCTTTATTTATGTGCTGGCTTTATTTTACGGGCTGCCGATAAGCTTGATTTTCATATCAAAGTTTTTTAAATAACGAAAGAGGTGATGTTATGTTTAAGAGTCTTATGGCGTTCTGGAAAGGGAAAGATTTTTTAACCGAAGTCCTGGAGGAATTCAAGGAGATGCTGAGTGATACTAAAAGCATGTTCGAGTCCGTGTGTGAGGCGCTTATAAAAAGACGCGACGAGCCAAACCTGGAGGAGAAAATATACAAGGTAGATAAAAGGGTAAATCTCCTTGAGAGGGAAATAAGAAAGCGCATCGTCGAGCACCTGTCCATACATCCGGGCGCGGACGTTCCCGTATCCCTTGTTTTAATGAGCGTCGTAAAGGATGCCGAGAGGATAGGGGATTACTGCAAGAATTTGCTTGAGATCACGCAATTTCTCGATAAGCCCGTCGAAAAAAACCGCTTTGAGGAACTTTTTAACGGAATCGACAAAAAGATCCTGGAAACCTTCGAAATGACGGAGAAGGCGTTTATAGAATCGGACGAAAAGGTAGCAAAACAAATAATGTATCTGGAGCGCGAGATCGTAAAGAACTGCGACAACATTATAAAGAAGACGGCTAGGGGTGGTCTTTCCGTGAACGAGGCCGTATGTTTCGCGCTATTGGCAAGGTATTTCAAGCGGGTAGCCGCGCATCTCGCCAACATAGGCTCATCAGTAATATTGCCTATAAGCGACCTAGATTTTTTTGACGAAAAATTACGCCGCGAAAAAGGCTCATAAAAGACAGGGGCTTGCTTTTAAGGCGTTATTCGTATATATTTGTAGTAGGAGTTTTTGATGAAAGATGTGTTATGTGTGATAATGGGCGGGGGAAGGGGTACGCGGCTTTACCCCCTGACAAAAGAGAGATGCAAGCCCGCCGTTCCGCTTGCCGGAAAATACCGCCTGATAGATGTTCCCATTTCGAATTGCCTTAATTCGGGATTCAACAAGATATATGTGCTTACCCAGTTTAATTCAGAATCGCTCATTAAGCACGTGATGTTAACGTACAAGCTCGATTTTTTCTCGGAAGGTTTTGTGGAGATCCTGGCGGCCGAGCAGACAATGGAAAAAACAGAATGGTTTCAGGGCACGGCGGACGCCGTGCGAAGATCGCTTAAACATTTTGACGATCCGGCCATAAAATATATAATCGTTCTTTCGGGAGACCAGCTATACAAGATGAATCTTAAGGAAATGCTGGATTTTCATAAAGAAAAGCGCGCTGATATGACGCTGGCATGTAATCCCGCGTACGACAAAAAAAGTTTAAGGGAAATGGGTATCGTGAAACTTGACGCGAATAACAGGATTGTGGATTTTTTTGAAAAACCCAAAAGCGCCACGCGCCTGAAAAGCGCGACCATATCTATAGAAGGTAAAAAATGCTGCCTCGTTTCCATGGGTATATATATTTTCAACAAGAACGTGCTTTTCGAGCTTTTAAACGAAAGCGACAAGGTTGATTTTGGCAAGGAGATTATTCCGAATTCGTTCGCCCGGAAATTGACCGAGGCGTTTGTCTACAGGGGGTACTGGCGTGACATAGGCTCTATAAGAAATTTTTATGATGAAAACCTTGTCCTTACCGAGCCCGTTCCGCCCATAGATTTTTTCGACGAAAACTGGCAAATTTTTACAAGGCCGCGGTATCTGCCTCCCATGAAAGTAAAAGACAGCAAGATATCGAAATCCATTATTTCCGAGGGTTCCATCATAGAATCGGCTACCCTTAAACATTCTGTTATAGGCCTCCGGGGCAGGATAGGCCAAGGCGCTGTGGTGGAGGATTCGATTGTCATGGGTTGTGATTTCTACCAGTCGCTGGGTGAAATTATAAAGGCGCAAAAAGCCGGGCGGCCCATTATGGGCATCGGAAAAAATTGTGTTATCAGAAAAGCCATTCTCGACAAGAATGTCAAGATCGGCGATAATGCGAAAATTACAAATGTAAAAAATATTAAAGATTTTGAAGGAAAAAATTACAGCATAAAAGACGGTATTATCATAGTTCATAAGAACGCTACAATAGACCCCGGCGCGGTGATTTAACATACAGGTGAGCGTGGGCAAAAAACGCAAATTAACGCAAATGTTAATATCTGCGTTAATCCGGAAAAACAATCTATGCCAATCTGCGCGCAGAAAATAATCATATGAATATTCTCCAAATAGTTCCCGCCCTTGAATCAGGCGGCGTTGAAACAGGCACGATAGATCTGGCGCTTTCGCTTAAAAGTCTGAGGCAAACCGTAGTCATTATTTCTAATGGCGGGCGCCTCACGCGGGAATTAGATGGTAACGGCGTACTTCACATAAAACTCCCCGTCCACAAAAAGTGCCCCATGGCCTTGATTTCACACGGCGTTAAGATCGCGCGTGTTATAAGGGAGCGCCAAATAGACATAGTTCACGCCTCAAGCCGCGCCCCGGCCTGGGCCGGCCTTATAGCCTGTAAGTTGACTGGCACGCCTTTCGTAACAAGCTGCCACGGTTTTTATTCACGCCACATTTACAGCTCTGTCATGGGCCGGGGAAAACTGGTGATGGTTATTTCTAAGAGCATAGAAAACAGAATGATAGGAGCTTTTAATGTCCCGAAAAAAAAGATACGCCTCGTGTACAGGGGGGTGGACCTAGCGAAATATCCCTATTTGCCTGATAAATATACGGAAGAAAAAACTTCCTTCAAAATAATGAATATCGGGCGCCTTACGCCGATTAAAGGCCAATATGAGTTTATGGAGGCGATGAAACTTGTAACGGATAAAATGGGGAAAGTCGAGGCGTGGATTGTAGGGGGCGCCGGGAAGAAAAAAGAGGCGTATTTACGCATGCTTAAAGCGCGCGTAAAAGAACTGGGAATAGAAAAACATGTCAGGTTTCTCGGACTAAGACAGGATATTTATGATTTATTAAAAAGGGCCGACTGCCTTGTGCTTTCGACAAACGTACCTGAGGGATTCGGAAGGACTGTAATCGAAGCCGGCGCGAGCGGCACGGCGGTATGTGCTTCGGAATCCGGTGGGATAAAGGAAATTATAACAAGCGGTGCCTCCGGCATTCTTTTCCCGCCGCGGGACTCCCAAAAAATGGCCGAGGCCATCATGAAAATGCTTGGCGATATCAAATTTCGCCGCAAGTGCGCGGCCAATCTCAGACGAGTGGTAGAGGAAAAATTTACCCTCGAGAAAATGGCCCGCGCGACACTCGCCGTCTATAAAGAAGCAGTTGACTAAACAGGGATCCTGTGTTAAATTAATTCCATGGCGAAAAAATTAAAGATAAAGGTATCACCGAGCCTTTTATCCGCCAATTTCGGTAAGCTCACTTCCGATATCAGGAAGGCCGAGCGCGCAGGCGCTGACATGCTGCACATAGACGTTATGGACGGCCACTTTGTGCCGAATATAACGCTCGGGCCGTTTATCGTAAAGGCGATGCGCGCCGCGACAAAACTTCCACTTATAACGCATCTCATGATAGAAAACCCGGAAAAATACGTGAAAGAGTTTGCCCGCGCCGGAAGCGACATGATTATATTCCATGTTGAGGCCATAAAGAACCCTAAGGGGGTTATTCGGCTTATAAGGCGATACGGTAAAAAGGCCGGTGTTTCCATTAAACCGAAGACGAAGACAAGTTCCATAAAATCTTTACTTGGCCTCGTGGATGAGGTTCTGGTCATGACGGTGGAGCCGGGTTTCGGCGGGCAGAAATTCATGCCGGGGCCTGTTTCCAAGATACGGGAGATCAGGAAAAATTATGCGGGCGATATCGGCGTCGACGGCGGAATCAATCATGAGAACGCCAAGCTCGTAATAAATATGGGTGCCAATGTTTTAATAGCCGGGTCTTACCTTTTTGGTTCTAAGAATATGAAGAGGCTTATTTCCGGACTGAAAAGCCTGGAGAGATAAAATGAGAGCGAAGCTTGCCGAAAATACTCTTACGTCCCTGGCAAAAGCTTTCCAGAGCCCATGGTATGACAATATCGACAGGCGCCTTATAAAAAGCGGTGAGCTTAAGAAACTCTTTGATAACGGTCTTTTGGGCGTAACGTCCAACCCGACGATTTTTGAAAAAGCGGTGAGCGCTTCCGATATATATGACAGGGACATAAAGGCCCTTTCGCAAAAAGGCAAAAATGCCCTTGAGATATACGATATTCTTACCATGAAGGATGTTTCCGACGCCGCCGATTTACTGCGCGAAACATACGAAAAAACAAATCACCTTGATGGCTATGTGAGCATAGAGGTTCTTCCCGAGTTTGCTCACAACGCCGAAAAGACGGCGCGTTCAGCCCGCGAAATTTTTAAAAACATCGCTAAACCGAATATCATGATTAAGGTACCCGGTACAAAAGAAGCGCCGGGGGCCATCCGCGCGCTTACGAGAGAAGGAATAAACGTAAATGTAACGCTTCTTTTTTCCGTTAAGCATTACGAAACGTGCGCGAGAGCTTATATAGATGGATTAACGGATAGAATAAAAGAGGGAAAAGGTATTAAAAACGTATTTTCCGTCGCAAGCGTTTTTATAAGCCGCGTTGATACAAAACTGGATAAATTATTCGAGGAAAAGAAGATCGAAGATTTAAGAGGGGAGATAGCTGTCGCGAACGCGAAGATGATCTACCGGAAATTTAAGGAACTGGATTTCAAAGGCGGAAATGCCCAGCGCGTTCTCTGGGCCTCGACAAGCGCGAAAAACCCTTCTTACAGGGATGTAAAATACGTAGAGGAACTCATAGGAGCCGAAACCATAAACACGATGCCGCCTCAGACAGTGGATGCATTTCTTGATCACGGCAAGGTGGAGTTTACGGTTGAGAAAGGTCTGGATACTGCCGAAGCTAACTTGGCCAAACTGCGGTCACTCGGTATAAACCTCGACGAGATTTGCCAGGAAATCCAGGACGCCGGTGTGCAAGCCTTTCAAAACTCTTTCAATAAACTAATCCACTCAATTGAACAAAAACTACCCTCATAACCATATAAACCATACCAATACCGGGTTTACCAAAACCCGGTATTGGTATGGTTTTATTCAAGGGTTAAATGTTTAATCAGCGCCAACTCTCTTTGGTAGCCAATGCCGTCATTGACAAACTTTATGTACTCGGGAATATCCATATCTAGATAATCGGAAAAATTACATAATTTGTCAATGACGGCATTGGCTACCAAAGAGAGTTGGCGCTGATTAAACATTTAACCCTTGAATAAAACCATACCAATACCGGGTTTTGGTAAACCCGGT
>Ga0180431_10002400_pt1 | contig 25096 bp, 18 predicted proteins | sample SS_ome_11_FD_132459 | JGI IMG/M metagenome (GOLD analysis project Ga0180431, IMG submission 132459) | Hypersaline lake sediment archaeal communities from the Salton Sea, California, USA - SS_1_MS_1 metaG | ecosystem: Environmental > Aquatic > Non-marine Saline and Alkaline > Hypersaline >... | reverse complement strand
AGTCGGGAGCGTATTGCCCGAGGTCGTCTCCGACGAGACGACAACAGTCGCCCCGGCCGGGGCGGCCAGGATGCCCAGAACGGACACGGCAACCGCGGTAAGAATAAGTGAACGCTTCATGGGAGATCTCCTGTAGTTCCCGCCGTGCATGGTCTCACGTGAACGACGAACCGACTGCATGCGGTAACCTGTTGTTCGTCTCGCTCCGTTGTCTATACGCTTCCGTTCAGAGGAGTCCGCCGGCGGCGAACCCACTTCGCATTGTATTGTACCACAAACCGGGAGCGACGCAAGAGGAGAATCGCCAGGGCAAAGGCAAGAAAGCACCCCGCCCCTTGTCCGCTTTGCTCAAGCACCGAAGGTTGCGAATCCACGTGGGGCGGCTATAATGGTCGCGGGCCGGGTTGGGTCCGGCGTGGGCTGACGGCCGGCCATGCGAGAACCTGAAAGGTATCACCATGAGTGACGAGACGAAGGACGGCTTCGCAGATCGTGTCCAGGGCGTGATCGACCAGATTCGCCCATTACTCCAGCGCGACGGCGGGGACATCGAACTGGTCAGTGCCGTCGAGGAGACCGGCGTGGTGTCGGTGCGGCTCCAGGGCGCATGCAAAGGCTGCCCCGGGGCGGCCATGACGCTGAAGATGGGCGTCGAACGGCACCTGAAAGAGCAGGTGCCGGAGGTTACGGAAGTTCAGGCGGTGCAGTAGACGCGACGACCGCAGGGACGGCGGACGCAGGGAAAGCGACCTCGGGGACGATGGGCCCGGGGACGGCGGACGCAGGGACAACGGACCCAGGGATGGGGATCCCTGGGCTCGGGGGGGATCACCACTGGGCCATCAGCGCTATGCCTACGGCGCCGGTCTCGGGGTCGGCGTAGGGCAGCACGTCCATGCCGAAGACACGCAGTTCGTGGTTCGAGGCCACCGCGTGCCCGATCGCGATGCCGATCAGCGAGCCGGACACGACGTCCGAGAAATCGTGATTCCTGGCGTCCACGCGCTGGTAGGCCACGAACGTTGCAAAGCCCAGCAGGGGCGCGCCGACCCACGGCCCGTGCTGGTGGTACAGCACGGTCGCCACGCAGAACGAGCTGGCGCTGTGCCCGCTGGGCCAGCCCAGTTCGTCCCCGTTGGGGCTCTCGGTTCGGACGGTCCACTTGAGCCCCTGCGTGAGCAGGTTGGTCACGCACAGGGCGTTCATGAGGCTGGTGGCGTTCTCGTGGACCTGCTCGTCCTCGGCGGCGGTCGCGGCGATGACGTAGACGAACGCCCCGGGCAGGTGCAGCGCGGGATTGCCGAAGAACCCCCCGATACTGTCCAGGTCCTCCCCGAGTTGCGAGCCGTGCTTGGTGTAGTGGTCCTCGACCCGATCGTCCAGGTCGCTGGCGCAGATGGCACCCCCGGCCAGGCCCGCCGCGGCCAGTGCCGCCAGCGAGAACCGGCTGTTGACGATCGACGCGGTGTCGTCCCAGAGGGTCTCGGGCATTTCCTTGCCCCAGCGTCCGAGGCTCGGCCAGAAGTACCCCGGATAGGCCTTGCCCACGCGGCGCTGCCAGGGCACGTATTCGCGCTGCCCGGCCTTGCCCTTGCCCCATCCGGGAGCCTCTCCTGATTGCGGATTGCGGATTGCGGATTGCGGATTGCTCGTCAGGAGGGCCTGATCGGGAGAAGAACAAGGACTCTCATAAGACAGGGCGCCGTGGCAGGAGGAGCCCTGCGCGAGACGTGACTCGTATCGTGCCATGGCTGCCGTCCACGTGCCGGCGCCCGGGGTGGCGCAACCGGCCAAGGCGGTCGCGGCGGCGGCCGCACAAATGCAGATCACTCGCATCGCAATACTCCTGCAATGAGTCCATCTCAACGGCGGAACGCAGCATAAGCCAAGGGGCCGAATCGATCAAGCGCAGCGATGTAGTCATGGGTGGCACGGCTGCGGGTGGCACCCGTCAGATGGGATATCGCCAATTGCCCCACTCACCACTGTTTGATCAGTGCCAGCCCGATGGCGCCGGTGTGGGGGTCCACGTAGGGCGCCACGTCCATGCCGAGAATCTCGGGTGTGTGGTTTTCGGCCACGGCGTGCCCGAACGCCACGCCGATCAGGGCGCCGGAGACGACGTCGGAGAGGTGGTGGTACTTCGAGTCGATCCGCTGGTAGGCGGTGAACGTGGCCAGGGCATACGCGCCGGCCCCGGGCCAGAGGCCGTACTCATGGCAGATGACGGTGGCGAAGCAGAAGCTGCTGCTGGCGTGTCCGCTGGGCCAGGCCCCGCGGTCGCCGTTGGGGCGCTTGGCGTTGACGGCGGCCTTGAGGCCTAGCGTGGTCACGCCCGTCAGGGCCAGGGCGTTGAACATCGTCTTGGCCGTGCGATAGGTGCGGTCGTGCTGGAAGGCCAGTCCCGCCACGTACGCGCTGCCCGCCAGGGAGAAGTGCAGCGCCGTGTTGCCGCTGATCTCTCCGAAATCGTCGGCGAACGACCCGAGCTGGCTGCCGTGCTTCTCGTAGTGATCGGTGACCTTGTCGTCGGCGTCGGTGTTGGCCAGGGCCGCCCCGCCGGCGCCGGCGGCGGCAAAGAGGACCCACGAGACGCCGCTGGTGCCCGTGGCCTGGACGTCGTCGATGATGGCGCCGGGCCAGTCGATCAGATCGCGTCCCAGCGTGGGCAAGAACGCGCCCGGGCCGGATCGCGGCGGTGGTTGGTCTTCGGCAGGGGCGTCCGGGCCGGAGGCCCGCCGGGGCTGCCCGTCAGACGCGCAGAAGGCCGACGTGCAGAAGGCCCCGAACGCGACGTCGTCGGACAGGCCCGAAGGGCCGGTCGATCTTGGCCGGACCCGGAAGGGCCCGGAACCGAACTCCCGACCCGCGCGAGCCCCGGAGGGGCGGCAGATCCTCGCCATGCACAGAAACTGCCGCGTGTCTTCTATCGCCCCTTGGGGGTCTTCACACGCGCGTGCCCGTCGTCGGCCCTGCGGGCCTCGGCCTTCCACGGCACCCCGTGCGAATCGTGCTTCGTAGCGGGCTAACGATGCGGTAAGGTCCATGTCCTGCCGGGATGCGCAGCCGGCCAGACACGCCACGCCCCACCCCGCCGCGCAGCCGCACAGCAGGCGCATGGCCGCCTGCGCGTTCGCGCGGCTCGTCGCCGCCGGGCTACCGGTCGGCCGCATCCCGGCCCTGCCCGACGCCCTGGGTCACTTCCTTGCTGATGCGCATCGCGCACCAGTCGCGGCCGCACATGGCACAGAACTCCTGGTCGTCCTTGACGTCGCGTCGCCGGATCTTCTCGGCGGCGGGCCCGTCGAAGGCCAGTTCGAACTGCCGCTGCCAGTCGAAGGCGGCCCGCGCGTCGGAGATCTCGTCGTCGGCCCGCCTCGCCCCGGCAAGCCCGCGGGCCACGTCCGCCGCGTGCGCCGCGATCTTGTAGGCGATGCAGCCCTGCTTGACCTCTTCCGGCGTCGGCAGCGAGAGGTGCTCGGCGGGGGTCACGTAGCACAGGAAGCTGGCGCCGTGGTAGGCCGCCGCCGTGGCCCCGATGGCCGAGGTGATGTGGTCGTACCCCGGGAACATGTCGGTCACGATGGGCCCGAGCACGTAGAACGGCGCGCCGTCGCAGACGGCCTGCTGGCGCGCGACGTTCATCTCGATCTCGTGGAACGGGATATGCCCGGGGCCCTCGACGATGGTCTGCACGCCGGCCTCGCGGGCGCGCGCCACCAGCTCGCCCAGGGCATCGAGTTCGGCGAACTGGGCGGCGTCGCTGGCGTCGGCCAGGCAGCCCGGACGCAGACCGTCGCCCAGGGAATACGCCACGTCGTACTGCCGAAGGATCGCGCTGATCTCGTCGAACATCTCGTACATCGGGTTCTGCCGGGTGTGATGGACCATCCACTTGGCCAGCAGCGACCCGCCGCGGGAGACGATGCCCATCTTCCGCCGGGAGACCAGCCCCAGGTGCTCGCGCTTGATCCCGGCGTGAATGGTGAAGAAGTCCACGCCCTGTTCGGCCTGGCGGGCGATGCACGCGAGGATCTGCTCGCAGGTCAGGTCCTCGACGGGGCGGTCGACGATCATCGAGTAGACCGGCACGGTGCCGACCGGGACGGTGGCGTGGGCCAGAATGTGCTCGCGCGTCTCGTCCAGGTCGCCCCCGGTGGACAGGTCCATGACGGCGTCGGCCCCGTATCGCAGGGCCCACTGGAGCTTGATGAGTTCCTGCTGTCGGCAGGAACTGACCGGGGAGGCGCCGATGTTGGCGTTGATCTTGGTGGACACCGCCCGCCCGATGCCGCACGGGTCCAGACGCGCCGCGCCCTCGCCGCCGCACCCGGCCAGGTGCAGGCGGTTGGCCGGTATCACCAGCCGACCCGCCGCCAGCTCGTCGCGCACGGTCTCGGCGTCGATCCCCTCGCGCTGGGCCACACGCGCCATCTGTGGCGTGATCGTACCCGCTCGTGCCTGTTCGTATTGCGTCATGGGTTCTCCGCCGTCGTCGCAGCACGTCATGTTAGCAGACGCCCGAGCCCCGGACAAGACACCCCGTGGTGCCATGGCACCGCAAAGGAGGGCTACTCGATGGGATCTCGCGGGTCCGGCTCACTCCGGTGGAGCATGTCGCGGAGGTGTGCGGCGTCCTCGTAGCGTTCCTCGGCGACGGCGGCGTCCAGCTCCGACTGAAGCTGCATCCGCGGATCGGCGGGAATGCGCGTCTCGATCTCCCTGGCCAGGGCGTTGAGAATGGTCAGCTCGGGCGGGTCGGCGCCCAGGTCGCCCCCGAAACGCTGCGAGAAGGCTTGGATATCCTCGATGCCGGCCTGCACCGCCGACAACGCCTGCTTGGGGCGCTGGTCGCGCAGCGCCGCCTGGGCACGCGCCCGCGTGCGCATCATCAGCACGTACGGGCGATGCTGCTCCAGCACGAACCGGTCGGACTGCTCCACCCCGTACGTGTTGCACAGGTCCATCACGCGGAGGTTTCGGCTCGTGTCGCGCTCGACGGACTCGAAGTCCTCCAGCACGAACATGGCCAGGTACCTGTGGTAGTACATGACGGCCTCGGCGCGCAGCGTTTCGCAGGCCTTCTCGTCCAGTTCGAACCCGGCGTCGGTGCCGTGGTCCTGCCTGTGGCGCTGGAGCAGGTGCTGGTAATGGACCAGCAGGCTTTCCTTCCCGTGCGGCGTTTGCCCGTCGGGCCGACCGGTCAACTCCATCTGGAGCAGCCCCATGTCCAGGCGCATCTGGATCTTTTCGCGCCCGTCCTTTCCGGCGATCTTTCGCACGATGACCTGCCCCGGCTCGAAAGGCCAGCCTCCCAGAATATCGCTGATGTCGAGGTTCATCCAAATACTCATACCGGGTCTGTCGACCCGCCACTGCCCATTCTATCCCTTAAAGGGCAGGGATACCACTTCAGCGGCCCGCGCGGCGTCGGTCCCCACGAGAACCTCGGCGCCGGCGTCGCAGGCCCCGGCGGCCATGTAGGCCAGCGCGATCACGCGATCGAGCATCGGGCAGAACGTCCCGCTGGTCACCGTGCCGATCTGCCCGCCGTCGGTCCGGCACACCGCCGTGCCGAGCGTGGGGATCGCCCCGCCGGCGCCCGGGGTGTCCGACCGGGCCAGCACCAGCCCCACGCGCCGCCGCGCGGGGGGCTTGTCGCGAAGCGCCTCCAGCGCCTCCCGCCCGACAAAGTCGTGCCCGAAGTCCACGGCCCGCCCGAGCCCGGCGGTGAACGGGTCGATCGTCTCGTTGAGTTCGTGCCCGTATCGGCAGTGACCGGCCCGTATGCGGAGCACATCGCGTGCGGCGGCCCCGGCCGGGGGAGAGGCGTTCGCGCCCGCCTTGTCCGTGATGAACCGCCAGGCCTGGCCGATGAACATGTTCGGCAGCATGACCTCGAGTGCCCAGGCGCCCATGTAGGCTGTGCGTGCGGCGATGTACCGCGCGAGCATCAGCGTGCCGGTCTTGATCCGCCCGGGCGCCAGGTGCGCCACCGATACGGGCAGCGCCCGGTCGAGCATCTCCTCGGCCTGCGCCCCGGCCACGCACACCATCGACGTCTTGGGCGTCTGGTCGTCCACCTTGACCGACAAGCCCTGGCCCTGCGCGAGAAGGTGCTCGACCACCTTCACGCGGTTGATCGGGCTGGTCGTCAACACCCACCAGTCCTCGATCCGTATCGCCAGGCACTGGTCGATGATCCCCCCGGCTTCGTTGCACAGCAGCGTGAAGCGCGCCGTGTCGTCCTCCTGCCTGACCACGTCGGCCGTGCAGACCCGCTCGACCAGATCCAGCGCCTCGTCCCCGCGAATGCGAATCCGCCCGACGTGGGAGATATCGAACACGGCGGCGCGGTCGGCGACGGCGCGGACTTCATCACCCGCACCGGAAAACGACATCGGCATCTCCCACCCGCCGTCGGGGCCCATCGTCGCCTCCATCGCCACGTGCCTGGCGTGGAGGGGCGTCTTCAACAGTTCGGCGTCGGTCATCATGGGGTCCTTCCGCAGCGTCTCATCGCCTGGTGCGCCTTCGCTTCTTGCCGGCGGGCGGCGCCTTCTTGCGCTCCGTCTTCTTGCGAGCCGTCTTCTTGCGGGCGGGCTTCTTGCGGGCCGTCTTCTTGCGGGCGGGCTTCTTGCGAGCTTGCTTCTTGTCGCCCTTGTCGCCCTTGTCGCCCGGCTGGCGGTCGAGCACGAGGTTCAGTTGCCTTCGGGCCACGTCCACGCCCGCGATGCGAACGGGCAGCACGTCCCCGATGCGCATGACCCGCCCGCTGCGCTGCCCGCGGACGGCCCCCAGGCGCGAGTCCACGTCCCACCAGTCGTCGCCGAGGTCTTCCATGCGGACCAGCCCCTCGACGTTGAAGCGGGGCATCCGGACGAACAGCCCGACGTTCGCCACGCCGGTGATCACCCCGTCGAACGCCTCACCCACCTTGCCGGCCAGAAGCTGAAGAACCAGCACCTCGCGAAGTTCGCGTTCGGCCGTCTCGGCCCGACGGGCCGCCTGAGAACAGTGCTCGCCGAGGCCCGCCAGTTCGCTGATGTCCTCCGGCGGCCGGCTGTCGAGTCGACCTCGGCAGTACTCGGCGACCATGCGGTGCACCGTCAGGTCCGGATACCGCCGAATGGGGCTGGTGAAGTGGCAGTAATGCGTCGAGGCCAGGGCGAAGTGCCCGGTGCGCATCGGGGAGTACTCCGCCTGCTCGTACGTTCTCAGCACGGCCAGGTTCACCGCGTAAGACTCGGGCTTGCCCTTGACCGACGCCAGGAGATCCTGAATGTCACGCCGCGTCAGGTCAGCGGGAATCCTGTATCCGCATGCTCGCGTGAAAGCCGACAACTGCTTCTGTCCGGCCGCGTCGGGCGGCGGGTGGATCCGCCGGAGTAGCGGGCGGTCCAGCCTGTCGAACAGGGCGGCGACGGCGTCGTTGGCCTCCACCATGAACATCTCGATGATCGTGTGGGTGTAGGCGTCGTCCTCGGGGACGGCGTCGACGACGTTGCCGTCGTCGTCGAGCACGAGTTCGACCGCCGGGAGGTCCAGGTGGATCATGCCCGCGCGTCGCCGGCGGGCCTCGATGAGCCTGGCCAGGGCCTCGGCGCGATGCACGAGCTGCACGACCTTTCGCTCGAACCCGCCTCTCTTGCCGTCGCAGATGCCCTGGGCCTCGGCGTACGTCAGGCGCCGCCGCGAGCGGACCACGGTCTCCGCCAGCCGCACGCCCAGGATCTCGCCGGCCTTGTCGTAGCGGATGAACGCGCTCTTGCAGAACCGCCGGGCGCCCTGCTGGAGGCTGCACACGCCGTTGGAGAGGATTTCCGGCAGCATGGGCACGACGCGGCGGGGGAAGTAGACGCTGGTGGCGCGCTGCCGGGCGTCGGCGTCCAGCGGGCCGCCCTCGGGCACGAAGTGTGACACGTCCGCAATGTGCACCCCCAGGGTGACCGTCCCGTTGCGGTGACGGGCGATGCTGATCGCGTCGTCGAAGTCCCGGGCGTCCGGGGGGTCTATCGTGATCACCGTCCGGTCGGTCAGGTCTTCCCGCCCGGCGCGCTGGGCGGGGTCGGCCGGGTCGAAGGCGTCGCAGGCCGCCCGCGCCTCGGCCAAGGCCTCGGCGCTGAATGCGTCCGGAATGCCGTGGGCGCGGATGACGGACTGGGTCTCGACCTCGAGTCGGCCCTCGGCGCCGAGGGTCTCGACGATGGCGCCGGCGGGCAGTTGCCCCGCCTTGGGGTAGCGGACGATCTCCACGACGACCTTCGTGCCGGGTTTCGGGGCGGCGGTCCCGGCGTCGGGGATGACGACGGGCTGCGTGACGCTGGGCCCGTCGGGCATGACGAACACCGCCGAACCGGACCGCTGCAGCGTCCCGACCAGGCGGTTGCACCCGCGCTGGAGAATCCGGACGATTTCGCCCTCGTAGACCGTCTTGCCCTGCCGGCGGCCTCGCTTCTTGACCCGCGCCAGCACGCGGTCGCCGCTCATCGCCTCGCCGCCGGCGCCGGGCGGGATGAACAGGTCCCCGTGCGCGTTGGACGTCTCGGGCACGAGAAACCCGAACCCGCGAGGATGGGCGCGATACGTGCCCACGACGCGGCGTGTCATTTCCGGCAGCATGAGGGCGTTTCGCCCGCCGAGCACGACGCGCCCGCTGTCGCGAAGGCGTTTGACCGCCTGGCGGAACGTGCCGTAGTCCTCGTCGCCCACGCCCATCTGGCGGGCGATCTGGCGGGGTTTGAGCGGCTGGTACTCCCGGGCCGAGAGAAACTTCACGATAGCGTCGGCGTAGCGTTTGGGCATGGTTGCTTTATTCTAGGCCCTCGCGCACAATTTGCACGACGCGTTTGCCCCGGACGCCGATCAGGCGGCCGGATGATACCCGTGGAGAAAACGACATGAGCGCGATAACTGAACTGGCCGGTCGGCTCGGCAAGACGATAGCCTCCTCGCCCGAGGCTATCGCCCTGCGCGACGCCCGCAAGGCCCTCAACGCCCAGCCCGACGTGGCGCAGCTCTTGAAGGACTTCCAGGCGCAGTCGGACAAGATCCAGCAGTTGACGGCCGACAACAAGCCCGTCGAGGTCGACGACAAGCACGCCCTCCAGGAACTCCAGGACAAGCTGGTGGCCTCGGAGGTCTTCAAGAAGTACACCGCCGCCCAGGTCAACTACATCGACCTGATGCGCCAGGTCAACCAGGCCATCCAGGCCGAACTGGCGCCCACCGAAGGCCAGTAGGGATTGTCGATTGACGATTGTGGATTGGCGATTGGCGCGCGGGTGGGAGAGAACATCAATCGACAATCCCCAATCGTCAATCGAAGAGCGTCTCTTCGCCTTCGGTGCACTTCCCGCCAAGCTTGTAGACTCTGGTCTCGATCGCACGGATATATGACGTGAAGGCGGCGTCGGCGTCGGGGTCGGCCTCGATGGCGTGGGTGGTCATCCACACCTTGGCGTCGAGGTTGTCCAGATGGTGCACGACGAACGCCTCGGGCATCGCCGGGAGCTTCGGGGAGCCGAACTCGTGACACCCGTGGTGCGACAGGACGATGTGCTGGAGCACGTCCAGCAGCCGCGGGGGGAACGGTTGGCCGGTCTCGGCGGCGATGGCGGCGGCCTTCTCGGACAGCCAGATCGCCGTGATCGTGATGTGCCCGACCAGTTGCCCGCGCTCCGTGTAGTTGAACCCGGGCTTGTCGGACAGTTCGGCGGCCTTGCCGATATCGTGCAGGAAGCACCCGGCCAGCACGAGGTCGGCGTTCAGGTCGGGATAGGCAGGCAGGATGGCCGTCGCGGCGCGGACCACGCCGAGCGTGTGCTCCAGCAGCCCCCCGATGAACGGATGGTGCATCTGCATCGCCGCCGGACTGCGCTTGAAGGCCGTCACGAACTCGCTGTCCTCCACGAACTTCTTGATCAGCAGCCGAACGTGACCGTCCTTGATCGCGCGGAGCAACTCCAGCAGTTCCGACCACATCGCCTCGACGTCGCGGCTCGTGGCGGCCAGGAAGTCGCCCAGGTCGACCTTGTCGCGCGGGTAGGGTCGGCAGCCGTCGATGATGAACTGGAGGTTGCCCCGGTAGTCCTCGCAGCGGCCCTTGACGTGGAGGAACCCGTCGACGGGGATGGAATTGAAGATGGCCTCGGAGGCCCGCCACATCCGCGCCGGCAGCGTGCCGGTCTTGTCGCACAGCGTGCACATCACGTACAGGTCACCGTTGCGGGTGGTCCGCAGGTCCTTGTCCCGCACGAGAAAGACCTGGTCTATCGTCATGCCGGCCGTCAGTTGATCGACGTACAATCGCTGGGCGTCCATGCCCGAGAGCTTACCAGAGACCTGGACGGTTGAAAACACCCGCGTGTCCAAGCATAATCCCGGTTTATCCGTTTGCGATTCAGGACAGACCAACCATGAGATATTCGAAGCTGTTGATTCCCACGGTCAAGGAAGTGCCCGCCGAGGCCGAGGTGCCCTCGCACCAGTTGATGATCCGGGCCGGCTACATTCGCAGGGTCGCCAGCGGCACGTACACGTACCTGGTGCTGGGCGCCCGCAGCCTGCGGAAGGTCATGCAGATCGTCCGCGAGGAGATCGACGCCGGCGGCGGGCAGGAGATCATCATGCCCATCGCCCAGCCGATGGAGCTGTGGGAGGCCACCGGGCGAAAGGACGACTACGGCGAGACGCTGGGGCACTTCATCGACCGGCACGGGCGCGACAACGCCCTGTCGCCCACCGCCGAGGAGGTCTGCACCTTCCACGCCAGCCATGAAATCAGGAGCTACAAGCAGCTCCCGATCAACCTCTACCAGATCGGCACGAAGTACCGCGACGAGTTCCGCCCGCGGTTCGGCGTCCTCCGCAGCCGCGAGTTCATCATGAAGGACGCCTACTCCTTCGACGCCGACGAGGCCGGCCTCGACGCGTCCTACCGGGCCATGTACGACGCGTACTGCCGAATCCTCACCCGCTGCGGCGTGCCGTTCGTGATCGTCGAGGCCGCCTCGGGCGAGATCGGCGGCACCGGCAGCCACGAGTTCATGATCCCCTGCGACGCGGGCGAGGACGTCATCCTGGCCAGCGACAAGGGCAACTACGCCGCCAACGTCGAGAAGTGCGCCGTCGGCGACCGCCCGGCGACGCTGGCCGGAGAACCGACCGGGGACCTCGAGACGGTCCACACGCCGGACATGAAAAGCATCGACGACGTCGGGGGCTTCATGAAGGTCAAGCCCAAGCACCTGCTCAAGACGCTCGTCTTCCGCAGCGGCGAGCGCTGGGTGGTCGGCGTCGTCCGCGGGGACCACGAGCTGAACGAGGACAAGTTCCGGACGGTCGTCGAAGGCCCCGTGGAACTCGCCGACGACAACGCCGCCCGCGAGGCCGGGTTCGTCATCGGGTTCGTCGGCCCGCACGTTGTGGTCGGGCGCGACGACGTGACGCTGTACGTCGACCCCGACGCCGCCGCCGATCAGTTCTGGGCCAGCGGCGCAAACGAAAAGGACTACCACGTCAAGCATTTCAACTGGCGTCGCGACGTGCTCGACCCGCTGGGCGACGCGGCCGAGAGCCTCGTCCAGGTCGCCGACATCCGCTCGGCCCTGGACGGGGACCCGTCGCCGGTCAACGACGGGGGCGTGCTGCGGCAGAGCAAGGGCATCGAGGCCGGGCACATCTTCAAGCTCGGCACGAAGTACAGCGAGAAGCTCGGGGCGACGTTCCTGGACGAGCGCGGCACGGAGCACCCCTGCCTGATGGGCTGTTACGGCATCGGGATCAATCGCATTCTCGCCGCGGCCATCGAAGTCGCCCACGACGACGACGGGTGCATCCTCCCGGTCACCATCGCGCCGTTCGAGGTCGAGATCGTGGCCATCGGAGGCGCCGAAGAGGTGGCGGCCGAGTCCGAGCGGCTCTACGAGGACCTTCGGGCCAGCGGGATCGACGTGCTGCTCGACGACCGCCCGGCGCGCCCGGGCGTGAAGTTCAAGGACGCGGACCTGATCGGCATTCCGCTGCGCGTGGTGGTGGGCGACCGCGGGCTGAAAGCCGGCTGCGTGGAGATCAAGCGCCGCGCCGGCGACGACGTCGAGGCCGTTCCCCTCCGCGACGCCCCGGCGCGCGTGCGAGAGATCCTCGACGACATGTACGCCTCGCCAGCCGTGCACGGCGAATGATGCGCCGACGGCGCCAAGAGGCAAAGCCCGCACGGACGCCATCGCGGATAACGGGCCAGGCCCTGGAATATGGCTAAGCCGCGAAACAACGCCGTCGACCTGCTCGTGTACGTCGTGCTTCGCACGGTGACCGCGGTGCTGCACGCCCTGCCGCTCGAGATCCTGTATCGCGGCGCGGCGTTGGTGGCCGCGGCGCTGTATCGCCTGGACCGCCCGCACCGCGAGCGGGCCCTGGGGCACCTGCGAAGGAGCTTCCCCCACTGGGACGAACGCCGCATCGAACGCACCGCACGGGCGTCCATGCGGTCGCTGGCCTGGCTCGGCGTCGAGTTCCTGCTGACCGCCAGGAAGATCACCCCCCAGACGTGGCGGCGGCACGTCAGGCTGCACAACGTCTCGGAGGCCCTGCGCCTGCTGTGCGACCGCGACAAGGGCGCGATCTTCCTCACCGGGCATTTCGGCAACTGGGAAGTGATGGGCTACACGCTGGCCGTGCTGGGCTTCGACAGCGTGGCGGTGGCGCGGCCGCTCGATAACCCGTACGTCAACGCCTGGGCGCTCGGCCTGCGCGAGAAAGGCGGGCTGCGCATCCTCGACAAGAAGGGCGCGGCGATGGAGGTGGACGGCCTTCTCGCCGGGGGCGGGACCGTCGGGTTCATTGCCGACCAGGACGCCGGGAGACGCGGGCTGTTCGTGGACTTTTTCGGCCGCCCGGCCAGCACGTTCAAGTCGATCGCGCTGCTGGCGATGCGTCACGAGGTGCCGGTCGTCGTCAGTGGCGCCCGGCGGCTGGCCCCGCGGTTCGCGTTCGAGATCGCCATCGGGCGGATCATCCATCCGCACCACTGGGCCGGAAAACAAGACCCCATGCGGTGGATCACCCAGGAGTACACCGCGGCGCTGGAGGCCATCGTCCGCCGCTACCCGGACCAGTACCTCTGGGTCCACCGGCGCTGGAAGCACCGCCCCAAAGGGCAGGCGGACCCGGAAGACGGTATCGGGTGATGGACACCGCGTGTCGAAGACCCTCCGAAGCCTTGGCGAAGGAGGGCGGTTTCGCGACACCCGCATCCTTGCCCCCGCCCGGCGCACGCGTAGAATTGAAGGGTATGAGCGAGATCAAGCTACAGGTCGCCCTGGACTTCCTCGAGCTGCCGCGGGCCCTGGCCGTCGCGCGCGACGCCGTGGCCGGCGGGGCCGACTACATCGAGGCCGGCACCCCCCTGATCAAGTCCGAGGGGCTCGACGCGGTGCGGGAACTCCGGGCGGCCTTCCCGGACAGGACGATCGTGGCGGACCTGAAGACGATGGACGCCGGGAAGATCGAGGCCGAGGCCGCCGCAAAGGCCGGCGCCAACGTCGTGACCGTCCTCGGCGCCGCCGAGACGAGCACCATCCGCGAGTGCGTCGAGGCCGGGCGGCACTACGGGGTCCACGTGGCGGTGGACCTGCTGGGTCTGGGCGATCCGGTGGCGTTCGCCGCCGAGGCCAAGGCCCTGGGCGTGGCGTGGCTGGACGTGCACTGCGCGATCGACGCGCAGATGCACGGCGCCGACCCGCTGGAGCTGCTCAAGGCGGTCCGGGACGTGACGGACCTGACGCTGGCGGTGGCCGGGGGACTCAACAGCGAGACCGCCGCCGCCGCCGCCGCCGCCGGGGCCGACGTGATCATCGTCGGCGGGGCCATCACCAAGGCCAAGGATCCCGCCGCCGCCACCGCCGACATCCGAAAGGCCATCGATACCCGCAAGGCCGTGGCCACCGACCTGTTCAAGCGCGCCTCGGGCGACGACGTTCGCCGGGCGCTGGCCGCCGTGCGGACCAGCAACATCTCCGACGGGTCCCACCGCCTGGAGTGCCTGGCAGGGCTGAAGCAACTGGTTCCCGGCACGACGGCGGTCGGCCCGGCCGTCACCGTCAGGACGCTCCCGGGCGACTGGGCCAAGCCCGTCGAGGCCATCGACGTCGCCTCCGAGGGCGACGTGATCGTGGTGGACGCCTGCGGGCAGGCCCCGGCCGTCTGGGGCGAACTGGCCACCGAGAGCGCCAAGAACAAGGGCCTCGCCGGGCTGGTCGTCCACGGCGCCGTGCGGGACACGGCGGACATCCGCAGGCTCGCCCTGCCGGTCTGGTCCACGCTGGTCACCAGCCACGCCGGGGACCCGCAAGGGCTGGGCGAGATCAACGTGCCGATCGTCGTGTCCGGCCGGCAGATCTGCCCCGGCGACTGGATCGTCGCTGACGACGACGGCGTGATGGTCCTGCCCCGCGAACGCGCCGTGGAAATGGCCAACCGCGCCGCCGCCGTGCTCGAGGCCGAAAACCGGATCAGGCAGGAAATACGAGACAACCAGACGACCCTGGCCAAGGTGGTGAACCTGGTGCGCTGGGAGAAGCGCGGCGGCCCATCTACGGGTTAACGGGTTGACGGGTTGACCAAGCAGCAGGAGCAGCAAGATAGTGCAGCAAGCAGACGTGTTGAGTTCGGCCGGGCAGGGCCTCATCTCGCAGATCTCCGCCGTCATGGAGAAGGTGGACTGGTCGAGCTTCGTGGACCTGGCCCAGATGCTGCCCCAGGCCCGCCAGACGTTCGTCACGGGCGCCGGGCGCAGCGGGCTGGTGGCTCGGAGTTTCGGGATGCGGCTGATGCACGCAGGGCTTCCGGCGTTCGTCCCGGGCGAGACGACCACGCCCGCCGCAGGCGAGGGCGACCTGCTGGTCGCCATCAGTTGCACCGGACACACGGGGTACACCGCGTACCTGGCCGGCCGGGCCAAAAGCCTGGGCGCCACGGTCGTCGTCCTGACCGCCGCGAGCGACTCCCCCCTGGCCGCCCAGGCCGACGAGGTCCTGCTCATCCCGGCCGAAGACCCCGACATCGTCGTCCGCGCCGCGGTCTTCGAGCACACCGCCAGCCTCTGCCTGGACGCCGTCTTCAACGTCCTGGCCGATCAGCTCAAGCTCGACCTCGACAAGTACCGCCGCCGACACGCCAACCTGGAGTAGCACACGCCGCAGCGAGTACAATACGTCGAGACGGAGTGCACCATGCGAAGAACAACCCTCTTTCTGTTCACAATCGTCGTGGTCATGTGCGCGGCCTCTTTCGTCAGGGCCGACGATGCGCCGGCTGGAAAGCCGCTGGCGTGGATGCGGTTTGAGAGGGGGCCGGAACGCTACGCGGGCAAGCCGTATTACTGGCTCGGGCGATGTCAGATCGACCTGACCGTGGACGTCAAGCCTGCGCCCGGACAGGTCCTGCTGCTGCTGTGGGGGGCCAAGGGCGATACCCGCACGGCGACCGTCACGGTGAACGGGAAATCCCAGCAGGCCCAGGGCGGCGGCTACGACGGCTTCCGCTGGAAAACCGTGACGCTGCCGGCCGGTATCAAGGGGGACAACTACCGGATCTCGATCCGGCAGGCCGGGGCCAAGGCCGCGTTCCTGGCCGAGGTGCGCCTGGTCGATCCGGCCGCAGCGGGCGCCGCGCCCGACGCCGCAAAGTCGGCCGCGCACAAGATGACGCTCAAGACGGTGGGCGCAGCGCCGGCCCGGGTATCGGCCCAGGCTCTGCCCCCGCTGCCGGCCGATCCGCTCGACCGGTCCGCCGACATCGCAGGCTACACCATCAGCAAGGTCCAGCGCTGGCTCCACGAAAGGGCCCTGAAGAAGATCGAGCGGGATACCGGCCTGTACCACCCGGACGGGCGCTTCAACTACCAGGACGCCTGGGCCGACTGCTACCCCTTCCTGGTCTGGGCCGCCTGGCTGACGGACCTGGAGGCCCTCAACGGCCCCGTCCGCGGCGCGCTCCACGCCGAAATCAAGCACTGCCCCAAGGGATTCTTCACGAATCCCAGGAACACGTTCGGCGGCAGCGAGTACGTCAAGGACGGGCTGATCGCCATCGTCGAGGTCACCGGCAAGGACGAGTGGTTCGATCGGATGAAGGCCGTCCAGGACGACATCTGGGCCAAGCCCGCCATCGACACGAAGTACGGGAAGATCCCCTCGACGAACATCGAGATCAACGGCGAGCAGATCCAGGCCCTCGCCCGCATGTATACGATGACCGGCGAGAAGACGTACCTCGAATACGCCGAGCGGCTGGCCGACCACTACCTGCTGAGGGGCGACTTCGCCCCGTCGCGGCTTCGCGATCACGGCTGCGAGATCATCGGCGGTTTGGGCCTCCTGCTGGCCGTCGAGTCGGTGCACAACCCCGACAAGGCCGCCCAGTACCTCCCGCACATGAAGAAGATGCTCGACACGGTTCTGGCCAAGGGGACCAACGAAGACGGCATCATGTACAATCGCCTGGGGTCGCGCAGCGGCCTGAGCGACGGCTGGGGATACAACTACGTCGCCTATCTGTGCTACGACATGGTTGCCGGCAAGGAGGTCTATCGCCGGCAGATGGAACAGACCCTGCGGAACCTGGCCAAACCCCGATACAGGAACTACCCCTGGGAAGGACGATCGATCGACGGGTACGCCGATTCCGTCGAGGGCGGGCTGTACATCATGAACCGCCTGCCCGTCGCCGAAGGCCTCGCCTGGGCGGACCACGAAGTCAGGGCGAACATCGTCCGGGCCGGACACCCCCTGGCCGCGGCGCCGCTGTGGGGCACGATGAAACTCGAGTCGAACGGCGTGAGGACCGCGATCATGCACGCCCTGATGCACACCCGCGGGACCATCGCCCGGCCCTGGCGGCAGGACCTCAAGCTCGGCGCGATCGACACCGAAGGCGGGATCGCCATCGTCCTGAAGTCCGACAAGCCGTACGAAGGCACGCTCGTCTTCGACATCCCGCGTCACCGCCGGTACATGGGATTCAAGCGGGACTGGCCCCGCATGAACACCCTCCCCGAGTGGTTCACCGTCGAGTCGGACCAGACGCGTTACACGGTCCGCAGCGCGACCGACAACACCCCCCGGACCGTGACCGGCGCCGCCCTGCGAAAAGGCCTGCCCGTCAAGGTGTCCGGCGACAAGCCGCTGAGGCTCAAGGTCGTGACCGCCCCCACCGCAGCCGCCAGGCCCGCACCGTAGCCGCCGTTGGGAGAGATCCACGCAGGACACTCCAGTCAGGATGAGGAGACGATACCGTGTTCTCTAGAGTCCGCATATACGTGGTCGTATTCGCCCTGGTGACGTGTTCGGCTTCTGCCGGGCCGGCGGGCGAAGCCGTCCCGCCGGGCGGTAATGAACGCGGCCTGGTGGTCGTCATAGGCTGCGATCCGGCCGGACCCGGCGCCGGCCTGAAGAAGGGCCGTCTGACCGAATACCTCGATACCGACCGCGCCAAGGTGGACCGGATGCGCCGGCGCATACAGCAGGAAGGCCTGTCCGGCCGCGTGTCGGCCAGGGCCTTTGACGGGAAGAATCTGCCGTACGTCGACAACCTGGTGAACCACGTTGCGGTTCGAGGGGCGGAGTTCAAGGTTGCGCAGGAAGAGATACGGAGAGTGCTGGCGCCCGGAGGCGCCGCCGTCATCCTCAAAGGCCCGTCCGGTGCGGCGAGCGAGCGCTTCTCGAAGCCGCGGCCTCAAACGATCGACACCTGGACGCATTTCTTTCACGACGCCGACAACAACGCCGTGGCCCGGGACTCCGTGGTGGCCCCGCCGGGACACGTGCAATGGCTGGGCGGACCGACCTGGACGCGACACCACGACGTGGACAAGGGAGGCAACCCCGCCATTCGCCCCGTACTGACCTCGGGCCGACGGCTCCACTACATGGTGGATGAAACGCGCTCCTCCGACATGAGTCGGCCCGGGAGGTGGTTCCTGCACGCCCGCGACGCGTTCAACGGCATTCTCCTGTGGAAAAAGGCCGTGAAGGTCCAGCGGGAAACGCTCGACAGCGTGTGGCGCACCATGGTCGTGGACGAGAAGAACGTCTACGCGCCGCTGGGACCCGGGCAGCCGCCGAGCGTCATCGACGGCGCCACCGGCCGCACGCTCAGGACCTGCGCGGGCCCCGCGGGGTACACGGAGGTCGTCAAGCACGGGCCGGCACTGTTCCTCACAGCCGGCGGCGCGGTCGTGTCCGTGTCAACGGAAACGGGAAAGCCCCGCTGGACCTGGCGCACGGGCCCGAAGGAATCCATCGTCCGATTCACCCTGGCCGCGTCGGACGGTCGCGTCTTCGTGCGAACGACCACGCGCGTCTGCTGCCTGTCGGCGGAGAACGGCACGCTGAAGTGGCAGTGGGCGGCGGCCTCGCACAAGGTGCCCATGAAGAGGCCGAGGGTGGCCACGCACGAGCGGCTGCTGGTGGCCGGCGGCGTCGTGCTCGTGTCGCACGGCGGGAAGGATCCCAATGTGCTGTCCCGGGACGCCCACATCTACAAGGGGTCGCACGCGCGCGTGCACGACTACGGAGGCCGCCTGTCTGCGCTGTCGGCCGACGACGGCCGCGTGCTGTGGACCACCGACTACCTGCCCAGCCTGGACGACCGCAAGCCCGGAGAAATCTACGTGGTCGGAGACACGGTGTGGCTGGGTCCGGACTTCTCGCGGCCGCGCGAGCTGCGTACCGGCAAGGTGCGGCAGACGCGCAACGTACTCGAGAGGCTGTGGACGGACGGCCATCACTACCGGTGCTACCCGGGCAAGGCCACCATCCGCTACATCATGACGCCGAAGCGCGGCACGGAGATGTTCGACCTCGCCGGCGACAATCATTCCCGGAACAACTGGCTGCGCTCGACGTGCACGATCGGCGTCACGCCGGCCAACGGGCTGATCTACAATCCGCCGCACTCGTGCGGCTGCTACGTCGAGGCGCAGTTGTACGGCTTCTGGGCACTGGCCGGAAAAGGGGCCCGCAAGGCTGTGCCGGCCGTGCCGGATGCGCAGCGCCTCGAGAAGGGACCGGCCTACGGCAAGCTCGCAGGGCGATCGGCCGGCGCGGACCGCCGGCCCGAATGGCCGACGCACCGCGGCAATAACGAGCGCGCCGCAAGCAGCCCCCACACGCTGCCGGACCGATTGACGGCGGCCTGGACCGCGACCGTCGGGCCGCGACCCGGCGCCGTGACCGCGGGCGGCGGGAAGGTGTTTGCCGTCTCGGTTGACGGGAACACGCTGCACGCGCTGTCGGCCAAAACCGGCGCCCCGGCGTGGCGGTTCGCCGCCGGCGGCCGAATCGATTCACCTCCCACGTTCGTCAGTGACACCGGCTCGGTGCTGCTGGGTGCGCGTGACGGCTACGTCTACTGCCTGCGCGCATCGGACGGCGCCGTGGCCTGGCGTTTCCTGGCGGCCCGGGGCCGCATGAGTACGGTGGCCTTCGGGCAGGTCGAATCCGTATGGCCCGTTCACGGCGCCGTCCTGGTGCGGGACGGAGCGGCGTATGTCTGCGCGGGGCGCTCGTCGTACCTGGACGGCGGCATCGATCTCTACGCCCTGGACGTCGCCACGGGGAAAGTGCTCCACCGGCGAACCGTCGCAAGCACACCCGTCGGCGCCATGGACCCGCCCGCCGACGCGAAAAAGTACGCCAGGAAGATCGGCCAGAACTGGCTCGACTACAAGACCTTCCTGGCCGCCGACAAGAGTGATTCCTTCTCCATGTCGGGGCTGCGGACGGACGTGATGAGCGCTCGCGGCGGCGACGTGTTCCTGCGTCACATGGCCTTCGACAGCGGGCTCAAGCCGCGCCACGCCGTCGCGCCCCACCTGATGTCCACCTCCTCGATACTGGACGACACCCAGCACAATCGCGCCTACTGGATCTTGGGCACCGGCAACTTCGCCAGGATACCGGTGGCCTGTCCCTGGATCCTCCAGAAGAAGATCGCCGTGCCCTACGGGGTGATGATCAGCTTCGACGAGAAGACCGTCTGGTGCGTTCGGCAGCAGGGCCGAAAGCGGGGCCGCGTGCAGTACGAACTGGTCGCCGTCCCCCGGCCGGACCCCGCCGAGGCCAAAAACCGGCAGCCCGATTTCAAGAAGCGTGCGGCGGCAGTGAAGCCGTTGTGGCACGTCACGCTGCCGCTGAGGCCGCACGCCATGCTGCGCGCAGGCGACGCGGTATACGTCGCCGGGCTCGCCGACGCGCCGGTCCTCCTCAAAGTCGCCCGGGACGGCATCACGCAGCGCTACCCGCTGCCGGGGCCCCCCTCCTGGGACGGCCTGGCCGCCGCCTATAACAAACTCTACATCTCCCTCCAGACCGGCAAGATCATCTGTCTAAGCGGCAATTGAGGCCATTTTCTGATGAAGGCCGATAGCCGTTCGTCCTGTTGCACCCGTTGTTGCACCATTTCTCCAGACTCGATTGACACGCGAGTTGGCCGAAGTGGGATAGCCGCCATAGCCCGGAAACTCGGACAACAAGAAGTCACATTCATGACCAAATTGCCGACACCCGTCACTTTGGTCAGGTATGGCTCTTGACCAAACTGCCGACCCCCGTCATAATGGTCGGCATGAAGAGACGCTCGCTGGCACAACCGGTCACGGAGTTGGCTTTTGGGGCACGGAAGATGGCCCTCGTGTCCGGACCGCGCCAATGCGGCAAGACGACACTGGCCAAGATGCTGCTTCGCAAGCGAAAGGCCGGGCTCTACCGCAATTGGGACCAGTTGGAGTTCCGTCGCGAGTGGGCCATGAATCCCTCGGCCATCATCCCGCCGGCCGGCGGGGAGGGGACCGCGCTGGTCGTCCTGGACGAGATTCACAAGGATCGTCGCTGGAAGCGCAACCTGAAGGGAGTCTTCGACACGCTGACCGCTCCTTGCGACATCCTCGTAACCGGCAGCGCGCGCCTTGGCGTCTACATGAAGGGCAGCGACAGTCTCCTCGGGCGTTACTTCAGCTTCCGCCTGCACCCATTCTCGATCCGGGAACTCGGCGGGCCGGACGTCGTTGGGCCAGACGAGGCGCTGGAGGCGCTGTTCGATCGGCGTCGTCGGCCGGCCAAATCCCTGCCCGAACGCCTGCAGGCGATGATGGCCTACGGGCCGTTCCCCGAGCCCCTCCTGGCCCAGGATGCCCGACGGGCACGCCTGTGGCGCCGCAATCGCCAAGAGCTGGTCATCCGCGAGGACTTGCGAGACCTCAGCCGCCTCCCGGAGTTGGGGCGTGTCGAGATGATGGTGTCCCTGCTGCCCGAGCGGGTCGGTTCGCTCTTCAGCCTGGCGTCGGTCGGTAGGGACATCGAGGCCAGCATTCACACCGTCAAGCGATGGCTGGATTACCTCAAGCAGCTCTACTACCTCTTCGAGGTCAAACCATACACCCGCAGCATCCCCCGTTCGCTTCGTCGGGAGGGCAAGATATACCTCTGGGACTACTCCGGGATTCCGGACAAGGCCGCGCGATTCGAGAACCTCGTCGCTTGCCACCTCCTCAAGGCGTGTCATCTCTGGACGGACACGGGCTACGGGCAGTTCGATCTGTTCTATCTCCGCAACAAGGACAAGCGCGAGATCGACTTCCTGATCGTCCGAGACGGCCACCCCTGGCTGCCGGTCGAGGTCAAGCTGACCGATACCCAGCCGTCGGAGAACTGGCCGTGGTTCGCGCGGTTCCTGACCTGCAAGCGGGGACTCCAACTGGTCGCGTCGTCCGTTTGGAAGCCGCACACGTTCGGCGACACCCGGATCCTTGTCGCCGGAGCCGCCGAAGCCCTGGATCGCTTCGCTTGAGGACTGGGCCTTTCTTGTCCTCACCTTCGCCCCCCTTCGCGCCGGTGCCGCGTCTGGTCGGCTCGGGCGCGGGCGGGCGTGAAGCACGTGGCGTAGAGCGGCCACGTCGCCTCGCCCAGTAGTGTCTCCACGCAAACCAAACCCAAAGCCCCGCCGATTCGATGGAATCAGCCGGGCTTTAGTATTCGTTCCGGAGGGTCCAGTCATCTGAATCGTCCGGTGCGTTCGGTGCGTATCAGGCCTTGCGGCGTTTGCGGACATACCCGCCGAGTCCCGCGACGGCCAGGCCCAGCGCGACCATCGTTGCCGGCTCGGGGATGGCGCCGGCGTGAGCGCGGCCGGGTTCGGGGACCTCGCCAACAAAATGTGATAAATTGACAGGTGTACCTTGCAATATCGCCACGTTCGGCGTGTAATAGCATGGGCTGCCCCCGTGCGAGGGCGCCGGAAAGGTTGAAGCCGCCATGCCAATCGAGTGGATTCCCCGGACGATCGAGGCTGAGTTTGCCCAAGTCTGTCGCGAGTACCCGGTAGTAACCGTCACCGGGCCCAGGCAATCCGGCAAGACATCCCTGGCCCGGCGATGTTGCCCTGACCATACCTACGCGAACCTGGAGTCGCCTGAGATCAGGCGATTGGCCCAGCAGGATCCCAAGGGCTTCCTTCATGCCCATCCGGCCCCGGTGATCATCGATGAGGTCCAGCGCGTCCCTGAGTTGTCTTCCTACATTCAGGTCTTGGCCGACGCAACCAGCCAGCGCGGGCAGGTCATTCTCACCGGGAGCCACCAGACGGGCCTCGCTGCCGCGGTAAGCCAATCTCTGGCCGGGCGAACGGCTCTCCTTCGGCTCTTGCCGCTGTCGCTGTCGGAACTGCATGGGGTGGGTCTCAGGCAGACGCGGGATGAGGTGATGCACAGGGGATTCATGCCGAGGCTGTACCACGAGGACATCCGGCCGGGCACGTTGTACTCGGAGTACTTCCAGAATTACATTGAGCGCGACCTGCGCCAGATGGCGTCCATTCGGGACTTGCTCCAGTTCGAGAAGTTCCTGCGCGTGCTGGCCGGTCGGATCGGGCAAGTGCTGAACGTGAGCTCGCTGGCCAATGATGTGGGCGCCGCGCGGGCAACGCTCAACGAATGGCTGGCCGTGCTGGAGGCCTCCTTCATCGTGTTCCGCCTGCCGCCATGGTTCGCCAGCGCCTCCAAACGAGCGATCAAGACGCCCAAGCTCTATTTCACCGAGCCGGGCCTTGCCGCGTGGCTGCTGGATATCGAGTCGCCCAAGCAGATCTCCCGCGATCCCCTCATGGGAAACCTCTTCGAGAACATGGTGGTCGCCGAGGCGCTCAAGGCCCGGCTCAATGCGGGCCAGATGCCGAATCTGTACTTCTATCGAGACACACGAGGGCATGAAGTGGACCTGATTCTGCGGCAGCATCGCAAGGTCAGGCCCGTGGAGATCAAAGCGGCGATGACGTACTCCCCTGACATGCTCAAAGGCCTCAAACACTTCGGCCGGCAGTGCCCTGACGCCCTGGGCGGGGCCGTGGTCTACGCGGGGGACATCGAGACCCAACTGGACGATGCCCGCCTGCTGAACTTCCACAGCATCGCCGACTGGGTGGCCCGGGGCGAATGAATGGCCTGGCCTGACGGTCGACGCCACGTGCCCTGGCTGGCTGTTGCTCGAACGAACAAAGAGCCCCGCCGACTCGATGGAATCGGCGGGGCTTCGGTCGTGCTACCTGTGAATGAATCTCAGGCCTTGCGGCGTCGGCGGACGTACCCGCCGAGGCCCGCGATGGCCAACCCCAGCGCGCACATCGTCGCCGGCTCGGGGATCGGGCCGCCGGGGACACTGACGGTCTCCAACGCAATCGCGTCCACGGGGGTCCATCCGCTTGCACCAGTCACAATCACTTGCACTTGCCCCGCGATATCTGCGAAGCCCGTACCGATCGTCTGGAAGTTCACATTCGCACCACCAGCGGGGTCGGCGAGAACAAGGTCGCCGACCGAAGCCGTCTTCATGCTCATAGGAATGGGGGCCCCGCCATTGATGGTGTACGGTGCCGCACCTGCGTAATGCCCCCTGCTCCTCCAGGTGGAGTAAACATTCACTTCCGTCCCCGGCACGTAGCCAGTGGCCGTCCATGTGGCTATGTCATTGCCGCCGTTCATGTCTCCGGCATAGTCGTCATTGAAGCGCTCAGCCAACGCAGGGCCGTTCGGTTCGAACCAGCCGGTACGCGTGACGGCAAGTGTTCCACTCAACCCCGCGGCGGAATCGCCCCCGGTGCTCAGATCAAACGTTTGGCTGACCGCGGCACCATTGTAGGGTGAGACCGAACGGCTGCCTCGGGCCAGACTGTTCTGATCATTCGGTGCATCGACCACGAAGATCGTCGTCGCGCTGGCCGCGCCGCTCGCCAAGGCGATCGCGGCCATCATTACCACAACCGTCAGCATGTTTCGTGTCGTGTTCATCGCTGGAATCTCCTTTGCCTCTCGGCGTTGGGCACAGTGCTCTCTCTTTGACGTAATCGTTCCCGGGCGAGACCTCCGACTTTCAGACGACCTCGCCACCTCTTGCCTCACCGTGCTGCCGGCGACCCACTTTCGGCAGACCGACAGTGATCATACGGTATAGCATTCGGCCGGTTCTGTCAAGCACAAAACCCCCGCCGCCCCGGCCTTCCGAACCGTTTCTCGGAGGAATGGAAATACGTGCTGTTGTGGCAGATACTTACAGAGACTCGGATGGCCTGAAAACTCTTCAAGAAGACTCTTCGCCAGGCGCCAAGACGCCCCCCAGTCGCAGACCAAAACGTCCAGAAAAACGGATCATCCGAACACTGCCCGGCGCGGCAGTCGGCTTGCCTGCCGTCAGGCAGGAAGGCCCCAATCCTCAATCTGCCAATCAGCGCGACAGATCCAGCCGAGTTGCAGATATAGACTGTGCCGGGAGCGAGGGCCGGCCCCGCCCCGCCAGGATTCCTGCGGAGGATCGGCCGGCGACGCAAAAGAACACTGGTAGAGAACCGAAAAGACCGGACACTTTCCCGTTTCGAGGGGGTAACACTTCACTGATATGCAACCGTCGTCGCCTTCAGGGCCATAGGCCCGTCAGAAGGTAGCCCCGCCCGTGAGGGCGGGGACCCGACAAATCAACGTAGTAACACGCCCCGTCAGGGGCGGTAGAAGGCTTCGGCAGCGAACCGGTCTTTCGCCCCTGACGGGGCT